>ENA-ORNW01000628-ORNW01000628.1-human-gut-metagenome-genome-assembly--contig:-NODE-628-length-33013-cov-36.156715_pt1 | contig 33013 bp, 27 predicted proteins | sample MGYA00242121_ERZ509034 | MGnify/ENA primary metagenome ERZ509034 (study PRJEB26280, sample SAMEA2338689) | human gut metagenome | biome: human gut; feature: human-associated habitat; material: faeces... | reverse complement strand
ATACAGCCGCCCCAGGCGGCATCGGGCCAGGTCGCTGCCCTGCTCCGCCGCCCGGCGGTACAGGTTGGCGGCAATGGCGGGGGCCTTCTCCGTCCCCACGCCGGTCTCGTAGCAGATGCCCAGCCGGAGCATAGCCTCCGGGTGGCCCTGCAGGGCGGCCCGGTGATACATGTACGCGGCGTACCGTGGCTTTTTCTCCACCCCGTCGCCGGTTTCGTAGCACACCCCCAGCAGATACTGGGCCCGGGGCATTCCCACGGCGGCAGGCTTTTGCAGCAGGCGGGCGGCCTCCCGGTGGGACTCCGGGTCCTTTCTCCGCCGCAGCAGCCCTGCCAGGCAGTACTGGCCCTCCAGTTCGCCCAACGCCATGGCCCGGCGATAGAGGTCCTCGGCCCGCTGCACATCCTGCTCCACGCCGTGGCCGGTTTCATAGCACACCCCCAGCCGGGTCATGGCCCGGGGATGCTCGCGCTCCGCCCCCCGGCGGAAATATTCCGCCGCCCGGTCATAGTCCTTTTCGGCGCCGTGGCCGAAGTAATAGCACATGCCCGTCTGGCAGAGGGCCTCGGTATAGTCCCCCTGGGCGGCAGCCAGGAAGCAGCGGAAGGCCTCCTGGGCGTTCTGCTCCACCCCGGTGCCCTGGTCATAGCTCAGGCCCAGAAAGTGCCAGGCCCGGGGATAGCCCCCCTCCGCCGCCTGGCGGAACAGCCGGACGGCCTCCCGGTCGTCCTGGTCCACCCCCTTGCCCTGGTGATGCAGCACCCCCAGGGCGCACTGGGCGTCGGGATATCCGGCGTCCGCCGCCTCCCGGTACAGGGCCAGAGCCCGGGATACGTCCCGCTCCACGCCGTCACCGAATTCGCAGCACACCCCCAGCAGATACTGGGCCCGGGGCAGCCGCTGCTCCGCCGCCTGGGCAAAGCAATAGGCGGCCTTTTTCAGGTCCTTCTCCACCCCCTGGCCGAAAAAATACATGACGCCCAGGTTGCACCGGCCCATGGGATAGCCCCCCTCCGCCGCACGGCGGTACAGCTCCACGGCCTTTTCCAGGTTCTTTTCCACCCCCTGGCCGCTTTCATAGCACACGCCCAGGTTGCACAGAGCCGGGGCATAGTCCCCGGCGGCGGATTCCTGATACAGGCGGCAGGCCCGGTCCTCGTCCCGCTCCACGCCGAAGCCGTTGTCGTAGCACACCCCCAGCCAGTAAAGGCCCGCCGGGTCGTCCGGGGCCGTCTGGGAAAACCACCGGAAGGCCTTTTCCGGGTCCTTGGCCGCGCCGCCAATGCCGTACAGGCAGTTCATGCCCATCTGCACCACGGCGTTGGCGTCGCCGTCCTCCGCCGCCTGGCGGCAGTCCTCCAGGGCCTGACGGCGGCGGTCCGCCAGCTTCAGAAGCTCCGGGGAAAAGACCACGACCTGGGGGTCCTGGGGATTCTGGGGTTCGCGCTGAAATGGTTCGTGGTCCGTCATTTTATCGCTCCTTATCGAATGATTGATTTATCGGAAGGACAGCAGCTCCTCCGTCTCCTTGCGGCCGGGGCCGTTTTTCCACTGCTCGGGATAGCCCATGGCAATGAGGCAGGCAGGGCGCAGGCCCTCCAGCTCCAGCAGACGCCCGGCGGCGTCGACGTCGAATATGCCCAGGATGCAGGTGCCGATGCCCAGGTCCCGGGCCGCCAGGCAGAAGGTCTGGGCGGCGATCCCGGCGTCGAACATCTCCCACCCGGCGGCCTGGCTCTCCGTCAGCGGGGCGTCCCCCTGGCCGGACAGCCCCGGCACATAGGTGATCACCGCCAGGGCGGCGGCCCGGTTGATGGTCTTGGTGTTGAAGCCCTGGCCGGGGATACACTCCCGGGCCATCCGCTCCTTCAGCGCCGGGTCGTCAATAACGATATATCGCACGGGCTGGGTGTTCTTCCAGCTGGGGGAAAACCGGGCCAGGTCCACCACCCGGCGGATGTCCTCCCGGGGAATGGGGGTCTCCTGAAAACGGCGGCAGCTGACCCGCTGCCGGATGCATTCTGCGGTGGTCATGGGATGATACGCTCCTTTTGGTAATAGTCTTTTTATTGTAGCACAAATTTTTCTCTCCGTAAAGGGCGGCGGGGCCGTACTTGTAAAATCCGGGAAAATGTGATACAATGCGGGATATTATCGGGACAAAGCCGGGAAATGGGGGGACAAAAAATGGGTCTGCACGATGGGCACCGCCAGCGCAAGCGCCAGCAGTTTTTATCCCACGGCCCCCAGAGCATGGCCGACCATGAGCTGCTGGAGCTGGCCCTGTTTTACGCCATCCCCCGCCGGGACACCAACGAGACCGCCCACCGGCTGCTGGAGCAGTTCGGCTCCCTGGACCGGGTGCTGACCGCCCCGGAGCAGGAGCTGGAGCAGGTGGAGGGCGTGGGGCAGAACGCGGCGGTGCTGCTGCGGCTGATAGGCGCCATGGGGGACCGGGCCAGGCGGCCGGGCCGGGAGGAGAAGATCGTGGCCTCCGTGGACCAGGCCGGGGCCTATTTCCTGCGGCTGCTGGACGGGCAGCGGACGGAGCAGCTGTATCAGCTGTGCGTGGACGGCAAGGGAAAGGTCCTATCCTGTCGGATGCTGTCCCAGGGGCAGGCGGACATGACGGTGCTGAGCCTGCGGCAGGCGGTGGAAAACGCCCTGCTGTCCGGGGCCAGTGGCGTGTTCCTGGCCCACAACCACCCCAGCGGCGTGGCCCTGCCCTCCCAGGCGGATGTTCAGGCCACCGTCCAGGTCCGGGACGCCCTGAAGCGGCTGGATATCCGGCTCATCGACCACATTATTGTGGCCGATGGAGACTATGTTTCCATGGCCTCCAGCGGACTGCTGCGGTAGATCCCTGCCATTTTGGGCAAATTCACGAAGAAAATTGACAGAAAAGGGTAGAAATGCCGCAAAGAATCTGTTATAATAAGGGAATCTTATAATCTAATATGAGATATTACTTTTGCTTGTAAAAATGCGAATAAAAAAACAGGAGAAACCAATGGAAACACAGAAAAGACGGCGGGGCGACCGCCGTGACGGCCGGCTGCTGCGGGAACTGGATTCCCTGCACTTCATCACCGGCATTATTTACCCCAACCGCTGCGACAACGAGGCATACATCTCCGAGCGCATCGACCTGACCCCGGTGAAGGCCTATATGGCCCGCCGGAACGAGACGGAAAAGGACTTCCCCTATACCTATTTCCACCTGGTGCTGACGGCCCTGGTGAAAACCATCACCCTGCGGCCCAAGATGAACCGCTTCATCGTCAACGGCAACTTCTTCCAGCGCAATGAGGTGACGGCGTCCTTCGTGGTGAAAAAGCAGTTTTCCGACAAGGGGGCCGAGGCCCTGGCCATGCTGCACACCACTGGCGACGACACCATCGACACGGTCCATGAATACATCCGCCAGCAGGTGACGGAGTGCCGCTCCGACAAGGTGGACAGCACCACCGGCGAGATGGACATCCTCAACAAGCTGCCCCGGTGGCTGGGCAAGGCGGCGGTGCGGTTCATCATGTGGCTGGATAAGCGCGGCTGGGTCCCCGACAGCATGACCTGCAACGACCCCTACTACAGCTCCGTGGTGCTGTCGAACCTGGGCTCCATCAAGCTCAAGTGCGGCTATCACCACCTGACCAACTGGGGCACCTGCTCCGTGTTCTGCATCATCGGCGAAAAGAAGATGAGTCCCTTTTACGACGCCGACGGCAGCGTGACCATGCGGGAGACCCTGGACCTGGGTCTGACCATCGACGAGCGCCTGGCCGACGGTTACTACTATTCCAAGTCCATCCGGCTGCTGAAGTATCTGCTGGAGCACCCGGAGGAGCTGGAGAAGCCCTTGAAGGAGGAAGTATCTTATGAGTAAAGCCGCCCAGGTAAAAGCGCCCTGGCTCAACAGCAGGGACCCCGAGGTGCCCGCTACCCTGAACTATTCCACCCTGTCCATGTGCAGCCGGGTGGAGGAGATGGTGCGCCGCTATCCCGACTACATCGCCTATGAGTTCATGGGCAAGTGCACCACCTATGCCGACATGTGGAAGAAGATCAACGCCTGCGCCAAGAGCCTGAAGGCCATCGGCATCCGGGAGGGCGACAAGGTCACCATCTGCATGCCCAACGCACCCCAGACCCTGTGCATGTTCTACGCCGTGAATATGGTGGGCGCCATCGCCAACATGGTGCACCCCCTGTCCGCCGAAAGCGAGATTGCCTTCTATCTGCGGGATTCCGGCTCCGTGGCGGCCATCACCCTGGACCAGTTTTATCCCAAGTTTGAAAGCGTCCGCAAGGCCGTGGACCTGCCGTGCCTGATCATCACCTCCGTGGCCGACGAGCTCAAGCCCCTGATGAAGGTGGGCTATAAGCTCACCGAGGGCCGCAAGAATCCCAAGGTCCCCTCCGGCCGGGCAGGTGTGCTGTCCTGGAAGGAGTTCCTGCGCCGGGGCGAATATGTGGAGATCTATCAGGTCCGCCGCAAGGCCGAGGACCCCGCCGCCATCCTGTATTCCGGCGGCACCACCGGCGTGACCAAGGGCATCCTGCTGTCCAACCGCAACTTCAACGCCCTGGCCGCCCAGATCATCGCCACCAACCCCTTCTTTCGGCCCGGCCACAAGATGCTGGCCATTATGCCTATGTTCCACGGCTTCGGCCTGGGCGTGTCCATCCACTCCATGGTGGCCAACGGCGGCCACTGCATCCTGATCCCCCGCTTCACGGCCCAGAGCTATGCCGAGCTCATCAAGAAGCACAAGCCCAATCTCATCGCCGGCGTTCCTTCCTTGTTCGAGGCCCTGCTGCGGGTGAAGGAGATCGAGGGGGCCGACCTGAGCTGCCTGCTGGGCGTGTTCTCCGGCGGCGACAGCCTGTCCGTGGAGCTGAAGAAGCGGTTCGACGCCTTCCTGAAGGAGCACGGCGCATCCATCACCGTCCGGGAAGGCTACGGCACCACCGAGTGCGTCACCGCCAGCTGCCTGACCCCCATCCACAAGCAGAAGGAGGGCTCCATCGGCATCCCCTTCCCGGATACCTATTATAAGATCGTCAAGCCCGGCACCCAGGAGGAGGTCCCCTACGGCAAGGAGGGTGAGATCTGCCTGTCCGGCCCCACGGTGATGCTGGAGTATGTGAACCACCCGGAGGAGACGGCCCAGACCAAGCAGACCCACGCCGATGGCCTGACCTGGATCCACACCGGCGACCTGGGCATGATGGACGAGGACGGCTTCATCTATTTCCGCCAGCGCATCAAGCGCATGATCGTTACCAACGGCTACAACGTCTATCCCTCCCAGCTGGAGAATATTCTGGAGGGTCACGAGTACGTCCACCTGAGCTGCGTCATCGGCGTCAAGGACCCCATCAAGATGCAGCGGGTCAAGGCGTTTGTGGTGCTCAAGCCCGGCTATGTGCCCACGGAGGCCTGCAAGCAGGAGCTGATGGAATACTGCCGCAAGCACATCGCCAAGTACGCCATGCCCTCGGACATCGAGTTCCGGGAGGAGCTGCCCAAGACCCTGGTGGGCAAGGTGGCCTATCGCGTGCTGGAGGAGGAGGAGAACGCCAAGCTGGACGCCAAAGCCGCCGAAAATGCCAGGATCGACGCCCAGCGCCGCCAGCTGGAGGAGGAGCGCAAGGCCGCTGCCCAGGAGCGCAAGGCCAAAAAGCCCGCCGAGCCCAAGCAGGGGAGCAAGGCGCAGCCCAAGCAGGAGGCCGAAGCCCGGCCGGAGGCCGAGGAAGAACCGAAAACCCAGGAGTAACCAAGAATAAAGTGCAGGAGGCTTGTCAATGGACAGGGAAATGAGACGGCAATACACCGTACTGGTGGACTTTCTGGGCCACATTCTGGGCCCGGACTATGAGGTGGCCCTTCACGAGCTGAAGGACGACTCCAACGAGATCATCGCCATTGCCAACGGCGAGCTGACCGGGCGGCATCTGGGCTCCCCCCTCAGCAACAAAATGCTGGAGTATCTGACCAGCCATTTGTATGAGACCCAGGACTATGTGCTGCGCTTCGAGTCCACCGCCATCACCGGCAAGAAGCTGTGCTCCAACTCCCTGTTCATCAAGGGGCCCCACAACGAGCTGGCGGGCCTGCTGTGCATCAACTTCGACAGCAGCCGGTATCAGGAGCTGTCGGCCCGGGTCATGGACCTGTGCAGCAATATGCTGACCCCCGGCGTCCAGAGCGGCGCCCGGCTCATCGTGGAGGATGAAACGGACTCCACCGCCGACGCGCCGGAAAAGACGTATCCCACCTCCATCGCCGGGGCTACCGCCAGCATCGTGTCCGAGGTGGTGTCCAACTATCCTGTGCCGGTGGAGCGGCTGACCCAGGACGAAAAGATGGAGATCATGGCGGCCCTGAACCGCAAGGGCGTGTTCCTGCTGAAGGGCTCCGTCAGCTATGTGGCCAAGGAGCTCCACAGCTCCGAGGCCAGCATCTATCGCTATCTGGGAAAGCTCAACAACCGTGCATAAGCACGCAAATCCCCCTTCGGAAAGGTTCTCCGAAGGGGGATTTATTTGTCAAAAAACCGGGGGCGGACTTTCGTCCGCCCCCGGGGAGATATATAAGAATCAGTCCTGGGTCTCGATGAGGCCGTAGCCGCCGTTGTTGCGGCGGTACACCACGCACACGGCGGAGGTGTCCATGTTGCGGAACACATAGAAGGTGTGGTCCAGCAGGTTCATCTGGAGAATGGCCTCCTCGGTGGTCATGGGCTTCACGGCGAAGCGCTTGGTGCGCACCACGTCGAACTCCGGCTCCTCCACCACGTCGAACTCGGCGGGGATGTTGGAGGTCAGGGCGTCGGGCCGCAGGTTCCGGGCCAGACGGGTCTTGTTCTTGCGGATGCGGCGCTCGATAAAGGCCACGGCCTCGTTGATGGCGCCCCGCATGTCGCCGTCGGGGTCCTCCTCCTGGGCGCGGAACAGGGTGCCGTTGGCAGTGCGGATGGTCAGCTCCACCACGCAGCGGTTCTTTTTCTCCACGGCGAAGGTCACAAATGCGTCCGCTTCCTCCGGGAAATACCGATCCAGCTTGCTGATCTTCTTTTCGGCATATTCCTTGATGGAGTCATTCAGAGCGATCTTCTTGCAGGTAAATGTGAACTTCATAGTTGGTTGCTCCTTTCGCAGGTATCCCTTTCGGGGCAAGGGTCGGGGAGATGGTTCCCCTTATCCTTGGACGTATTATAACATATTGCCGGGCGCTTGAAAAGTAGCCCCATGCATTTTTGGCAGTTATTCATAAAAATTTAAGATTTTTTGGTCATTCGACAGCATATGACAAAGGTTCCTATTTACACGGCGGCCAAAACGGCGTATCATAAGCATCGGAAGCTTTCCAATATCCCACCCGCTTGGGCCGCCCTGCTTGCAGGGCGGCTCCTTTTTTCCGCAGGCCCTTGACAAACCGGGAGGCTGGGGTATCATGGGCTGTGAGAAAAGCAGCCGGCAGGGAGGAAACCATTATGCGCGGTAAGAAAATGTCCCAGGCCATGGCCTTCATCGTGCTGTTCGGCATCGTCAGCCTGTTTTCGGACATGACCCACGAGGGCGCGTCCAGCATCCGGGGCGCGTATCTGGCCCTGCTGGGGGCCTCCGCCGGGACCATCGGGTTCATTTCGGGCCTGGGGGAGCTGGTGGGCTACTCCATGCGGTATGTGTTCGGCAAGCTGACGGATAAGAGCAAGCACTACTGGCCCATGACCATCGCCGGGTATGTGCTGGACGTTCTGGCGGTCCCGGCCCTGGCCCTGGTGGGAGACCACGGCTGGATCTGGGCCTGCGCCCTGCTGGTGATCCAGCGCATGGGCAAGGCCATCAAAAAGCCCGCCAAGGACACCATCATGTCCTTTGCCGCCTCCCAGGAGGGGGTGGGCAAGAGCTTCGGCATCCAGGAGGTGCTGGACCAGATCGGCGCGTTCCTGGGGCCGGTGCTGCTGTATGTGGTGATGCTGCTGAAAACCGACGGCACCACCTTCCAGGTGTATGCCACGTGCTTTGCGGTGCTGGCCATCCCCGGTGCCATCACGCTGATCCTGCTGCTGGTGACCCGGCGGAAGTTCCCCAACCCGGAGCATTTTGAGCCGGAGCCCAAGGAGTATGTCCCCTTCCACATGAAAAAGGAGTTCATCCTGTACATCGCCGGCATCAGCCTGTTTGCCTTCGGCTTTATCGACTATTCCATCATCATCATGCACGTGTCCCGGACCTTCACCGGTGTGGCGGCGGGCCTGCAGGAAACGGGAAGTCTGATCTCCAGCGGAACGCTGCCGCTGCTGTATGCCGGAGCCATGCTGGTGGACGCGGTGGCGGCCCTGTTCTTCGGGCTGCTGTATGACAAGAAGGGGGTCCGGGCCCTGGTGTGGAGCACGGTGCTGTCGGCGCCCTTCGCCATCTTCGTGTTCGCCGGGCACTCGGTGGCCTCCCTGCTGGTGGGCATCGCCCTGTGGGGCGTGGGCATGGGCGCCCAGGAGTCCATCCTGAAGGCGGCGGTCAGTTCCATGGTGCCCAAGGCCAGCCGGGCCACGGGCTACGGCGTGTTCGAGTGCGCCTTCGGCGTATTCTGGTTTTTGGGCAGCTGGCTGCTGGGTGTGCTGTACGACGTCAGCATCCCGGCCATGATCGCCGTGTCCGTGGCGGCCCAGCTGGCGGCCATCCCTCTGTACATCGCCTCCTCCCGGCGGCAGCTTACAGCCAACCCATAAGCTGCACGAAGCTCCAGATGAGCTTCGCGCCATAGAAGATAATAACCCCGCCGCAGACCTTGTTGATGACGTTGAGAATCTTTTCGTTGAACCGGCTGCCCAGCAGGGACACCACTGTGGACAGGGTCAGAAACCACAGGGCGGAGGCGCTGCCGAAGCCGCAGATAAACGGCAGGTCGCCGCCCTCCGGCAGGCTGGCCCGGAAGGCCCCCAGCATCATGGTGCCGTCGATGAGGGCCTGGGGATTGATCCAGGTGACCACAAAGGCGGAGGAGATCAGCTTCCAGATGGGGACGTTGACGTCCCGGCCGCCCTCCAGGGAGGCCCTGGACCGCAGAAGTCCAATGCCGATCCAGATGACGATGAGACTGCCGATGCCCAGGATGACCTTCTGCAGCCAGGGCAGGGCCTGCATCAGCGCCCCGGCCCCCAGGAAGCAGGACACCCCCAGGGACACGTCCCACAGGATGACGATCAGGGCGGTGAGATACACCCGGCTGCGCCGCTGGGTCAGGGCGCTGTTGATGACGAACAGGTTCTGCAGCCCGATGGGGGCCACATATGCCAGGCCCATGGTGAGGCCCTGAAGATATATACGCATTTGCTATTTACTCCTTTTTTCTTATCTGCTATAATCGTATCATAATCCCGGGAAAAAGCAAGAGCGCAGAAAATTATGAGCAGGTCAGGAGGAGCTTACCATGTCCCATTACGACTGCCCCTGTATGGAAAAATGTCCCTTGCACTGGGCCATGAGCCGCATCGGCGGCAAGTGGAAGGTGCAGATCCTCTGCTCCGTGGCCAACGCCGGGACCATCCGCTACAACGCCCTGCGGGCCAAGCTGGACGGTATCAGCAACACGGTGCTCTCGGCGGCCCTGCGGGAGCTGGAGGGGGACGGCCTGGTGCGGCGGCAGGCCTATCCGGAGGTGCCGGTGCGGGTGGAGTACAGCGCCACGGAGCGCTGCATGCGCCTGCTGCCGGTGCTGGAGAGTCTGTCCGACTGGGCCGAGGCGGAGATGGACAGCCCGGAAGAAAAATTCCCGGAATAGGGGGAATTTTTGAAAAAAAGTGTTGACAACATGGGCGGTGCTGTGGTATATTAATTCTTGCCTGTCGGGGAGACGACATGGCGGCGTAGCTCAGTTGGCTAGAGCATGCGGTTCATACCCGCAGTGTCACCGGTTCGAATCCAGTCGCCGCTACCATCGACCGGTGAGACGCGGGAGCGTCTCGCCGGTTACCCCCTCAGCAAACAAAGACGGCCCGTTGGTCAAGTGGTTAAGACACGGCCCTTTCACGGCTGTAACATGGGTTCGAGTCCCGTACGGGTCACCACTTCGGCAATCCGTAAGCGGGATTGCCGAATAAACGGAGGCTTAGCTCAGCTGGTTAGAGCGCCTGCTTCACACGCAGGAGGTCACTGGTTCGAGTCCAGCAGTCTCCACCAAAAAGTTCCTGATTTCGTAAGAAATCAGGAACTTTTTCTGTTTATATCCTCAAATAGTGACGCTGCATTTTGGCGTTTTTCGCATGACCCAAACCGTGACCCAAAAGCCGAGAGGTCAGGAAAGCACCGGAGAGGGGTGGATGGCATCATCCGTCCCTCTCGGACTATTTTTGTGGGCTACATGGTCTGGCTGATGACGCTGCCGATGGTGTCGGCGGCGTCACGCTTCATCCCCTCCGTGGCGTGAGTGTAGGTGCTGAGAGTGAAGCCCGCGTCGTAGTGTCCCAGCGCACCAGACAGCGTCTTGACGTCCACGCCGTACTTGAGGGACAGCGTGGCGAAGGTGTGTCTGAGGTCGTGAAACCTGATGTACTCCGCGCCGATGGCCTTCAGGATCTTCTCATGGGTGTGGCGGAAGGAGTCCGGGTCGAACATGGTGCCGGTCTTGGGCGACACGAACAGGTAGGGACTGTGTGGGTGCTTTGCGTGCTCCTCTACCAGCAGCTCCACCGCCCGCTGCGGGATGGCCAGTTTGCGGATGGAGTTGGGTGTCTTGGGTTGGCTGACCACCAGTTCACCGTTGATACGGTTCACCTGCTTGCTGACAGAGATGATCATGTTCTCCACGTCCAAGTCCGTCCACAGCAGGGCGAGGAGCTCGCCCCGGCGCAGGCCGGTGGTCAGCTCCAGATAGAAGGCCGCCAGCAGCCCGCGCCGTTCTGCTTCGGCCAGATACGGGCCGATCTTGTCCTCCGGCAGTATCTTCATCTCCCGCTTCTCCAGCTTTGGCAGGCGGCAGCCCTTAGCGGGGTTGGCGAGGATCAGCCGCTCCGCCACCGCCTGCTCCAGACAGTTGTTCAGCAGCGTGTGGATGCCCCGTACCACACGGGTGCTGAGACCCTTGTCCTTCAGTTTGATGTGGGTGTACCGTTGGATGCGGCCGGATTTTTGCAGATCGTTGTAAAATTTTTGGATCTGGATGGTGGTCAGCTTTTCCAGCGGTGTGTTGCCCAGTTCGGGAACGATGTGGTTGTCGATGTAGTTGAGGTAGTAGTCCTTGGTTTTCTCCCGCAGCCGCGGCTCGGCGTAGACCTCGTACCACAGCTTGATCCACGCGCCCAGCGTGTAGGACTTGGCTCGGCTCATGTCCAGCTTTTCAGCCTCCGCGATGGCCTGCTTGAGCTTTTCCTTAGCCTCGGACTGGGTTTTAGCAAGGACGTTCTTGTGGATGGGCTTACCGGTGGTGGGATCGCAGCCTGCGGTGTAGCGACCCTCCCAGCGCCCGTCCTTCCGCTTGCGCAGACTCCCTTCCCCATTGGCTCGTTTCTTCGGCATGGTATCAACTCCTTTGTTTTGGTAGTCAAACACACATACCACAAGCCGACCTTAATAGCTATCGGAGATGGGCAGAGTTAAGAGAAAGTTATCAATTCCGCAGCGGGGGCATTCTTTGGTTACAGCGTGGTCATTTTTGCACTGTGTTGGCGTCGATCCACTCCCGCAGCTTGTCCTTCGGCACCACGATGCGGCTGCCGATCTTCAGCGTAGGGAAGCCCTCACTGTGAACCAATTCATACGCTCCGGCGCGGGAGATGCCCAGCACCGCCGCCACCTGCACGACGTTCAGCATCAGGGGCAGCTCGTCGTAATTCTTATAGGTACACTCGTTCATTCGCTCCTCCTTACATCATGGTCATATCGAAACCGTGATACTGCTCATATTCTTCCTCGTAATTTTCCTGCTCCTGCCGGCGGGACAGATACCACTCCACCAAATCTTGCAGCAAGAGGCTGCTGTAATACAACTCACGGGCGAGGTCGCTGACCTCGCTGTCCTCATCCTCACACAGGGCGCAGATGGCGGCCACCGTACCTGCCATGCCGCAGACGGCATCCACCAGCGTGGGTGTCGGCTCACGATGGTCGTAGGCAATTTCCCGGCAGGCTTGCAGATAATCCGCGCCGCCCAGCCGGAAGTACAGCTCCATATTCTCGCGCTTCAGCGTCTGGTCGAACAGCTTGCTGTCCCGGCAGCGGATGTTCTCCGGGGTGGTGTAGGTGATGTATTTCTGATGCGGCTCCCATTTCACATCGTAGCCATAGGTATTCATATACGCAACGAACTCCTGCTGCGTGTGGCTCTGCTCCATAGCCTTTTTGATATGATCCGTCAGCCGCCTCTTCCATGTCGGGATGCGGAACGGGTCGGCCTTGGACTCCGTGACGGACAAACCGTACTCCCGACAGAGTTGGTTGCAGTAGTCCTTGACCTGCTGCATCTCCCTTGCGGACTGATGGAATTTCATGCCCGTCTCGAAATTGACGGAGTTCATGATAATGTGGTTATGGATGTGGGCGGTGTTCATGTGGGTGACCACGATGCACTGGTAGCCCTCGAAATGCTCCGCCAGCTTCACGCCCAGCTCGTGCGCCGTTGCGAAGTCCAGCGGATCATCCGGTGCAAACGCCTGCACGATGTGGTAGTAGCCGCGTCCCTCCGTTTTGCGGAACCGCTTTTTCACCGTCTCGAATTCCGGCACCGCCGTCCGCGCTACACAGTTGACGCCGCTGATAAGCTGCTCCACCGTCTTTTCCCGGTTGGTGACGTAGTCAACAATGCCCCTCAGCCCACGCGAGACAGCAATGAATTTAACGTTTGCCATGTGTTTTCATACACCTCCATGAACGGCTCCATGTTGGCCAGCTCGACGTGACCCTGCCGCGCCATGACGACCAGTTGATTCAGGTTATTGCCCTGCCGGCGCAGCTCGCGGATGAGGTCATCCATGCCGTCGATGACCGTCTCGTCCTTGCCCATGGCGGCGTCCCGCACATACTGGCTGAGCGACTTATTGATGCCGTGCTTCTGGCAGACCAGCGCGACCTCCCGGCACGCTTCCGCCTTCAAAATCCCGTTGCGGCTGGAAGTCCGCTGCATATTGTGGAGCACGTTCTTTGAAAAGTCCTCAACCGTATCATACTTCGCGACATTCGTGAGGAAATCACGGATCGTATGCTCCGTCTCGTCCGTCTGCGTTCTGGATATGGTGAGATCAAATGTCGCCATATAGCTGTTAACCACGTTTACGACCGAGGTGTACCGAACGCCGATGGAAAACACGGCATCCAAAATGCAGATGGGTAAGGATTTATAAAAATCCTTGAACGGATCGCCACGATCTTTCAGTGCATTACCGAAATCTTTCGTGCTGCGCGCTGCCAGCAGTTCTGCCGCCCTCTGGATATCCATTTTCATAACCTCTCTTTCTTTGAACTCTCAGCATTTCACCAATCGCGTCAGAGTTTCTCCCGACGCTTTTGTATATCATATCATACAACGGGGTGACGAGATGGATGAGAGGGCATCTCAAGCATCTCGCGGGACTGCATCATAGCACGCGTGTTTTTGAAATCGTTGCATACTGCTGTCCGAAATCTTGACTTACGAAAATTTTTCTGTAAGATATTTTTGAGAGGAGGAGGTTTCATGGACATTCCGCGTCGAAAAAACCGCCAGCATTCGGATAAGCTGACGGCAGAGCTGCTGTTTTTCTGTTTTTGGCTGACCCACTGCGGTGAGGTGGAGCTGGGCGCGTATGCCTGGTATGGTCAGCATTCAACCGCCTCCTACCGGCGCTACGCCAAGGAGCTGGAGAAGATCGGCGCTATACCGCGCATGAAGCTGCGAGGAGATGACCGGGACTGCAGGCATAACCGCCGGTTCATCTCCGACCCACCGGTAGAGGACTTCGCGCCGGAGATACGATTTGATTGGGAGGATGACCACCTGCGGCGTTTGGCGCGGCTGGTGTGCATGGCGGCGTCGGTGCTTGCGCCCGATGGAGAACTGTCGGCATTTGACAACGCCATCGAGGACTACCGGTATTATGATTTGCACTACCCCGACTACCACGCGGCGTATGAGGGGCTGGACGCCCGCACGTTCCGGCGTGATAAGCAGGCGGTGCGGCAGGTGCTGCTGCTGTGGAAAGACGACGATACGGCCAGCAAGCAGCAGGATGAGGATGTAGAGGAGGAGATCACGGCGGAGTTTCTGGCGTGGCTGAAGAAGCTGTGAGCGCACGGCTGCCACGCCTATTCTTTGGTTACAGCGGGGTCAAATTACGCATACCATGACCAGCGTAGTAGTTTTCGGTACTTGTCGCAAGATGCAAGCCAATAACCCAAGAAATAACGCAAGAACATCTTACGTTATTTTTAATAACATAAGAAAAGCTCGAAAAAAGTCAAGAAATGTCTTGCGAATTTTCTTCACTTCTTGCGTTCTATATGTTAGAATGGGTGCAAAGGAGTGATTTGTATGGTAGAAAAGGAGCTTCACGATCTGATTGAAAGCATTCGGGTTCGTGGCTGTGAAGGACAAACCATAGAAGTAAAGGCGGCACGGCAGGGCTGTCCTGAAAGGTTATATGATACGATCTCTGCGTTTTCCAATCAAAATAGCGGGGGAATCTTTGTGTTCGGCTTGGAGGAAAAGAACGGCTTCGCAAAGGTGGGCGTCTACGACGCACAGGACTTGGAGCGCAAGGTAATGGAATACTGCGAACAAATGACGCCGATCGTTCGACCGCAATTTACCGAGGTGGATGAAGATGGGCTTACATTTGTCTCTGCGGAGATCCCACCCGTTGATATTGCGGAACGCCCTTGCTTCAAAACAGCCAAGGGACGGCTGCACGGGTCCTATATCCGCGTAGGTGACGGAGACAAGCCCATGACGGAGTACGAAGTATACATCTACGAGGCGTTCCGAAAGAAATATCAAGACGATATTCGTCCAGTGGAGAGGGTGTCCTTCCAATCGCTGGATATGTCTAAGGTAAAAACGTATTTGGAGAGAAAAACATGTGCGCGTCCGAATTTGGCGGGTATGTCGGAGGCACAGCAGTATGAACTGACCGGCATCACGCGGGATGGGAAAATCACCATGGCGGCATTGCTGCTGTTCGGACTCTACCCGCAGGCGTTTTATCCGCAACTGAGCATCATTGCCACCTGTGTACCCGCAGAGCAAATGGGCGTTCTTGACGCAGAGGGCAACCGATTCAGCGACACAAAGCGGATCGAAGGTACGCTTCCGGATATGCTGGAGGGTGCGTTGACCTTTGTTCGAGCCAATATGCGGACGGCCACAAGGATCGACAAAGAAACAGGCGAGAGAATTGATATTCCGCAGTACCCTATGGACGCTGTCCGCGAGGCGATACTCAATGCGTTGGTACACCGGGATTATAGTCTGCATACCGAGGGAATGCCGATCCAGTTGGTCATGTATTCCAATCGGATCGAGATCACAAATCCGGGTGGGCTTTATGGTAGATTGACTCTCGACCAGTTGGGCAATGCCCAGCCGGATACCCGAAACCCGGTTCTTGTTACCGTAATGGAGACCCTGGGGGAAACTGAGAATCGCTATTCCGGGATTCCTACGATTCGGTTTGCCATGAAAAACCGCAACCTGCCAGAGCCGGTATTCGCGGATCGGCGCAGCGAATTTGTCGTGACGCTGTACAATGGTGAGCATGGTGCAGCGGGAAGTGTCGGCGACGAGGATGTAAAACAAGCTAACGTGCAAGACGAAAAAGGTCTGCTGAAATTCTGCCGTACACCTCGAAGCCGCAGCGAGATCATTGCATATCTAAATATTGCGTCAGGGCAGTATGCCCTGCGGCGTTACCTTGATCCTCTCGTAGAGTGCGGAGCGATTCGGATGACGCTGCCCGATAAACCCCGCAGTCCCAAGCAGCGATATGTGGCAGTGGAGGAGTGACACAGTTTATTATGTCTTTTTCCGTGACCCAAAAGCCGAGAGGTCAGGAAAGCACCGGAGAGGGGCGGATGGCATCATCCGTCCCTCTCCGGCTGTTTTTTGCGGGCTACATGGTCTAACTGATGACACTGCCGATGGTATCGGCGGCACCCGCGGCCTTACACAGGCAGCTCACCGGGTAAGGCTGTGGAAGGCTGCTTCTCCATCGCCCTGCCGTGCGCCTGCACATTTACCGAGCGAAACCGCGGACAATTCAAGCTGCTGCCGAACTGGTGGGCGAGTATATACTTTTATAACCATGAACACATACCGCTTGCTACAAAAATGGTCCCCTACGGAAGTTCGATTTGGCACTCCTCACAGATAGTGCCCTAAGTTTTGTCTACTCGGCAGGGGGCGGCACAGGGCACTGTCCAGTTTATGGGACACCTCTTTCTGTAGAATGGGTATTGTAAAGAACGATACAGATCGGAAAGGGAGGAAGCAACATGTTCAAGATCGGTTTTAATGGTTCCGCAGAAGAGCATCGCAAGGCACCTGGGGAGGCGCACTCCATTTGCCCCGCAGTTACGCCGAGAAAATCGGTCGTTCGCGTCCATTTTCCGGCGCGGAATATGAATCTGTCTTACTACAATGACGCCTTTGACCTGAAATGCGGAGATATCGTTTTTGTGGAGGGCAAGCTGGAGGGCCTGCGTGGCCGCGTGGTGGATGTCGCGTACAATTTCAAGATCAAGCTATCTGACTACAAGCGGGTCATCAGCGTGGCCGACACAAATGTACAGGGCGAGTTCTTCTTCGCCGGGTCGCACTTCGTCACGTTCGACCGCAGCACTCTTCCTTACGAAAAGGTCATCACCTGGTTTAAGTCACCCGCCACGGAGGATGAGATATTTGTTTCCGGCAATGATGATTGCGGCTTCCTGCTGCATGATCTGAGCGCCATGAGCATCAGCAGGGCAACTGCCGATCGCGGCCACGATTACTACACGGACAATCGGATACGGTACATTTCTCTGGACAATACCCATGTGCGGGCCATTGTGGAGGGATCGCGGCCTTACGAGCTGGCGTGCGACTATGCTAACGGCGAGATCAGAAATCTGGTTTGCGACTGCTTCTGCAGCGAGCCGTGCAAGCATAAATTCGCAGCCATGCTGCAGCTGAGGGAGACGCTGGAACTCATTGAGAAGAACTACCCTGCACAGCTTGAGGCGACGCAGTATTTCGCCGCCGTCTGCAAGGGGACGCTGCTGAACTTTGCGCTGGATGGCAAGGAAACCGGCAGCATCGTGCTTTGAGGGACGCGGGAGGCATCGTAAACGCAAGGCGGTATGTATGACACCATCCACACCCCCGACTATTTCTCAGATTTACAATATCTGACAAATGGAGCTGCGCAGGGCGCGGCAGGGGATGTTCCCCTGCCAGGCCTTGCGCAGCTTCTCCTTTTTACTCTTTCAATCCACGGGAATACCCGACCCGCACAGTATGGCATAGCATACAAAAAAAGTCAATGTTTTTTGGCGATTATCCTTTTTACTGAAGTCTTTACAAGCCTCAGCGAGTGTGGTATGGTTAAAGCATCAACATATGCGCGTTAAAAAATATATGACAGGATGTGATCGCCATGTATCCTGCCCATATCCGCGAAACCGGAGAGCGGCAAACCGTCCAGGAGCATTGCCGGAACACGGCGGCGCTGGCCGCAACCGCACTGCGGCCACTGGGTCTGGAAAAAAGCGCCTATCTGGTCGGTCTGCTCCACGACGCCGGAAAAAACAAACAGGAGTATGCGCAATACCTTTCGGAGGCTGTCAGCGGCGGGAACGCCGTCCGTGGCAGTGTCAACCATACCTTCGCCGGCGTGCGCCTTCTGCTGGATCGTTGGCACGGCGGCTGCGGTACGTTCTCCTATTCCGACGTGACCGCAGAGCTGCTGGCCTTTGCCGTTGGCTCACATCACGGCCTGTTTGACTGTATCGATCCCCAGCAGCACAGCGGTTTTTTTCATCGCCAGACCAAGGAGGGAATCTTTTACGACGAATCCCGACAGGGCTTTTTGGCACAGGTTGCCGCCGAGGAGGAGCTGGAGCATCTGTTCCGCGACGCCATCCGGGAGATGACCCCGATGCTGAATCGGCTGGCGGCTCTGTCCACCCAAGCGGACGACAATGAGGCGGATCGGGAGACCGCATTTTATATCGGGCTTCTGGCACGGATGCTCCTGTCCGCCGTGATCGAGGGGGATCGCGCAGATACCGCCGCTTTTATGGATGGGGTAGAACCGCCCGTGTTCCCAGAGGATATGCGGCCGATCTGGGCAGAACGGCTGGCGTTTATGGAGAAGAAGCTGGCGGCATTCCCGCGAAAAACGCCCATTGATCTGGCGCGCCAGACCATCTCCGACACCTGTGCCGCCGGCGCCGCCGGGTCCGGAGGTGTCTACCGCCTGAATGTTCCCACCGGCGGTGGAAAAACGCTGGCCAGTCTCCGCTTCGCATTGACACACGCGGCAAAGCGGAACTGCTCCCGAATTATCTTCACCGCGCCGCTGCTGTCGATCCTGGATCAAAATGCCCATGTCATCCGCGATTACATAGGAGACGACACCTTGATACTGGAGCATCACTCCAACCTTGCCGAGCCGAAGGAGGCACCGGAGCGCTTGCAGGAGCTGGAGCTGCTCACTGCCTCCTGGTCGGCGCCGATCATTATCACCACGCTGGTGCAGCTGCTGAACACCTGCTTCAGCGGAAAGACCAGCGCCATCCGCAGATTTCACGCGCTGTGCGGCAGCGTCATCGTGATCGATGAGGTGCAGACGGTTCCCGGCAAAATGCTGACGCTGTTCAATTTGACTGTCAACTTTCTGTCTGAGATCTGCGGCGTCACTATTGTTCTATGCTCCGCCACCCAACCCTGTCTGGAGGTGGTCGACCATCCGCTGCGCCGCCAGCCCGTCGATCTGGTTCCGCAGCAAAAGGCGCTGTGGGACATCTTCAAGCGCACCGATATCCAAAATGCCGGATGTGCCAGACTGGAGGAACTCCCGCAGATCGTCATGGGGGCGCTGTCGTCGTGTGACAGTCTGCTGGTGGTGTGCAACACGAAAAAGGAGGCGACGTTCCTGTTCGAATCGCTGCAAGCCGCGAATTGCCGGTGCTTCCATCTGTCCGCCGCCATGTGCGTCCAACACCGCAGGGAGACTCTGCAAGCCTTACAGTCCGCGCTGGACAAGCCCTCCGCCGACAGGCAAAGGGTGGTCTGTGTCTCCACGCAGGTGATCGAGGCCGGTGTGGACATCTCCTTCCAGCGGGTGATCCGCTTCTCCGCTGGAATGGACAGCGTCGTGCAGGCGGCGGGGCGGTGCAACCGGCATGCCGAGCAAAAGGAGCCCGCCCCTGTCCGCCTCATCCGGTGTACCGACGAGCGGCTGCGCGGTCTGGACGACATCGTGCGCGGGCAGAACGCCACCACCGCGCTGCTGACCGCCTTTTCCAAAACGCCAGAGGGTTTCCGATACGATCTGTCCTCCGAGGAGGCCATCCGGTTCTACTATCGCCGGCTATACGCAGAGATGGAGCCCGGCTTTCAGGACAACCAAACTCCGGCGCACGGTTCCCTCTATCATCTGCTGGCGGACAACCCCCGGTATGCAGACGCCAACTGCGCGCAGGCGGAGCGCTACCTTCTGCGGCAGGCGTTCCGGCTGGCAGGCAGTCTTTTTCAGGTATTCGACGAGGACACGAGGTCCCTGCTCGTACCCTACGGAAGAGGGCGCGAGCTGCAAAACACGCTGCGAAACGCCGCTCAGGTCTACGGGCAGAAAGATTGGGCGGTCATACGCGGCTGCATTGACGAGGCCAAAGGCTACTGCGTCAGCGTCTACCGTTATCAGCTGGAGCGGCTTGAGGCTCTCGGCGCCGTGACCTCTCTGTTCGACGGCGGCATACTGCTGTTGTCCGACGGCTTTTATAACGAACATACCGGTTTTTCTCTGGAGGCCGGTACCCGTGATTTTCAGGAGGTGTAGTGATTGAAAACGGAACATCCAAACATCGTAGAATTTGAAGTATTTGGCGACTACGCCCTCTTCTCTGACCCTCTCATGCGTCTGGGCGGTGAAAAGTGTAGCTATCAGGTACCCACCTATGAGGCGCTGAAGGGCATTTTATCCTCCGTATACTGGAAGCCCACCTTCATCTGGCGGATCATGGACGTGCGGGTCATGAACCCGATTCAGACCGAGGTGAAAGGTATCCGCCCCATCAAATACAGCGGCGGCAACGATCTGGCCTATTACACCTATTTGAAAAACTGCCGCTATCAAGTGCGGGCATGCTTTGCGTGGAATGACAACCGTCCGGAGCTGTGCGGCGACCGAAATGAGAACAAACATCACTGCATTGCCCGTCGAATGATCGAAAAGGGCGGGCGGCGGGACATTTTTCTGGGTACCCGGGAATGTCAGGGCTATGTAGAGCCCTGCGTATTCGGAAACGGCGCAGGCGCCTACGACGATCTGCCGGAGCTGGGCTTCGGGCTGATGTACCACGGCATCACCTACCCGGACGAGGCCTACTCGGAGGAGACCCGCGGACGGATGACTGCCCGATTTTGGTACCCGGTCATGAAAAACGGCGTCATCCACTTTCTCCCGCCGGAGGAATGTCCGGGGCAGAAACCTCTGCGGGAGATGCCTATGAAGAGTTTTTCCGCCGATGAGGGCAATTTTATCGGTCTGCGGGAATTTGGGGAGGTGGAGTAAATGGGACTGATGCAGCAGGCCTATGACACCTACTGTGCCATGGCGCCGCAATACGCCGGCATCTACGGCAAGGCGAAGGAGCCGCTGGTTCCTGTTTCGCACCAAATCGTAAACGCAGAGCTGGAGCTCACTCTGGACGCGGACGGTCATCTGCTGGACGCCCGCTCCGTCGAGGCAGAGCAGGCCGCCACCATCATCCCTGTGACGGAGAGCTCCTCGGGGCGAACCGGCAAAGCCCCCGGCGCACATCCTCTGTGCGACCAGATCCAGTTTCTCTCCCCGCTGTATCCCGCCAAATATGAAAGCTATCTGACACAGCTGCACCGCTGGGAGCTATCACCCTACAGCCTCCCCAAGCTCTCCGCCATCGCCCGCTATGTGGAGAGGGGGACAATTGTTGAAGATCTGGCGCAGCGGGGCGTGATCTCCCTGGACGAAAAGGGGCTTCCCGCCAAGGAAAAGCAGATGGTCCGCTGGCGCGTAGAGACAGGCGCGGAAAATGAAACGCCCGCCTGCTGGCAGGACCAGAGCCTCTTTCAAGCCTTTATCGACTACTATGCATCCACGAAATCTGAGAAGCCCGCGTTTTGCATGGTTACCGGCAAAAACGCCCCGCCCGCCAGCCAGCACCCCAAGAAGATCATCAACCTGTGCGCCAACGCCAAGCTGATCTCCGCCAATGACACCAGCGGCTTTACCTATCGGGGCCGCTTCACAGACGATTCGCAGGCCGCGACCATGAGCTATGAGGCGTCGCAGAAGATCCACAGCGCGCTGCACTGGTTGGCGGCGACCCAAGGCGTCTTCATCGGTGGGCGCACCTTCCTGTGCTGGAATCCGCAGGGCATCGAGATCCCCAAACCGCAGGCCGCCTTCCTGCGGCGGAGCACCGCCAAGCAGATAAAATACTCCGACTACCGAAAGGCGCTGTCGGAGACTCTCCGGGGCTGGCAGGAGACGATCCCGCGGGACGCCGGCGCCGTGGTGGCCGCCTTTGACGCCGCCACATCCGGACGCCTTTCCCTCACCTATTACAGCGAGCTTCCGGTCTCTGATTTTCTGGAGCGCCTGCACAACTGGGATGCACTTTGCTGCTGGGAGCATTCCTCCTTCGGCATACAGTCGCCCTCGCTTTCGCAGATCGCGGACTGCGCCTTCGGCACGGTGCGCGTCTCCGACAAGCATACAAAGCTGGAAACGGACGAGCGCGTCATGCGCCAGCAGGTACAGCGGCTGCTCTCCTGCCGGGTGGACCGGGGCAAAATGCCGGCGGATATCGCCCGCGCTGCGGCGGCCAAGGCGTCCAACCTGCAGATCATGGACGCCGCCCTGCGGGAAACGGTATTGTTCACCGCCTGCGCGGTGCTTCGGAAATACAAATATGATTGGTACAAGGAGGAATGGGGCATGGCACTGGAACCGCAGAAGAAGGATGTCAGCTATCAGTATGGACGGCTTTTGGCCGTGTTTGAAAAACTTGAGCGAGACACCTATGACCCCAATGAACAGCGAGAACCCAACGCGATCCGGATGCAGTCCGTGTTCGCAAAGCGTCCACTCTACGCCAGCCGGATCATCTGGGAGCAGTTGAAAAAGGCGTACTACCCCAAACTCAAGCCCGGCGCCAGAACAAAATACGACCGCATCATCGAGCAGATCATCCAAGAAATTTCCTCCTTCCCGCAGGCGGAACAGGAGGAGGCCCTGAAGGACACCTATCTCTTTGGGTACTATCTGCAGCGCAGTGCGCTGTACACATCCGGCAAGACCGAAAACAGTCAGGAGGAAGAATAAATGAGCAGCTTGCAAAACAAGATCGATTTTGTGGCACTGGTCTCCGTGACCCACGCCAACAGCAACGGCGACCCTCTGAACGGCAATCGCCCCCGCACCGACCTGAACGGCTTCGGTGAGATCTCCGACGTGTGCATCAAGCGCAAGATCCGCAACCGGATGCAGGATCTGGGCGAGCCCATCTTCGTTCAGTCGGAGGATCGGTGCAGCGACGGCTGCGGCAGCCTCAGCGAGCGGGCCTCCGCCGCTATGAAGGGCATCAAGGATCGGGAGGAATATGCCCGGCACGCCTGCGAAACGTGGCTGGACGTGCGTACCTTCGGGCAGGTCTTTGCCTTCAAGGATGCCAAGGGCTTCTCCTGCGGTGTGCGCGGCCCCGTCTCTATCCATCAGGCGTCCAGCCTGTCCCCCGTGGAGATCGAGTCCCTCCAGATCACCAAGAGCGTGAATGGTGAGAAGAAGGAAAAGGGTGAGAACCGCGCCTCCGACACCATGGGCATGAAGCACTTTGTCCGCTTCGGCCTGTACGAGGTCAAGGGCTCCATCAATGTCCAGCTGGCGGAAAAGACCGGCTTCTCCGAGGAGGACGCCGACACGGTCAAGGAATGTCTGCGCACCCTTTTTGTGAATGATGCCTCCTCCGCACGGCCCGACGGCTCCATGGAGGTGGTGAAGCTGTTCTGGTGGCGGCACAACTGCAAGGACGGGCAGTATTCCTCCGCAAAGGTCCACCGCTCCGTCAAGGTCGCGCTGCGGGACGCAGGTACCATCCCCACCTCCGCAGACGACTATGTGATCTCGCTGGAGGCGCTGCCGGGGCTGGAGCCGGAGGTGATCGATGGCGTATAGCGAGGAGGACTTCCTACAGCTCTCCGGCTTACAGCATTTCCGGTTTTGCAGGCGGCGGTGGGCGCTGATCCACATCGAGCACCAGTGGGCGGAAAACTACCGCACCATTGACGGCGCGATCCTCCACGAAAATGCCCACGACACGGCCTTTCAGGAGCGGCGGGGCGACCGGTTCATCACGCGGGGCGTCAGCGTCTATTCCGCAGAGTTGGGTGTATCCGGACAGTGCGATGTACTGGAATACCATCGGGGCGCCGCGGGAATCCCTCTCTCCGGGAAAGAGGGCCTGTGGCAGCCGTATCCGGTGGAGTACAAGCGGGGCCGCCCCCGCGAGGACACCGGTGACACCCTGCAGCTATGCGCGCAGGCCATGTGCCTGGAGTCCATGCTCTGCTGCGACATCCCCGAGGGCGCACTCTATTATGGGGAAATCCGCCGACGGGAGCGGGTGTCCTTCACCCCGGAGCTGCGCGCAGAGGTACGAGAGCTGCTGGTGGAGATGCACGAGTTGTACCGTCGGGGCTATACCCCCAAGGTCAAGCCCACCAAATCCTGCAATGCCTGCTCCTTGAAGGAGCTGTGCCTGCCCAAGCTGATGAAAAGCAGAGCCGTCTCCGCGTATCTCCGGGCGGCCATGGAGGAATCACCATGAAGCAGCTTCTCAACACGCTATTTGTCACCTCCGAGGACATTTACCTCTCGCTGGAGGGGGAAAATGTGCTGGCAAGCCGAGATAAGACAGTTATCGCCCGCTACCCGCTGCACACGCTGCAAGCCATCGTCAGCTTCTCCTACGCCGGTGCCTCCCCTGCGCTGATGGGCAAATGTGCGGAGGCCGGGATCGGTCTGGCCTTCTGCTCCCCGCACGGACGTTTCCTTGCCCGCATCTGCGGCGAGAGCAGCGGCAACGTGCTGCTCCGTCGTGAACAGTACCGCATCGCCGATGACCCCGCCCGCAGCTGTGAAATAGCCCGCACCATGATCTTCGGCAAGCTATGCAACGGTGCCGCCAGCATCCAGCGTACTCTGCGGGATCACGCGCCCCGCGTAGCGGACTGCGGACTGGAAAACGCCGCTGCCAACATCCGGGATATGCTGCCACAGGTGCTGGCTGCCGCCGACTTAGATACCCTGCGTGGAATAGAGGGCGCTGCCGCCACCGCGTATTTTGGCGTCTTCGACCATATGCTCCTGAACTGGAAGGAGGCGTTTTTCTTCCACGGCAGAAGCCGCCGTCCGCCGCTGGATCGGGTAAACGCCATGCTGTCCTTCGCCTACAGTCTTCTGGCGCACGACTGTGCCAGCGCCTTGGAAAGCGTGGGACCGGACAGCTATGTGGGCTTCCTCCACCGCGACCGACCGGGACGGCAGTCGTTGGCGCTGGATCTGATGGAGGAGCTGCGCCCCTGTATGGCAGACCGCTTTGTGCTGACCCTCGTGAACAATCGGATGCTGCGCCCGGAGGACTTTCAGATGCAGGACAGCGGCGCGGTGCTGCTGTCCGATGACGGACGCCGGAAATTCCTGAAGACCTGGCAGGAGCGGAAGCGGGACACACTGACCCACCCCTATCTGGGGGAAAAGCTGAGCTGGGGCATGATCCCCTATGTGCAGGCGCTGCTGTTGGCTCGCTGCCTCCGCGGCGACTTGGACGGCTATCCGCCGTTTTTATGGAAGTGACACTATGCTGGTGCTGATCACATACGATGTAAACACCGAGGACGCCGCCGGGCGCAAGCGCCTGCGGCAGATCGCCAAAAAGTGCGTGGACTATGGACAGCGGGTGCAGAATTCCGTGTTTGAGTGTCTGCTGGACGCAGGGCAATGCCGCCGTCTGCAGGCGCAGCTTCTGTCCATCATGGATCCTGAGAAGGACAGTCTCCGCTTTTACTATCTGGGGAAGCAATATGAGAAAAAAGTAGAGCATTTCGGTGCGAAGAGCACCTATCTGCCGGAGGATTCCCTGATTCTCTGACGCACACCGTCCGGCACAGTGGAGGTTACGGTGCGCGGATATCCTCTCTCCCGTCCCCGCGAAGTCCAAGTGACCAGTGATTGCCGGGAGGTTCGCAAGGCTTTTCTCGATGCAACGCCGTTCTTTTCCCGGGTTTCTTAGGATGCCACCCCCGTGTTTTTCCCCAAAAACGCAAAAATTCTACTTATTTATCAAAGATTCACAGATAAAACTGTGCATCTTTGCTGTCGCCCCCCTCGCGGGGGGCGTGGATTGAAATCAAAATTAGAATTGAAATAGGACAAATAATAGAGTCGCCCCCCTCGCGGGGGGCGTGGATTGAAATTAACTACATCTGGTAGCCAGCCTACAATTTATTAGTCGCCCCCCTCGCGGGGGGCGTGGATTGAAATATTTTTCTTTCGTCCTCGAAAGAAAACGGCATAGGTCGCCCCCCTCGCGGGGGGCGTGGATTGAAATATAATACAGCTTTTTTTGAGGTTCCTATTACTTGTCGCCCCCCTCGCGGGGGGCGTGGATTGAAATATACTTATTCCAAGGGACAGGATAGGCCGCAGAGTCGCCCCCCTCGCGGGGGGCGTGGATTGAAATTTGTTGTTGTTGGCCGTGTGTCGCGCTCTGCTGGGTCGCCCCCCTCGCGGGGGGCGTGGATTGAAATATACTGATAACCAGACCCATCATACAAACGATAACGTCGCCCCCCTCGCGGGGGGCGTGGATTGAAATTTTGGTGGGCGCGTCACCGCTTTTATCCCGTATTGTCGCCCCCCTCGCGGGGGGCGTGGATTGAAATTTATACTTTTGCTAATTCGTGGCCTTATATTATTGTCGCCCCCCTCGCGGGGGGCGTGGATTGAAATCCGGATTTCGTCTGTATCAGGGGGTCAATAGTTTAGGGTCGCCCCCCTCGCGGGGGGCGTGGATTGAAATCTACGTCGGCCTGTGCCGGTACTGCCGCCGGGAGTCGCCCCCCTCGCGGGGGGCGTGGATTGAAATAATAATAAACCTTCTTTTCAATTCCGAAATTAACGTCGCCCCCCTCGCGGGGGGCGTGGATTGAAATCTTTGTTTCTGTGTTGTCCCTTCTTTTGCATCCTCCGGTCGCCCCCCTCGCGGGGGGCGTGGATTGAAATCCCAGAATAAGAAAAACAATAGAAAGAGTTATGGTCGCCCCCCTCGCGGGGGGCGTGGATTGAAATCTCAATGTCGGTGCAGGTTTCCTGATACTCTTCGAGTCGCCCCCCTCGCGGGGGGCGTGGATTGAAATGATAAGCCCGTGAAGGTCGTCAGTGGCCGCAAAGTCGCCCCCCTCGCGGGGGGCGTGGATTGAAATACCGCTATGCGTGTTGTCCTTAATGTTGATGGCGGTCGCCCCCCTCGCGGGGGGCGTGGATTGAAATCCTTCATACAGCCTATAACGGACCTTAGTTCTTAGGTCGCCCCCCTCGCGGGGGGCGTGGATTGAAATGGATGGTTGATGCTCTGAAGTCGGTTCTTGACTTGTCGCCCCCCTCGCGGGGGGCGTGGATTGAAATATTGAGATAATCAACACAAGAACGCAAAAGTTGGGTCGCCCCCCTCGCGGGGGGCGTGGATTGAAATAATTTTATTATGCGGAACAGGATATGCGGCAGTCTGGTCGCCCCCCTCGCGGGGGGCGTGGATTGAAATTATCAGGTTGACATGCCTGATTAATTCCCCTTTTGTCGCCCCCCTCGCGGGGGGCGTGGATTGAAATGATACTGTTATTCAGCTTTTGCGCTCCTGTGTTGGTCGCCCCCCTCGCGGGGGGCGTGGATTGAAATTGCTAATTCCTGGCCTTATATCGTCATTGGCCTGAGTCGCCCCCCTCGCGGGGGGCGTGGATTGAAATAAAAATATGTTAATCTTTATAAACTTATTTTTGTTGTCGCCCCCCTCGCGGGGGGCGTGGATTGAAATAAATGGCTGGCGGTAGTGACCATCAAAAAGTTGCTGTCGCCCCCCTCGCGGGGGGCGTGGATTGAAATGGATGCGTACATCTATCGCCTGGAGCAGACGGATGTCGCCCCCCTCGCGGGGGGCGTGGATTGAAATCGGCTATGTGTACCTGAAGGAGTACGCCAACGAGGTCGCCCCCCTCGCGGGGGGCGTGGATTGAAATACGAGTTCCACCTGGCGAATCATCCAGATCATCGTCGCCCCCCTCGCGGGGGGCGTGGATTGAAATAGACTTTCGATATTGACAAAAAGCTTCGTGATCGTCGCCCCCCTCGCGGGGGGCGTGGATTGAAATTGTTATTGTTTCCGGTGTTGAGTGGATGCAGTCCAGTCGCCCCCCTCGCGGGGGGCGTGGATTGAAATTGTTCCTCGCTATCGTCTGTATGACAGTTCGGGAGTCGCCCCCCTCGCGGGGGGCGTGGATTGAAATAATAAGATATCTGTCAATAGCGATAATATTGCTAAGTCGCCCCCCTCGCGGGGGGCGTGGATTGAAATCTTTAATTAACCGAATTACGATAGCAAAGCAGAGTCGCCCCCCTCGCGGGGGGCGTGGATTGAAATAAGGACTTGGGGACCGTTGTTACTGCTGTCATGGTCGCCCCCCTCGCGGGGGGCGTGGATTGAAATCATCGGCCTGTCGGACGGCGAGAAAATTGTTGGCGGTCGCCCCCCTCGCGGGGGGCGTGGATTGAAATCCTGCAGGAGGCCGTCTATCTTTTCCCCGCTTGGGTCGCCCCCCTCGCGGGGGGCGTGGATTGAAATAGCTGCTCAGCTGCCCGATGATGCATCCGATCAGGGTCGCCCCCCTCGCGGGGGGCGTGGATTGAAATGAATCAATTTGAAAGTCAGAGCAAAAACAACAGAAGTCGCCCCCCTCGCGGGGGGCGTGGATTGAAATGCCCAGAGAAGTAAGCAGAGCAGCCATAAACGAACGTCGCCCCCCTCGCGGGGGGCGTGGATTGAAATTTTCCGCTGTTGGCGGTTGGTTTGCTAATCTTTGGGTCGCCCCCCTCGCGGGGGGCGTGGATTGAAATATCGGTGGCTGCATCGGCATCTTTGGCCGTCTGGTCGCCCCCCTCGCGGGGGGCGTGGATTGAAATGATCTGACTGCGGCTGAGAATATGGATCACTATGTCGCCCCCCTCGCGGGGGGCGTGGATTGAAATTATATCCTTCTGGCGATCATTATTATGGGGGTGGTGTCGCCCCCCTCGCGGGGGGCGTGGATTGAAATAGTCCTCGGGTCGATCTCAACCGGATAGCTGTACCAGTCGCCCCCCTCGCGGGGGGCGTGGATTGAAATGGGGCTGCGCTGGGCCTGGCCCGTCGGCGTTGCGTCGCCCCCCTCGCGGGGGGCGTGGATTGAAATTAATTTCTCTTTCTCTTCCTTGCTTGTTACGTCTCGTCGCCCCCCTCGCGGGGGGCGTGGATTGAAATGGTGGCCGCCTGGAGCCCCGCGTTTTTCAGTGTGGTGTCGCCCCCCTCGCGGGGGGCGTGGATTGAAATCTCCCGCCCCCGGCGCTGTGGGCGGGCTTGCGCCGTCGCCCCCCTCGCGGGGGGCGTGGATTGAAATGCACCGTGCGGACGCACACGGTGCATCTATCTGCCGTCGCCCCCCTCGCGGGGGGCGTGGATTGAAATGCCGATATTGCGGAACCACCGGTCCAGCTTGGTAGTCGCCCCCCTCGCGGGGGGCGTGGATTGAAATAGCTCCTCCAGACTCAGGCCGATGATGTCGCACAGTCGCCCCCCTCGCGGGGGGCGTGGATTGAAATAGCTCCTCCAGACTCAGGCCGATGATGTCGCACAGTCGCCCCCCTCGCGGGGGGCGTGGATTGAAATATCCTGGTGGACTATAAATAGTTCTTTTGGCAGTTGTCGCCCCCCTCGCGGGGGGCGTGGATTGAAATAGAATCGTCTGTGAGAACCAGTTCAACCTGACCTGTCGCCCCCCTCGCGGGGGGCGTGGATTGAAATTATCCCCATGGTGTTAATAAACTTCAAATACAAGGTCGCCCCCCTCGCGGGGGGCGTGGATTGAAATCATAATTAGGAGGTTAAAGAGGTAAGCCAAAACGTCGCCCCCCTCGCGGGGGGCGTGGATTGAAATAATGCTATTGTAGGCTTCTTGTTCAATGCGCTTACGTCGCCCCCCTCGCGGGGGGCGTGGATTGAAATAAATGGAGGGTGGTTCTTCTAAGACTCGCCTTGCGTCGCCCCCCTCGCGGGGGGCGTGGATTGAAATATTTTTGGCAAATTGCCCAGATTGCATATAAGGAGTCGCCCCCCTCGCGGGGGGCGTGGATTGAAATTCATTGGCTGCCGCCCCGACGGAGTTCGCGTCTCGTCGCCCCCCTCGCGGGGGGCGTGGATTGAAATCCCGCCGGTCTGGTTGGCCTTCTGCAGGGCCACGGTCGCCCCCCTCGCGGGGGGCGTGGATTGAAATTCATTGGCTGCCGCCCCGACGGAGTTCGCGTCTCGTCGCCCCCCTCGCGGGGGGCGTGGATTGAAATCTCACAGCGTGAACTCCGGATTGGCCACAGCTGCGGTCGCCCCCCTCGCGGGGGGCGTGGATTGAAATATCGAAGATCACGCAGCTGGGCTTATAGCCATGCGTCGCCCCCCTCGCGGGGGGCGTGGATTGAAATGGCGCAACCCGTGCGGTACAGGGCGCAAGCCTTGCACGTCGCCCCCCTCGCGGGGGGCGTGGATTGAAATGTTCTGCCGGGGCCGGATCCGGCTCAGGCTCTGGGGTCGCCCCCCTCGCGGGGGGCGTGGATTGAAATACACCATCCCGCCGAAAAATACGGCCCACATACGTGTCGCCCCCCTCGCGGGGGGCGTGGATTGAAATATCACAGAGCGCCTGCGGAATGCGCACCCGCCGCCGCGTCGCCCCCCTCGCGGGGGGCGTGGATTGAAATCCAGGCCGCTCAGCAGATTTTCCGGCACCGACAGCGTCGCCCCCCTCGCGGGGGGCGTGGATTGAAATCCCTGCTATTGCAGCACACAGTACTGCCTCCGGCGTCGCCCCCCTCGCGGGGGGCGTGGATTGAAATAAAGAGTGGACTACCCGACCGGGCGATGAGGGCGACGGTCGCCCCCCTCGCGGGGGGCGTGGATTGAAATAACCTTGATCTTAACCATTTTGTTTACCTCCAAGTCGCCCCCCTCGCGGGGGGCGTGGATTGAAATAAATGCAGAAGATGGTGGAACGTGTTGAGACGTGGGTCGCCCCCCTCGCGGGGGGCGTGGATTGAAATCACGACCTCCTCGGGGTAGATGGACGCATCGTCCATGTCGCCCCCCTCGCGGGGGGCGTGGATTGAAATTATCAGCTGCTCAGCAGCACTTCGGCCGTCGGGTCGTCGCCCCCCTCGCGGGGGGCGTGGATTGAAATAAAGAGTACGGCGTTGAGACGGCGCTGGAATAGGAGTCGCCCCCCTCGCGGGGGGCGTGGATTGAAATACAGCATGCGCAAGGCGTATGCTGTGCGGCTCAGTCGCCCCCCCTCGCGGGGGGCGTGGATTGAAATTGATGGTTGATGCCTTGAAGTCTATTCTTGATTGTCGCCCCCCTCGCGGGGGGCGTGGATTGAAATATCAGTTTTTACGCACGACCTTTTGAAGTATTGGAGTCGCCCCCCTCGCGGGGGGCGTGGATTGAAATATCTATGCCAAGGATAAACAGGACAGACCCATTTGTCGCCCCCCTCGCGGGGGGCGTGGATTGAAATAAAGAGTACGGCGTTGAGACGGCGCTGGAATAGGAGGTCGCCCCCCTCGCGGGGGGCGTGGATTGAAATCTTACGCGAACAGAGGAGATTTGCCGGTTGCCCGGGTCGCCCCCCTCGCGGGGGGCGTGGATTGAAATGTCCTCGATTTCACAGAAATCGTCGGCGGGTGCGGTCGCCCCCCTCGCGGGGGGCGTGGATTGAAATAAATATGCACCCGCACGTTGGGCATTCTGCCCGGTCGCCCCCCTCGCGGGGGGCGTGGATTGAAATTGGTATGTGCGTAAGATCAACGTTGTCGACGGGCGGGTCGCCCCCCTCGCGGGGGGCGTGGATTGAAATTCCTGAATCCACCAAAGGGTTGTCCATTTCCGCAGGTCGCCCCCCTCGCGGGGGGCGTGGATTGAAATCACGTTGTTGCAGCCGCTATTGCAGCCGCAAAACGGAGTCGCCCCCCTCGCGGGGGGCGTGGATTGAAATTGCAAGGCACCAAGGTGTATAACCCGTACCGGTACAGTCGCCCCCCTCGCGGGGGGCGTGGATTGAAATCCTGCGGTCGCCCTGGCTGGCTTGGGCCTGGCCGTCGCCCCCCTCGCGGGGGGCGTGGATTGAAATTGTTGCTTGTGTGTTGTTCCTGTGTATGCTGTTTCTGGTCGCCCCCCTCGCGGGGGGCGTGGATTGAAATGTTGGGGCGATCATTCAGCAGCCGGAGGATGCTGTGGTCGCCCCCCTCGCGGGGGGCGTGGATTGAAATGTCGGAGTCATCGTCGGCGTCAGGCACGGTGGGCGTCGCCCCCCTCGCGGGGGGCGTGGATTGAAATATTGCGCTGGGCGTATACAACGATCTGGACGCGGAGTCGCCCCCCTCGCGGGGGGCGTGGATTGAAATCCATACCTGGTGCATGATTGGAGAAGCATGTAAAGTCGCCCCCCTCGCGGGGGGCGTGGATTGAAATCCCCTGGGTGTTCATTGATCATTGATCATGGGGCGTCGCCCCCCTCGCGGGGGGCGTGGATTGAAATTATCAAAGTGAATTCCGCCAAGGTTAAAAAGAAGAAGTCGCCCCCCTCGCGGGGGGGCGTGGATTGAAATCAGTGTCAAAGAGCTTAAAGACATCGCAAAGGAGGTCGCCCCCCTCGCGGGGGGCGTGGATTGAAATCATAAGCTGAATTGGGAAGGGAAGAAAAAAGCCCTGTCGCCCCCCTCGCGGGGGGCGTGGATTGAAATGCGTCTCTGAGCTCCCGCCCCCGCGCCGCCGCCGTCGCCCCCCTCGCGGGGGGCGTGGATTGAAATTGGGGCCTTGCCCTCGCTCCTCCCGCCCCCGGCGCGTCGCCCCCCTCGCGGGGGCGTGGATTGAAATCAGATTTTCCAGGGCCTTGCGGATCTTATCCCGGGTCGCCCCCCTCGCGGGGGCGTGGATTGAAATAAATCAGCTTCGGCCAGCTGAACAGCGGGACCGGGTCGCCCCCCTCGCGGGGGGGGTGGATTGAAATGCTGGTACAGCTACCCTGTTGAGATTGATCCGAGGTCGCCCCCCTCGCGGGGGGCGTGGATTGAAATGGCGCTTATCAGGTCGGCATACTGGGAGCGGAAGTCGCCCCCCTCGCGGGGGGCGTGGATTGAAATACCTCTCGGTTGCGCCGGGCTTCCTCCTCCGCCCGGTCGCCCCCCTCGCGGGGGGCGTGGATTGAAATACCTCCAATCAGCGCAACTTATCAAACAGGCGGGAGTCGCCCCCCTCGCGGGGGGCGTGGATTGAAATACCCAGTGGTATTATTATGGGCTGGAAGATGTCATAGTCGCCCCCCTCGCGGGGGGCGTGAAATAGCCGCATTCTGCGGTCAGTTACGAGAGCCAAACAATGTGTAAGTTATGTAGGTTTGTCAAACATATTGGACAGCGAACTCATTAGGCGAGAGCCAGCGGAG
>ENA-ORNW01000627-ORNW01000627.1-human-gut-metagenome-genome-assembly--contig:-NODE-627-length-33019-cov-5.724275_pt1 | contig 33019 bp, 33 predicted proteins | sample MGYA00242121_ERZ509034 | MGnify/ENA primary metagenome ERZ509034 (study PRJEB26280, sample SAMEA2338689) | human gut metagenome | biome: human gut; feature: human-associated habitat; material: faeces... | reverse complement strand
TGAGCTTGGACGTGTCGTCAAAATTCAGTTCCGTGGTCGTGTCGGTGACATCGCGTCGGATGTTTTCCGGCACATCGTCCTCGCCGACGGTAAGGACAAGCACCTTGTAGTCGGTCAGCAGCCCGTTCTGTACGGCGTAGGAGAAATTCACGCGGTAGAACTCCTCCCCGTACAGAGCCTTATCGTCCATCGAACAGAGGATGCAGTCCTTTTCCGATGCCTTTATCTTGGCCGATTCCCCATACAGCCGTGGCGTAGCGGTCATGTAAAGCCGTTTACGGCCTTGCACATTATCGTTGGAGTGTATCTTGGTGAAATTGCTCTCGTCCTTGTCCGACAACTTCACGCCCGTGGTGCGGTGGGCTTCGTCGCAGATGATGAAGTCGAACACGCCATACTCGCCGTCTGTTTCGGAAAGTATCTCCTGTTGTGCCGCTGAAACGGCATCAATGGACTGGTAAGTGGAAAACACGACTACCAACCCGTCGTGACTGCGGTATTTCTTCAACTGCGAGGCGATGGACTGCGGACTGGTGGACGCAGGCACGGCAAGGTCAACCACGCTGTCATCCATGTCATCGTATTTGTTCTGAATCTTCCGTGAGGCTTTGGAATCCGAACAGATGCAGACGGCCTTGATGGGTTTCTTCGCGTCTGCCGACCATGCGTTGAGCGACTGCCCCAACAAGGCGATGGACGGAACCATGAACAAAACCAGTCCTTTGCCATTAAGCAACTGTTCGGTGATGAGCAGCGAGGTGTAGGTCTTGCCCGTTCCACAAGCCATGATGAGCTTACCACGGTCGTTGCCGTCTGTGATATAGTGCGTGTATGCCTTGGATATGGCATCCAACTGGTGCTTGCGAGGTTTCTTGCCCTCTACAAGAGCGGAGTTTCCTGTAAGTCCATCCATCAGCTTTTGCCAGTCCACGCAGGAAGAGTTCAGGTCAATCAGCCCAACCCGTGAAAAAGGCGGGTCTTGGTGCCGTATGGCTTCCTCGGCGTTGCTTCCCCAATGATTGGTGGTGGAAATCCATATCCGTTTGGCAAACCGGGTGGTCTGGAAAGTGACCTCATTGGTGAACGTGCGGCTGGAGGTGGCGAGGAACGAATCCACGGCGGGCTTGTCTATCACGGCATCCTCCGCATAGCACTTGCACTGGATAGCCCAATAGTCGCCCATCTCGGTTTTGGCCACGAGGTCGATGCCCGTGTCCGTGCCTCCGAAGTCCTTGCGCCCCGGAAAATCCTCCCACAGCCACACCTTTTCAAGCTCGTTATAGCGTGGGTCTGTCAACAGCCATGAGCGCATCAGACGCTCGAACTTTGTACCTTTTTCCCTTTCGGTGAATGATTCGGTACGGAATTTATGCAGTATGTCCTTGAAATTCATCTCTTGATAAGAGATATATCTTGGAGATACAAATGCTGTGAATCAACAAGTTAACAGGTTCCCAAAATCGGTTTTACTAAACAAAACCGTACCAAATATCCTTTATATCCCATTATAAATGAGGCAAAAGTGCGGAATTTGCAATATTATGCGTATCTTTGCAATATCAACTGTAACTCTTATCAAGAGATTACGGTTTTTGCTAAACAGATTCCATCGAAGTCTTGCGGTTACAAGTCTTTTAAGATAAGGCTGTTAGCCTTGTCCACTACGTTTGTATCAAGCGATGCAAGGTAGATGCGCGTGGTTTCCTCCGAATCGTGCCCCATTCCCTCGCTGATGACCGAAAGCGGTATGTTCTTGCTCTTGGCAATGCTTGCCCAGCAATGCCTCGCGCAGTGCATGGTCAGCGGCATATTCAATCCGGCTAAACGGGCGACCTCTTTCAACGCCACGTTAATACGGCTGATGGCATTGCGGTACTGCGTCCGCTCGTCTGCGCATGGGTTGGTGATTATCGGCAGCAGGTATTGGGTGGTGGAACAACCGTCGTATTTGGAGATGATGTCCTCCATGCACTTCTCCCATTTGATGGTCAGTTGCTGCCCCGTCTTTCTTCTGCGATATATGATGACACCGTTCTTCAAGTCCGATTTCTTCAAATAGGCCATGTCAATGAACGACATTCCACGGGTATAGAATGAAAAGAGGAACATATCCCGTGCATAGTCCAGATGCGGTTTCAAGGTCAGGTCGAGTTCCTTGATGCGCTTTATCGCTTTCAATGGGAGGGCACGTTTCACTGTCTTGCTGATACCCGTGTAAACATGCTTGAACGGATATTTCTGTTCCGTCAGTTCCTTTTCCACGGCACGGTTATAGACGGCGCGGAGTATGCGCATATAAAAGGAAATGCTGTTGGGGCAGATTCCTTTGCTTTTAAGCCATGCCTCATAGAGCATCATGGTGTCGCTGTCTATCTCGCACAGAAGAATGTCCTGCCCATCACGGAACTTCATAAAACTGGCTAAGGCTGCGGTGTAGGTTTCCGACGTGCGTACTTTGCCAAGCTGCTTCAACTGCCCGATAACTCCTTGCATGAAACCGAACAGCGATTGCCCATCCATCTGTCCGTTAAACTTCTCTATGATATTATCTGCGGAGTATTTTCCGCCTTGCCTGTCGCATTGTGCGATGATAGCCCGCAACCGCCGGATGTCCCAGCCGATATGTTCCGCAACGCTGTGGAGATACCGTTTTCTGTTCTCGCTGGTTTCAGGCATGATTCGGACGGACGATGCTTCTTTGTCCCATTCCGTATCAAACACGCGGAAGTCCGTTCCGATTTGGCGGACTGTTCGCTTGTGGATTACCTGATAGTAGATGCTGCCCTCCTTGCCGTTTGTAGCGGAAGGACGATATTTTACCTTGATGGATGCCATTCACTTTATTTTTATTGTTTGGATTCGTTTTCATTTCTCACTTTTTTAAGCTGCCTGTTGAATACGGCCAGCGTGGAATCCTTACCGACCGTTTCCACCAGTTTCTCGTATGCACCGACGGTCACTGCCAGTTCAGGGTATAGCTCGTTGAGCATGAATGTGGTCACTTGGTACTTGTCAGCAACCGTTCTCAACCGCTTGTTTTCCTCCCGGTATTCATGCCATCGCACCCAACTGGCGGCAAACAAGGCAAAGAATACGAGTGTACTAACGATGCCAGCCCATGCGTAAGGATTCTTGTACCAGCCATCGGGTACTTTGTCCCATAGCCGCCGAATTCCGCTTGTAACTTTGTAAAAGTGGATAGCTTGACAAAATTTCCGTGTGAAGCCTTGCTTTTGCTGTGCCTTTTGTGAAACCTGTTTGTCTTTCTCCACATGGTCAGTAAGCACTTCCAATATCTTATAGAGTAAATCCTTGGTAGTGGGGATGCCACGCTCGCGCATATTCTTGTCGTTGGCATCGGTGTATTCCTGCAAGCTCACAATCATTTCACCGCCCAATGACTTCTTGTATGCCTCGATGGTTTCCTTGCTCCTGAAAATGCCGTTGATGTTCTCCGGCGTGCTGCCGCCAAAGAAACGTATGACTGGCTCCAGCTTCACCGCAAGCCTTTTCACTGCCTCGTCCTTGTCCGAAGCGTCCTTTGCGGCCAGTATCTTCTTGATTTCCTCGATGTCCTCTGCCAATGCCCCGATAAGGTCGGATATATTCTGTAAGTTGTCCTTCATCTTCTCATCTTTCTTGGTTTGTACTTGTTCTTTTCCTTGTCGTTCTCGCCCCAGCCGCTTTCATTTCCTCCACCGCCACCGCCGGATGAAACCTTGGCTTGGTGAGGTTGGACGCACAACTCAATGAGTGCGTTGATGCCCACTTGGACTATGCCTGTATTCGCATCGGCATCGGCGAAAGTTCCGTTGTCGGATGCTTCCGCATGGCTCTCGGTAGAATAGGCTTTATCCGCCTGTTCAAATGGATGCTCCGGTCTATATAAGGTTTCTGTCCGGTTTATTCCATTTTCAGCATGGTATAGATTGTTCCTCCATTCCAAGCCCTCGGCGATGCGGCCTCCCAACTGCTTGTCCAGCCTATAAAAGCCCATGCTGCGGTCTATCCGCGAGCCGCTGAATGAAATGCCGTCTTTGGTAAATGACACGCCAACGACATTCCCGTTGCGTCTGTCAAACTTGAAGTTCAACCCGATGCCCTGCTTGGCCAGCCTGTCGCACAATTCCGACCAACTGTTACAATGGGGCAAAGTCGCTTTGACGGCATCATGGATTTGGTATTTCACCTTGTCCTTGCCGCGCAGACGGTCACGCTTCACGTTTACCTTGCCTTTGGAGAAATGCAGTCCGTATTCCCTCGTGAGAGCCTTGCACACCGCCACGTTGCGTATGGCATCGTTCCGGTCGCTGATGGTGTTCCCGTCATTGTCCACCCTGTTGGCCACGATGTGCAAGTGCTGGTGTTCCCTGTCGGTGTGGCGGCATACAATGTATTGGGTGTTCACAATGCCCATGCGCTTCATGTAATCACGTGCTATTTCTGCCATCAGAGCGTCCGTCAGCTTGGGCGTGTCCTCGTGGGCGAAGTCCAGCGAGATGTGGTACACCGGATTTTTCAGCTTGCGCCCCGGCTTGTCATCAGCCTGCCCCTGCATACTCGCTGCTATGGTTGCATTATTGTCAAGCCTCACGTCCTTGCTGTCTATGAGCCGCGCTTTCTTCGGGTTGTTCACGTAGTTCACCAGCTTGGCGAAGCTCGCCCGTTTCTTCAAGTCGCCCATCATATTCCCGCGATGATTTTGTTAAACTCGTCCAGCAGGGCAGTGATTTTTTCTTTGGTTCTTGGAAAGCCCTGTTGATGTGCCAACTTCGCCAACTGGTTCAGGTTGTTGCAACCACCCTCCAGCATCCTTATCTGCTGCCTGTCCTCCTGTGTCCGTGCTGCCACGACCTTGCCATGAAGCAATAGTTCACGCAAGAAATGCGACGGCTTCTTGCCTGCATCGGCAATCCGTTTCATGACCGTTTTCCACTCGGCCAGCGTGAGCCGTGTGGATATGGTCTTGGTCCGCGCCTTGCCCTTTATGGCTTTGGGGCGGCCTCCTTTATGATTGGTGTCTTGTTCTGTCATCCGCTTTCTATTGTCTGATATAAATGGGTCGGCGTTTTTAGGGCTGCAATCCGGTCTTGCCGTTATCCGCATGGTCGGGTCGCCGCTGGTGGCGTGGTTTTCGTGGACGAAAACATTAACTTGCCAGCTCTAAAAAACGTCCCTGTAAATACTTCATTCCTTGTCTTGTTTTCCACATCTGTATAAAAGGTATTGCCGTCTGAAATATCCCTGTTTGCATTGATTACCAAAATGAATTATAGTCATAGCATTGTTCCCCTGCATCATCGGTCGGGAGTTGTTCTGTTCCCTTTTTCCCTGTTATCGCATTGGCAAAGTTCTCTGCATCTGCTGATGTATTGAACACATAACCACCATTTCCGTAATCACTCCAGTAACCATTGAGTTCCCTTGCTTTCGGGTTGAATTTCCGTTCTCCGGCAGCTTCATATTCATTGGAGAAACGCACGGCAAATATCTCCGCACCGCTTCTTGAATGCGTCCTTTGTTCGATGATGTAAGGTGGATTTTGTTGTTCCGATTCGATGCCATTGCCAGATATGGATGTGCTTGCTTGTAAGTCATCTGTTCCACTTACAGCATCGGATTGTACAACTTCGTTTTCGGGAGCTGGTTCGTCAGGAGAGCTGCTGCAATCTTTGGCCTTATGCCCGCTTTTTCGTTTGGGAGCATCCTTTGGCACTACGGAATCATTGAGCCATGATTTAATCTCCGTGCGCATGAAGTAGAGCTTGTTGCCTTGCTTGCGGTAAGGTATGCGATGCTCGGAAGTCATGGCATAGATGGTGGAAACGGATTTGCACAGCATCGCCGATACATCCTCTACTGTCATTATCTCCGACAAAGGCTGTGCGGTGTTTGCCGACATCAGTTTCTCTACCATTTCGGTAAGCGTGTCGATTTTGGAGTGGAGTTCTGCCACGGCACGGGGCAGATTGTCAAAAGACATATGCAATGGTTCGTTGTCTGTCATATCAAAGAATTATTTAATGTAGGGAAAATCAATCCGCACGAGCGAGTTTGCGCATGATGGCCTGTGCTTCCTCCGAAACCTGCGCTTGTGATGCGACCGGGTTCTGCCGCAGCCATTTCAGAAGCTCTGATTTCTCAAAATACACCATCTTGTTGTTCGGTTTGAAATAAGGGATGACTTGGTTATGGGTCATCTTGTAGAGTGAGCTTTTGGATATGCCGAGGAACATTGCCGCTTCTTCCAAGTTCAGCACTTCCTTTGAGGCATACACCACGCTCTTAACCTTTTCAACCTCCTGTTTAAGCCCATCCACCATCTTTCGGAGCAAGGCGGTTTCGTTTGGGTTCTGCTCTGTTTTACACATAGTCTTTATCTGTTTAATTGTTGTTCTTAACTGTTGCCATCCGCTTGTGTTTCTTTAGGTTGGCAAGTGCAAAGTTAAAGCGAAAAGGATATGAAAACAATACTTCAATTTGATATTAACTAACTGTATAACAGTGATTTATATGGCAAATATCCTGCTAAAATGCCAATTCAAAAAATGTCGCTTTTCCACGTCGAGTGTACAAGTCATACAGCGGCAAAATTCCATTGGCAACATTCACTTTTAACCTTGCATACAGGTTTTTATAACAGCAGAAATTTGCTAACTTTGCCACGACCTTGAATATCGGAGTGTACAAGCATTTTTTTGTCGGTTGCAGTGGCTAATGTGACAGTCCAAATGCCAACCCAAAAACATCTGACGGAAAATGAAGATTTAACATTCATACTTGCAAGTCTGATTTTTAACATTCGATTACAATAGTGTTAAATACGAGGGAAATAGTTTTTCGGATTTTTGTTGCACGTTTGTTACGCGAGCAATTTTATAAAACTTATATGATTGATAATCAATAAGATACAAGCGGATAAAAACCTCCGAAGTACAACATCGCCCCATAAAAATGTACCGTTAAGTACCTTGTCATCCATTTGGCCCAAGCCCCTTCCCATTTGGGCAACAGCGAGAAAGCCCATTGTATCGGGCCGAATATCGTCAGCATTCCAAGTAATATTTGCTGACAGTAAATGGTCGCCCACCAACCGATTCTATATACAATTAAGGCGATTACCATCACGATTTTATCCAGACAGACGGTCGCCCCGCTCACCAAGGAGGTGAACCACAGGCGGCTGGCATCTTTCTCCATTTCCGTCACTTCTTCGACACCCGTCTGTTCCATCGTCGATTCCACCAACGCCGGGTCCATCGTGCCCGAACGGGCAATGTCGGCTTGTGCCTGAAGGCTGGTGTACATGGTATCACGCACGTAAATGAGTTGCTGCACTTCCTCGAATTTGTCCGTAATCTGCAAAGCTTCAGCTTGGTAGAGGTCGTGGGTGTACGAGCCTATGGCGTTTGGGATATAGGACAGGAAGTCCAACACGCACCAACTGCTCCCGCTGTTGGTAATACCCGTGTCGGCGGGCGGATACCACCACGACATGATGACCGCCACCGCCAACGGCTTGAACAGTTTCATCACGTCCAATGGTTCTTTCTTCACCATCATCTTGTACGCCATGCCCGCCGCCATGATGATGGCGAACAGGGCAGCCAATGCCATGCACATCTGCAAGATCCACCAATTACTCCAGATGGGTAAAACCATAGGAAAACATATCTAACGTAATCTGCCAAATAGCACTGATTTATAGTTAGTTATGAATAGAGGCCGTTTTTTGATTGGATAGTTATATTTGCCTAATTTGGGATATAAAAGCACGCTTTTTGTCCCGTTTTTGTCCCGCCGTGAATTATCTTTGTTGCGCTTGCAAGTGACTGATATACAATATAGTAACAAATCCAAGAATCGGATAACACAGAAAAGAAAATGGGACGAAATAAGAAAGAAATCAAAATCAAGGAGCCTGTCCGCATACGCGAGAAGAGGCTCAACGACGGCAATGTAAGCCTGTACCTCGACATGTACTACCGTGGCGCAAGGAAGAAAGAGGGTCTGAAACTCTACCTCGTGCCGGAAACGGATGCCGCCGCCAAGTTGCAGAACAGGAACACGCGCAAGCTGGCCGAACAAATCAAGGCGCAACGCATCCTCGACATTCAGGAAAAGGGGCTTGTGAACTGGGAGGACGTGAAAAAGGCACGGATGACGCTCAGCGCATGGGTGGCAAAGTACACCGCCGAAGAAAACGGGTTAAGCCCGGCCAGCATGAGGTCGAAGCGGAACGCACAGGCAAGGGTGGAAGAATACCTATTATATATAGGCAAGCCGACCCTCTCCTTAAAAGAGGTTGACAAGGATTTCTGCAAGGGCTTCATCGCCTTTCTGAAAACCTGCACGTTCAACCAAGGCAAAAAGACGTTGAGCAGCACCACCTGCCGCATCTTCATGAACCGCCTTGCCGCCGCGCTGAACAAGGCCGTCAGCGAAGGGTTGATAGACCGCAACCCATTCAAGCTGTTGGAAACAAAGGAGAAGCCGCAGAAGCTGAGCGCCATGCGTGAGTTCCTGACCATTGAGGAACTTCGTCAACTGATGGCCACGCCGTGCCGCTACGACATTGTGAAAAAGGCATTTCTGTTTTCCTGTTTCACCGGGTTACGGTACAGCGACATGATGACCTTGAAATGGGGCGAGATACACACGGCGGCGGACGGAAAGACGCTTTACATCGAACATCAACAAGTGAAAACCAAGAATACGGTGACGATACCGCTCTCCAACGAAGCCTTGAAATGGATGCCCCGAAAGTCAAAGGACGAAGAAAGGGTATTTCACCAGTTGCGCATCACCTCTACCACGGTGGAAGTGGTGTTGGGCGAATGGATGCAGGAGGCTGGCATCACGAAGCACATCACCTACCATTGCAGCAGGCATACGGCGGCGACCCTGTTGCTGACCCTCGGCGCAGACCTTTATACGGTGAGCAAGATACTCGGACACCGAAGCATCCGCATGACCGAAGTCTATGCCAAGATAGTGGATAAGAAGAAAATCGAGACGATGAACCTCGTGAACAATATGTTTGTATAACTTAAAAATAAAAAGGAAGAATTTTATGAAAGTAGAAATCAAAGCAAGAATGTTGACAGCCGGAAACCGTAGCCTTTATTTGGAGTATTACGAAACCGGCTTCCGCAAGAGGGAGAACCTGCACCTGTACCTTATCCCCGATGACGCTCCCAATGCAAGAAAACTCAACGAACAAACCTTGCGAAAGGCACAGGAGATACAGGCACAGCGCATCCTTACACCTCCGTCTTTCGAGAAGAAGGAAAAGAGGGAAGAAAACGAACAGAACAAGACCATGACTTGGCTTGGGTGGTGCGATGACTATGTGCGTTGTGCCATGACAGATGGAAACTGTAAAAAAATGATACAACATAAGGATGTTGTGCGCAGGCGGATTGAAGCCTATTTGAAACGTGCAAAGAAAACGGATGTCTTGCTGAAAGATGTGGACAGGGATTTGGTAAGCGGCCTGTTCGGGTATATGCGAAGTTATCGTAACCGTAAGCAAATAAGGACGAATGGCGGCAGGCTGGCCGCTTATACCCTCGTGCTGTTTGAGGAAACGGTAAAGGCCATCTTCAACAAGGCCGTGCGTGACGGACTGATGGCTTCCAATCCCGTTCAGGAACTTACAAGGGAGGAGCGTTTCCATGCGCCGGACAAGCACCGCGAATACCTGACGGCTGACGAACTGAAACGCTTTCTTGCCGTAGAGCTGCAAACCTATATGGAAGAAGTCGTGCAGAGGGCTTTCGGCTTCTCGTGCATGACGGGGCTTAGGCTCGGCGACATGCAACGGCTGCGGTGGAGCGACATCAAGGACGTAAACGGCGTACAAACGGTGTCGGTCATCCAGCACAAGACCAAGCGGCCAGTTGCCGTACCGCTCAATGCGTTGGCTCTATCGTTGCTTCCTCCACGCCCCGAAAACGGAGAGGACGGCATCATCTTCCCGTTGGTGAAGAAGCCCGACAACGTGGCGAAGTACGTGCGCCGCATCAAGGACAAGGTAGGGATAGAAAAGGATTTCACCTATCACAGCAGCCGCCATTCGGCGGCAACGCTGGCGATAACGGCAGGTGCGGAACTCTACTCAGTCAGCAAGATTTTGGGGCATGGCAGCATCGCGTCAACGCAGGTTTACGCAAAGGTGAAAATGGAAAAGAAAGTTGAAGCAATGAACCTGACAAACGGTGTGTTCTAACTTGAATGATAGCCCAAACAGGGGGGTGTTGAAATGACATCCCCCTATGTTTGAAGTAGAAGTTGTTTAGAGGGCGCTAAATCAACGACCCCTATAATGTTTCATATTTATTGAGAAGAAAACATTTTTGCAAAAACACAACTCGTTGGTTGTGCTTTCTCGAATAATTGTATTACCTTTGCATCCAGACAAGATAAGGTAATCTTTCAATGAATACAACGACAGATAAAATGCCTTGTATGGCTTTGGAAGCCGTAAAGCAGGAAACTGGTGTGAAACAGGATAAAAAGGATTGGGCGGAATATTCACAGTTGATTGCCGCCGCCATGTCAAAACGGATGACGGAACTCGGCTTGACGCAACAGATGCTTGCCGAAAAGATGAACTGCACCCAGCAATACATATCCAAAGTGCTGAAAGGCAAAAAGAATATGTCGTTGGAAACCATTTGCAAGATAGAAAACGCATTGGGAATTGAGATTATCAGAAGTCTGAATGATAATAAGTAACGCATAAAAGGTAGAACAGGAATATGTCTATACAAAGTGAAGCGGCATTGGAAGCCGGACTTATCGCCACGCTCCAGCAAATGGACTATGAATATGTCCAAATTGCCGAGGAGGACAATCTTCAAGCCAATTTCAAGAGGCAGTTGGAGATACACAACCGTAAGCGGTTGGCGGAGCATGGCCGTACCGAATTTACGGATGAGGAATTTGACAAGATACTCATCTACCTTGAAGGAGGCACACGCTTTGAAAAGGCGAAGAAGCTCCGCGACCTTTATCCGCTTGACACGGCGGACGGCAAACGCATCTGGGTGGAGTTCCTTAACCGTCAACAGTGGTGTCAGAACGAATTTCAGGTTTCCAACCAAATCACGGTGGAAGGGCGTAAGAAGTGCCGCTACGATGTGACCATTCTTATAAACGGTCTGCCTTTGGTACAGATTGAATTGAAACGTCGGGGCGTAGAGTTAAGGGTGGCATACGACCAAATCCAACGCTATCATAAGACTTCTTATCACGGGTTGTTTGATTACATTCAACTGTTCGTGATTTCCAACGGTGTCAACACACGCTACTTCGCCAACAATCCAAACGGAGGCTATAAGTTCACGTTCAACTGGACGGACGCAGCCAATGTGCCGTTCAATGAATTGGATAAGTTTGCAGCCGCATTTTTGGAGAAATGTACGCTCGGCAAAATCATAGGAAAATACATCGTGCTGCATGAGGGCGACAAGTGCCTGATGGTGCTTCGTCCGTACCAGTTCTATGCCGTGGAGAAGATATTGGATAAGGTGAAGAACTCCAACGACAACGGCTATATATGGCATACAACAGGAGCCGGAAAGACCTTGACTTCATTCAAGGCGGCACAGCTTGTTTCCGAACTGGACGATGTGGATAAGGTAATGTTTGTGGTTGACCGTCACGACCTTGACACCCAAACCCAATCGGAATATGAAGCCTTTGAGCCGGGTGCGGTGGACGGCACGGACAACACGGATGAGTTGGTGAAACGGTTGCACAGCAATTCCAAGATAATCATCACTACCATTCAGAAGCTCAACGCCGCAGTTAGCAAGACGTGGTACAGCAACAAGATTGAGGCCATACGCCACTCCCGTATCGTGATGATATTCGACGAGTGCCACAGAAGCCACTTTGGGGAAAGTCACAAGCGCATCATGAAGTTCTTTGACAACGCCCAAGTGTTTGGCTTCACTGGTACTCCCATCTTCACGGAAAATGCCGTTGACGGGCATACCACCAAAGAGATATTCGGCAACTGCCTGCACCAATACCTTATCAAGGATGCCATAGCCGATGAAAACGTGCTGGGCTTTCTTGTGGAGTATTATCACGGAAGCGAAGAAGTGGAAAAGGGCAATGCCAACCGCATGGAGGAGATAGCCAAATTCATCCTTAATAATTTCAATAAGTCAACCTTTGACGGTGAGTTTGATGCTCTGTTTGCCGTGCAATCCGTACCGATGCTTATCCGCTATTACAAGATATTCAAGTCGTTGAAGCCGAAAATCCGTATCGGCGCAGTATTTACATACGCTGCCAACAGCAGCCAGGACGATGAACAGACGGGAATGAATACGGGGCAGTATGTCAGCGAAAGCACAGGCGAGGCGGACGAACTGCAAGCCATCATGGATGACTACAATGAAATGTTCGGCACAGCGTTCACGACCGAGAATTTCCGTGCTTACTACGATGACATCAACCTGCGCATGAAAAAGAAGAAAGCGGACATGAAGCCGCTTGACCTCTGCCTTGTCGTGGGTATGTTCCTGACGGGCTTCGACAGCAAGAAACTCAATACGCTCTATGTGGATAAGAATTTGGTATATCACGGATTACTGCAAGCGTTCAGCCGCACGAATCGTGTGCTGAACGAGAAAAAGCGTTTCGGTAAAATTATATGCTTCCGTGATTTGAAAAGCAATGTTGATACGGCCATCAGGCTTTTCAGCAACTCCAACAATCCCGAAGAAATAATACGACCTCCGTTTGAGGAAGTGAAAAAGGAATACCAACAGTTGGCAACGGATTTCTTGCGGAAATACCCAGAGCCAAGTAGCATTGACCTGCTACAGAGCGAAAAGGACAAGAAAGACTTTGTGCTTGCTTTCCGTGACATCATTCGCAAACATGCGGAAATCCAGATATACGAGGACTACAGCGAAGATGCTGATGATTTGGGGTTGACCGAACAGCAATTTAACGACTATAAGAGTAAATACCTTGACATTACGGTCGGGTTTATCGAGCCTCCTGTCTATCCTTCGGTTGTCGCTGAAGATCTGGCACCTTATGGTGATGAACAAGGACTGGAAGATATTGATTTCTGCCTTGAACTCCTGCATAGCGACATTATCAATGTGGCATATATCCTCGAACTGATTGCCAACCTTGACCCGTACAGCACGGACTATGCAGAACGGCGCAAGAACATCATAGATACGATGATAAAAGACGCTGAAATGCGTAACAAAGCGAAACTTATTGACGGCTTCATCAAAAAAAATGTGGACGAAGATAAGGAGAACTTCATGATGCAACGGCAAAAGGCGGACGGTACAAACGAACTGGAAGAACGCCTGAACCGATATATCTCCGCTGAACGAGAAAAAGCCGTGAACTCATTGGCACAGGATGAAGGTCTTGCCACAGACGTGCTTGACCATTACCTGAAAGAATACGACTACCTGCAAAAAGAGCAGCCAGAGATTATACAGAAAGCTCTCAAGGAAAAGCATCTTGGACTGATTAAGACCCGTAAAGCTCTGACACGGATAATGGATAGGTTGCGTAGTATAATAAGAACTTTTAGTTGGAAATAAAATGTATTGTAAATTTTGTGGAAAAGAAATCTCGGATGATTCAAAATTTTGTTGCTATTGTGGTCAACAAGTTAGTGAAGTACATAATAATTCTAAGAATGAACATTCAGATGTCAAAAATGATTCTCAGGTTATACCAGTAGAAATAAAGAAAACCGTAAACGTAAGCATTTCAAAAAAAGAGCATGTAAAGAAATCGACAATAGCAAATGAGATTATTGCTAATCTAAAAATGTGTGGTTTTGCTTTGGTCGTATTAATCACCTTTGTTGTAGGTTTCTATTTATATCATGCAAATGACATAAAACCAATGGATGAGTACAATCCTTGGGGTTATAGTTGTTATGATAGGGTTGTCCCTGGTCTTGTAGAAACTCCATGGGAACATATTTATTACGATGATATTTATGCTTCTCTTCCTTATTCAGAATGGGGTGAATTAGAAAAGAAAACTGGTATTCCTGCTAGAGATTTTTCTACGCCAAGTAATCTCAATTTATTTGGATATGTAAAACCCCAAGAGGCTCTTAAGCGTGCAGAAAATATGGCTGATGCTAAAAACATACCAATTTCAATCAGAGAGAAAATGAAAAAGTCTGCTAAAGAAAGTGCAGAAAGTATTAAGGAAAACGTCAGGGAACTTGGTACATTGTATAGAAAGGAAGGATTTGAAAGTGATCGAAATGAAAAAGTTAAATGGTGTGCTATAATATCTTTTTGTTTTTTTATATTAGGAAGATATGTAATTAAAATGGGAAAATGGATAGTTATAAACAAATCTGAAAACTAAATATGAGCGAAGAATTACAACAGAAACTCCGTGACCAACTTTGGGAAGTAGCCAACAAGCTGCGTGGTAATATGTCAGCCAGTGATTTCATGTATTTCACTTTGGGCTTCATCTTCTACAAATACCTTTCGGAGAAGATAGAAGCATACTCAAACAACGCCTTGGTGGATGACGGCGTATCGTTCAAAGACTTATGGGATATGGAGGATGAAGATGCCGTTGAACTACAAGAGGAACTGAAAAAGCAATGTTTGGAAGGTGTCGGTTACTTTATAGAACCGACTTACCTCTTTTCATCCGTGATTGACCGAATCAAAAAGAAAGAGAATATATTGCCAATCCTTGAACGGTCGCTGAAACGGATTGAGGACAGTACATTGGGACATGACAGTGAGGAAGATTTTGGAGGTCTGTTCTCAGATATTGACCTCGCTTCACCCAAGTTGGGTAAGACGGCTGATGATAAGAATACGCTCGTCAGCAATGTGCTGTTGGCATTGGACGATATAAAGTTTGGTGTGGAGGCATCGGAAGAAATAGACATCCTTGGCGATGCCTACGAGTATATGATTGGCCAGTTTGCCGCTGGAGCCGGAAAGAAAGCCGGAGAGTTCTATACACCGCAAGAGGTTAGTCAGATATTGGCTGAAATTGTGTCTATCGGTCATGCGCGGCTTCGCAATGTGTATGACCCGACTTGCGGTAGCGGCTCGTTGCTTCTTCGTGCGGCAAAGGTGGGTCATGCCGTGGATATTTATGGGCAGGAAAAGAACCCGACAACTTACAACCTTGCCCGAATGAATATGCTGTTGCATGGCATTAAGTTCAGCAACTTCAAGATAGAGAACGGCGATACATTAGAATGGGATGCCTTTGGCGATACGCAGTTTGACGCAGTGGTGGCAAATCCTCCTTTCTCCGCAGAATGGAGTGCCGCCGATAAGTTCAACAACGATGACCGTTTCAGTAAGGCCGGACGGCTTGCGCCGAAGAAAACAGCCGACTACGCCTTTATCCTCCATATGATTTACCATTTGAATGAGGGTGGCACAATGGCTTGCGTAGCTCCGCATGGGGTGCTGTTCCGTGGAAATGCAGAGGGGGTAATCCGCCGTTTCCTCATAGAGAAGAAGAACTACATAGATGCTATCATTGGTTTGCCTGCCAATATCTTCTATGGTACGAGCATACCGACTTGCATCCTTGTGTTTAAGAAATGCCGCAAGGAAGATGACAACATCCTGTTCATTGATGCCAGCAAGGAGTTTGAGAAAGTCAAGACGCAAAACAAGCTCCGTCCGCAACATATCCAGAAGATTGTGGAAACCTACCGTGACCGCAAGGAAATAGAAAAGTACAGCCACCTTGCTACATTGCAGGAAATCGCCGACAATGACTATAACCTGAATATCCCCCGTTACGTTGATACCTTTGAGGAAGAAGAACCGATTGACATCAAGGCTGTAATGGCGGAAATCAAAGAATTGGAAGCTAAACGTGCCGAGTTGGATAAGGAGATTGAAGTTTATCTGAAAGAATTGGGCATTGTATAATTCTGAATGTGAAATTTGAAGTCGCAAATTGCGACATCAAGGTTTATAAGCTATGGCGAAAGACAGGGAAAAGATAGAGGGTAAGGCAAGCGAACCGGTCGCAAATTGCGGCCAGTTACCAGAGGTTATTGACATAAAGCCGATGATTCGGGTAATCAGAGGCCAACAAGTCATAATTGACAGGGATTTGGCTCTGTTATACGGTGTGGAAACCAGAGTGTTGAACCAAGCTGTAAAACGAAACAGTGAGCGATTCCCAGATGACTTCATGTTTCAACTCAGCAAAGAGGACGTTGAAATCTTGAAATCACAAAATGTGACTTCAAGTTGGGGCGGCGACAGAAGATTGCCTTACGCATTTACAGAACAAGGTATCGCCATGCTTAGCTCTGTCTTGAAATCACAAACTGCCGTAGATGTGAATATCCGCATTATGCGAGCCTTTGTATCTATGCGCCGTTTCATTGCCACTAATGCCCAACTGTTCCAGCGGCTTGAAACGATAGAATATCATCAACTGGAAATGAAACAGCATCAAGAGGTAACGGACAAGCGCATCGACGAGGTTTTTAAGCGGTTGGATGCAAACATTCCACCTGTACAGGGAATATTCTATGACGGGCAAGTGTTTGACGCTTATCGCTTTGTGTCCGATTTGATACGGAAAGCCAAGCACTCAATAGTCTTGATTGACAATTATGTGGATGATACCGTACTTACGCTGCTTGACAAGCGAAATAGCGGAGTTACATCTACCATCTACACGCAACGTATCAGCAATCAATTCAAGTTGGATGTTGACCGTCATAACACTCAATATTCACCCATTGAAATAAAACAATTCAACAGGGCACACGACCGTTTCTTACTTATTGATGATGAAGTGTACCATATTGGGGCTTCCATCAAAGATTTGGGTAAAAAGTGGTTTGGATTTACCTTGATGCGTGACATCACGGCGACCGAACTTATCAACAAAATTAAAGAGTAATGACTATGGCAGACAATAAAGATAAGAAAGTCCTTAATGTTCCGGCTTTGAGATTCCCGGAGTTTACGGGAGAATGGAAATTTGTCCATTTAAAAGATGTGGCAGAGTTTCAGAAAAAGCGGATTTCATCAGACTTGCTAAACAATAACAATTATATTTCGACCGAAAATATATTGCAGAATTTTGAAGGCATACAGTATTCTTCCTCTATACCAACAAATACGAATGTAATAGAATATCAGAAAGGAGATATTTTACTATCTAACATACGTCCTTATTTGAAAAAAGTTTGGTTTTCAGATAGAAAAGGTGGATGTAGTGCAGACGTTTTTGTTTTACGAGGAGATAAATGCGACCAGCATTTCTTATACTATGTCATAGCATCAGATAGGTTTATCAATTATGTCATGAGTGGCGTAAAAGGAGTAAAGATGCCACGTGGAGATAAAAGCCAAATGGAAAAGTATGCTTTTTCCATTCCTACAAATACAGAACAAAGGAAAATTGCAAAATTCCTATCAATGTTAGATGAACGTATTAAGTTGCAAAACAAAATCATTGAGAAACTTGAAACCCTAATTAAGGGGATAAGACATAATATCTTTAAGCAGCTCAGAAAGGATGTTGGTTTTAATGCCACTATTGGCAATATACTTTCTTTTGAACAACCTCAACGATACATTGTATCAAGTGCAGAATATAGTAGCGATTGCACTTTTACACCCGTATTAACAGCAAATAAGGCTTTTATACTTGGCTATACAACGGAAACAGACGGAATTTATAGTAAAGGTGATTGCATTATAATTGATGATTTCACTTTAGACTGTAAATATGTATCATTCCCATTCAAGGTAAAGTCATCAGCTATTAAAATACTCACTGCTAAGAACAAATATATCCTTCGATACACATATGAGTATTTGAAATCGCTTGAACTCTCAACGGAAGAACATAAACGGCATTATATTGCCGAAGTTCAGCCACACAGTTGCGTATTACCAGATGAGAATACTCTTAAAACTATTGCTATGGTGTTTGAAAATTTAGCCTGTAAATTGGCGGATGAACAATCTTTGGTACTCATCCTTAACAAACAAAAGCAATATCTTTTATCTAAAATGTTTATATAAGCATTTGGGATAACAAGTACGATTTCTGTGCTTGGTAGTAAAATAAGATTCGTTTCTCGACTGATACCTTATCTTCAATAGAAGAAATACGTTTAGCAATGGCAAACTGCTCCTTTATGGTAGGACAAAAAATCTTAGCTTTACCATAATCCTTAAAATAAATGTGTGGTATTGCCATTCCTGTTTTATATGGCTCAAAATTAAATCTTTGCAAGGCAATGTAGATGTATTTTAAGCAGTATCCATCTTTTGCTGATAGGCTGTTGAGAGTTCCGATGTAACTATATTCTCCGGTCACGAACTTAACTGTACCAACACCTGAACCATCTTTGATTATCAAAATAGATTCTCCATTTATATCTGCTGCTTCTGTGTAACCACTAATACCCGTTGCTCCATAAACAGGGAAAGTTCCAGTTTCTGCAACTTGGCTTTCCTGCAATGTGGATGAATTGCATTCGAGACAATTTTTAATAAGTGTATTAGGCTTTTGCGAAGAAATAACAGTTTCAATAATCCCCTTAATTAGGGATGGTTACGGCAAAAGGGATGCGATTAGCGTCTGTTTGCTTTCTCCCAAATCTGATTGGAAATGCTATAAGGTTTCTGAAATTGCTGATATAGGACGAGGTAGGGTAATTAGTAGTAAGGAAATTGCAAATCAAAACAACCCCCAATACCCCGTTTATTCTTCACAGACATCAAATGAAGGTGTCATGGGATATCTTGATAATTATGCTTTTGATGGCGAGTATATAACATGGACAACTGATGGCGCAAATGCAGGTACTGTATTTTACCGAAATGGGCGTTTTAATTGCACAAATGTATGTGGAACTCTCAAGTTGCATTACCAATTCGATGCTTATTATTGCTCATTAGTCTTGGCAAATGCGACAAAGAAGTATGTTTCTGTAAATCTTGCTAATCCCAAATTGATGAATAACACAATGGCTGCCATCAAACTTTATCTTCCTCCGTTTCAGGAACAAAAAAGGATGGCACAATTATTCAGAAAGATGGATGAAAATATCACTTTAGAGCATAAACTTTTGCTATCGTATCAAAAACAAAAACATTATTTACTCCAGCAAATGTTTATATGAACATCTGCCGGAGTAAGAAATTCTTAGTATTTAGATAATTGATAAGCATCTTTTGTTCAATATTAAGTTTATGCTCTACTTTCAAGAGCAAATTTGCTACAGTTTCTTGCTCATTTTTATTTGGTAAGGTAATTTTTGCTTTTTGTATATCAGCATAATGCAGATGTATGATAGTGCTACCTTTAGCAAATTTGGCCAAATTTTTCTTGCCTATGATATTGAAATAATAACTAAGGTAATTACTATTGTATTGCTCATTAACATGGATTCCAAACATATCTCCCCCAAGTATTATACCATCTTCATTTATTGATGATGGTGCTATAAGTGATAAAGCATCAACTGTAGTCGATGCAGGAAAGAGTAAGTCGCCCTTTGTGCTTAATGTACTGTTCGGAGATTTAGTCGTATGAGAAACAACATTTTCAATTACGCATCCATAGGTGGTAAATAATTCTCCGTAAATAATACAAGGACTTCCATCCTTAGTTAAATCATCTTTAGACAAGTTCATCACATTGAATGGCTCTCCAATATCATAGATATACAGTTCAGACTTGTTGCATTTTCTATAATGCTCAACCATAATCGCATCCCTTAGCAACCGCAAATCCTCAATGATTTTGTTCTGGGCAGCAATACGTTCATCTATCAAAGAAAGAAAATTGGCTATTTTCTTTTGTTCATCAAGCCGTGGACAACATAATTTCAGATTTCTAAGGTCATCATTATAAATTCTAACAATAGTCGTAGAGTTCAGGTATGACCAGTTTATATTGGAGAGTAAATGATATAAAAAATCGTTTGAAATAATCTCGTTAGGATTGTCTATCCACACTATATTTGAATCTTGGTAGTAAGAATCTTCTCCATCATAGATGACACATTTACCAACAGTTCCAGCACAAGTAATCATCACTTCTCCTTTATTCGGATAAGAATACTTCCTTTTATACTCATCAAACAAATCTTTGGAGATGTAAGCATCAGCCTTGCCTCCAATAGTTCCGATTTTATAAAAAGGCACTCCGCCTTCAGTATTTGTTTGGGCTGCCATAATTCGTTTACACATCTGAATGTTACAATTATCCCCCAAACGTATTTTCTTCCACTCCTCAGTAAACTCCGGGAATCGCAAAGCCGGAACATCGCACACTATATTTCTCTAATTATAAGAACCAATTATTTAGAAATCATGATTCATAAAACAGTTAGAGAAATTGCGGCGGCTTGGAAGGATTACAAGCGTCCTTATGTGAAGCAGTCCACGATGGCGGCTTATGTGTTAATTTTGGAGAACCACGTTCTTCCTTATTTCGGAGATGGTGATTCGCTCCGCGAACAGGCGGTACAGGCTTTTGTCTTGCAGAAGTTGGAACGTGGTTTGAGTGTCAAAACAATCAAGGACATTTTGATAGTCCTTAAAATGGTAATGAAGTTCGGGGTCAAAAACGAGTGGATGACCTATTACGAATGGGATATAAAGTACCCCACAACCTCCACCAGTAAGGAACTGGAAGTACTGTCTGTCGCCAATCACAGAAAGATTCTGAACTACATCCAAAGCCACTTCACTTTTATGGGGCTGGGAATTTATATCAGCCTTAGTACTGGACTGCGCATCGGAGAAATTTGCGCATTGAAGTGGAGTGACATCAATGTGACAGATGGAACAATAACCGTAAGTCGCACGATTGAGCGTATCTATATCATTGAGGGAGAGAAGAAACACACGGAACTTGTCATCAACACGCCTAAAACCAAAAACTCCTGCCGTGAAATACCCATGAACAAGGAATTGTTAGCCATGATTAAACCATTGAAAAAAGTGGTCAATGAAGATTTTTATGTGCTTACCAATGATGAGCGTCCAACAGAGCCACGCACGTATCGTAACTATTACAATGGTTTGATGGCGAAGCTCGACATCCCCAAACTAAAATACCACGGTCTGCGTCATAGCTTCGCCACCCGTTGCATTGAAGCTGGGTGCGACTATAAAACAGTGAGCGTGTTGTTAGGCCATTCCAACATTTCAACCACGCTCAACCTATACGTCCATCCTAATATGGAACAAAAGAAACGTTGCATTACCAAAATGTTCAAATCATTGGGGAAATAAAGTAATCGTATTCTGTCATTTGCATATAGCCCATAAGATTACAGCAAGATAACTGACAGCCAAAGATATTACCAAAAATATGAGCCAACGGTTGGAAAGCCAAATGCCTTCATTGCTTTGGAGGCGTTTGGCCATTTTATTGCTGTGCTTCTCCAACAGTTCTTCTTCGGCTTTGATGTGTCGGACTGTGCATTGGTGTACTTTCTTCAGTTCATCGGTGTCGATTTGGGCACGGATGACTGTGTGCTGTTCCGCTTTGACAATGACACGGCTGATGCCCTCCACTATGTTATCCGCACTGTCCTTTGCCGCAACCAAGGCTTTGAACGCCGTCCGTTCTCGTTGGGCGGTGTGCTTCAAGCTGCCGTGTATGCCGTGCAGTTCTTCCTTTAGCGCATTGATTTCTTTCAGCAGATTACGAAATTCTATCAGCTGGCAGTTGATTTTCTGAAGCAGTCCGTCAAGTTCCTGATTGTTCTCTTTCAACTCATCTTCGGGTGTATAATTGGCAAGCCTCTCACGGAGTGCCGCCGTATCGGGTTGTTTCATTGCATTGCTGTTTTTTATATTTGTCATTTACGCTTTATTCCGCCTTTGGGATGTCTGCCGTTCCTGCTTGAAGCGGCCAGCGCACATCTTCGGGCAAAATCAATCTCGTCCTCTTTCGGGTCGCGTCCCCATTTCAAGTCTGACTGTGAACCGCCGCCACCTCCGCCCGATGTCACCTCGTAAGGTGAGGTTATAAGGGTGAAGTAAGCCATCGCAAGGTTTTGTAAGGCTTGCCAGTTAGCCAGTTCCCGGTAGTCGAACTCATCATTGAAGAAGTCAAGTACCTTGTCCGGAAGATAACGCTTGTAGGTTTTGCCGTCATGTTCAAACTCCGTAGGTTGGCGGTTCGGCTTATATGTGGTGTAATCCTCGAATATCGGATTGCTCGGCCTTATAACTGGCTGCGGCTTTTGCATTGTACCATTGGGAACGGACGGCTTCGGTGTCGGTACAACAGGCTGTCTGGTAGTAGTGCGGATTTGTTGCACCTTGTCTTGATGCAGTTTCTCCCATGTCTGCCTGATACGGGATGCGGTCAGATTGCGCCCCTTTCCAAGTTCCGATGCCTTGAACTTCATGTTGCCTTTAAGAAGCACATAACCACGAATAACATCTTTCTTGTCCTTGCGCAGATACAAGTCGTAGCCTTTGGCGGCAAGTCTTTCTTGATAGCCGTCCCATGACCACTTGTCAAGCTCTCGCAAGACATCCATGCAGTCTGCACTGACTTTGGGGATGTTGGTCTCGTGAATGTGCTGTGCCGTAGTCCATCCCCTTTGCCGGGCTATCATTTCCGCCGCCCGTTGTGCGCGGAGGTGTATGGCGTGGTCGTTGTTGATGTTCCCTTTCTCGTCCACCCGGCTGACGATGGCATGAAGGTGCGGTATGCCGCTCTTGGATTCCTCATGTAGCCATATGGAGGACTTGCTGCCCGATATGTTCGTCTGCGCTGAAACTACCTTGCCGTCCTTGTCGCGGATTTCCTGTATGTCGAAAGCGGCGGCGAAGTCTCTCCACAGTTCCTGCCAATCGTCTAAAGTGAAGTTTTCGGTATGCTCCATCGCCGGGCTTATCTCTATTCGTATAGCATTGTTCCTGATGTTCGGATGGTTCATTGTGGCAAACTTCATTTCCGTCCAAATACCCGATGCATCCATACCCTGCGGCATGAAGTTGTCACAGATATGGGTAATCCTTTCGGGATGCTTCTTGTTCCTCGATTCGCCCGACACGTACAGCATCGCCCTTATGCCGTGGGCTACGGCCTTTGCCTTGGCTATCATACACCGTCCTCCTTTGCTTCTTCGTCTGTTGTTCCTGCCGGATAGCTGTTGGCCGTCTGTGCGGACTGCAAGAAGTCAGTGACACGGTCTGTGACATACGCCACTTTCTCGTACCAGTCAAGCATGGTCGGCTGGTGCCGGAAAAGTTTTATCTTCTCGTTGTCGGTCAGTCCGTGTAGGGCGTTGGCGAAGTTCACCATATCCGTCCTGCAAGCCGCAAGCTGCCGCAATCCGTCCAGTTCCGTATCGGAGAGCCGCTGCCGTGGCTTATAACCGAGTGCCCTCGCACGGATGAAGTCGCTGCGTGTCATGCCGCATTGTCCGGCGGAACTCTTGATTTGGGCAAACTCCTGTTCCGTGACCTTGGTGACCACCACCTTGTCACGCCTTATAACGGGCTTCTCCTGCCCGAATTGCAGCTTGGGAGTATCTTCTTTATGTGCCATAACTAATGTCGCTGAAATAATCGTGAAACGGTATCTACAAAAGGGATGGTGCGAGCCTGCGAGCGGCAAGGACAACAGGTTGCCAGACTGTTGCGAGAGTGTCGTGGTAATACCGTCCGAAAGCGGTAATACCTCGGCATATCTCGCAACTCAACGCTGACGCTTCACGCCATTCCTCCCTCACGTTAGCCATTGGAAAGTCCGGTGCGTGCCGGATGATTTGCCGGATTGGAGAACAACGGGAAAGCGGGAAATCAGCCAGTTTGCCAGTCTGCCACCATTCAGAGCGGTTCTATCCTTTCCCTTTGTTTGTGGATGAACGGATTAGAAACTACGCTGCCATCCTTTGTTATCCATTGCAGGAGGCATGGAAAAGTCATCACTGACGCAACCCTTGAACGGCAGGTGCCTATGAGTTCCAACCTTTCCAGTTCGTCCAACAAGCGGCGTATGCGCTTCCTACCCATGTTCCATTGGGTTGATAGCTGTTCCTCGGAATACTGCGCTTGACCGACTGAAAGCATGAGCGGGCGGTGGAAACCTTTGGCCGTACCGTCCGCAAGAGTCATCCTTGCCAAGAGGTCGGCAAACAATGTGAAGTTGCCGATTTCCCTGCCGTCATCATCGGTCGTTGTTCCGTGCAGCCATTGCAATGCACCTGCGGAGAATATGAACGCAAATGTTTTAATTCCTGTCGGGTGCAAGAAACCGTATTTTTCCTTGTCCATAAAATTTTGTTTCTATAAGTGTGATATAAATGTGATGCTTCTGTTGTAAGAATGGAATGAAGCCGTACAAAAGTATGTACGGAATTGACTGTTAGTTTTTCGTTGTTCCCTGCACGGCTTCATCCTTTTGTGTAATGCGCAAGCGTAAAACTGTTTCGCCGATAAGCAACACCCGTTCCTAAATGTGTTCCAATCCGAAATAAGGGGAAAAAAGGAACGGGATGCAGCCATATCCATAGTGGATTTTCATCGGCCATTTGAATTTTCCAACCGCATACGGTTACTTTCCTGCGCCACTGATGCCTGTGCTATTGGGGAACGGTTGCCCCGGTGCTGGACGCTTGTCAAGTGAGGAAACGGCTCGGCTGATGTCCGCCGCATCCACGGCGATGGATAGCAACGACCTGTTTACCATGACTAATTGCCGCTTGTCGCAAAACTCGGCCACACGCTCCAATAACTGAAACGCACGGTTCAACCGATGTTCCTGCGCATTGTCCGCAGTCATCCGTTCGTTGTCCTTTCCGCTGTTGAGATAACGGTTGAGCGCAAGGCGGTCATCCGATGAAATGTTTTCCGCGGTGGTCTTACCGTCTGCAATGGCAATGCCCACACGCAATGCGTCCGCCTCGTAAACGCTCAGACTTTCTAAAAACGAGCGGATAGCTTGTACATCCTTTCCGCTTGCCTCACGTTTTCTGTTCTCGTTCTTTTTCTCAATGTGAATGGCCGAAGCTGCTCCGGTCTGTTCCATGTTCTTAGTCTGTTCCATTTTATTTTGATTTTAGTGTGAATAATAATGCTTTACTGCCTTTCGTTCATTTCCATAATCTTGGCGGCTGCTTCCTCCTTGATTTCGTCAACGGACATGGACTTTGCGCCGCGTACCCACTCAATGAGTTTCTTCTTCTCAAAGAAGATGAGTTTTCCGGACGGCTTGAAGTACGGCAGTTGGTTCAAGTGGGTCATCTTGTAAAGGGTGCTTTTGGCAATGCCGAGAAAGGTTGCCGCTTCCTCTAAATTCAATATTTCCTTGGCCGCATAGCAAAGGTTCTCCAATCGGTTCACCCGTTCTTGGAGTTCCGCAATCTTACGCTCCTGTTCGAGGTTCATTTTCGAGTTCTTGTTTTCCGTCATAATCGTTATATTTTATTGCTTTGTTAATCAATTTCGGTCGCAAATGTATATGGTTTGATTTGTAATTCAGCTAAAAAAGGACGACATAATCGCCTGTATTATAGCTATTTAATGATTTGAAAATCAGCGAATTTTACACATTGTACAATCTGACACTTGTCGCATTGTCCGACTACTGTTCCGTGTCACATTAATTAGGTAACATCCTGATTAGGCATACATTTGGATGTCACAAAAGCGGCAATCAGCTTGTACACTTTCGATACGCATTGTCCAACGGCAAAGTAACCATAGTGTACAAATGCCGTTAAACAGATTTTAACAGGGATTTTACACCAAATCGCAGATGTAGAGTTCCGACATTTGATGTATCTTCCTCAAAAAAACAATTCCGCGGAAAGTATTGTCTGACAGCATATTTGCAGTAAATTTATGGGGTTATGCTTGGTATTCACGGGACAAAAGCGTACCTTTGTGTCGTGAAAGGGTATTCACGGCAAGGGATGTCCGGCAAAGAGCGTCTTGATTTTATTTTCCTGTGGTTTTGTCCCGTTTTTGTCCCGTCAGGGATTTGTATCACGATACAGGATTTTGTAATATCGCTGAATATCAATAATTTGCAAATGATAGAAGCGAGAAAAATGCACTAACCACCAGTAACCACCAAAAGGGTCCCTGCGCCCCCGTAAAGGTGGCATCTGTCAGGAACTCGTTGGTCTGGAATATCACATCGTCAATCTCCTCTTCCAAGAGGTGGATGCCGAAATCCGAAAGTATATCGTCGCCCATGTCGTTATGCTGTCATTTCGTTATCTATTGGGGATTTCTCCCGTTCCATCACCGGCAGGATGCCGTCCGCTTTCAGTTTTTCATAAATGAACATCCGTCCTTTCTGCGTCCATTGGGTGCGCATCACCGATTTGCCACTCTCCAAGGAAAGTGTGGCGCTATGCACATAGCCCTTGTCCTTGTAGGCGGCATACAAAATCCATTGCTTGTTGTCCTTGTACTGGATGCCTTTCTCGTGCAGGATGGCATTCATTTTCCGTCCCGACATTCCATAGTCCTGCGCGATTTGTGTAATGTCGAGCAGTCCCTTGCATTGTAGCACCAAGTCCACATAACTGGTCCGCTTGCCCAATTCCTCTATCTGTTCCTGTTGTTGGCCGATTAACAGTTTTTGCTCCTCACACTTGGCTTCCACTTCCAGGCGGTTTTTCCGTTCCTCCTTAATGGCATTGGCCAAACCAATCAGGAAGTCCGGCTCCGTGACCACCCGCTGTAAGGCTGCATCGGTCAGATAGCCCCCGTGCTTGCGGATGCTCGGCAATACTTCCTCGCATACCCAATCCTGAAACTTCTCCGCTTCGGGCAGTTTGCTGCGCATCACCAAGCGGTAAACATCTGCCTCAGTTATATACTTTGTGGGTAGCATAACTACTGTACCATACTGATTTTCAGAGGGGGTTGTTAAAACTACAACCCCCTTACAGTGTATGCGGACAGCCTGTGGGGCATCTGAATACCCCAATGCCTTTGCCACATCGTTCCCTTTGAACAACACTTTCCCATTCTCCGTTTCTACGGTGTTGATGCTCCCGAACTGTGGGTGGTTGAACACCTGAATTGCATGATCCTTGCTCATTGTTTTATATGTATATATTGGTTATTGAATCATCTTTTCCCTGCTTTCGGCTTAATCCCCTGTTGCCCGCCAACGGTTCATCGCCGCTATGGCTATTTGTGCCCGGCGGTCTTCAATGGTAGCTGAAGCGTCCAACAACTCAGCGACCTTGGTGGAGTTGGCCAATCGCACCAAGTAGCGCACCAAGGTTTCGTTCTTGCGAAGAATGTCCGCATGGATGCGCAGATATTGCTTTTTCCGTTCAGCGTTCGGCATATAGGCATCCTGCACGGATTTCACGGCACAGAGGTACAGGCGGTAGTGCTCCCTCCAGTGTTCCTGCCCGTTGCCGCTTCCCCCGGCTTCAGCTATACGGCGGATATTGCGTTCGAAGTTCTCCAAGGCGGAATTAATCTTGTCGCCTTCCGCCAGCCATGCCACATCCAAGGCCACGCCGCTACGGTCAGCCACATTCAAGGCCTCAATCCGGGCACGTTGGGTCATGGCGGAATCCAACGCCTCGGCATCGTCAACCTGGTTGTACAGGTTGATGCCCGCCGCCGTGCGGAATCCCAATTTGTTCTTTGCCGCCGCACTTTTCTGGTAAGAGTTATGCAACAACTGGTAATACAGGCTCGGTGTCAGCGACCCGGAACCGATTTCAGCCACCGTGATTTGGTTCATCTTGGCATCGTCGTGGTTGTAGGTCACGCTTTGGGCAAGTGTCTTGGGCGCAACTCCGAACAGAGCCGCTCCTATACCTATTATTATATATAGCCTCCGTTTCATCTCAATTTTCTCATATTTGGTTTCCCGCATCTTGTTTTCATGTCCATGCTTCCATTCCCTTTCATCGGTTATACGGGTTCAGCCCGCAATCCCTCCACCGCCGGAAAGCCTCGTTCGCTATCTGCGACTTGTCCTTGGCCAGATAAATGCTTTCTTTCCAATACCCCATGCGGAGTTGGATATACCGCCACGTTTCAAAGTAGGCTTTGTTCAAATGCCGCTCGATGTTGTCCAGTCCTTGGTTGATGCTTTCCAATACCAGCAGCAAGTCCGAGGTGGAGCAAGTCGCCGCACCGGTGGCATACAATACCAAGTCGCTCATCGAGCGGTAGAGTTGCTTGCCGTCTTCTGCAATCCTTTCCACGCACCTTAGGCTGATGCCGATAATCAGTGTGTCATGCAGTTCCATCCTGTTCCGCTCCACCACTTTTGTATAATAGTCATTTAGTAAATCCTTGTAGTCCCCGACTCGGTCGCTCACGCTATTGTAGGTGGAATACACGTTGAGCGAGGTACGCAGCGACTGGTAGAGGATGTCAATGACATCAAAAGCCCTTGTGTACTTGTCCAAATCCACGTTCAGTTCCTTGAAGTCCACCGCCGCTTCGCTGCTGTATTCGTGCAGGAGTTGGTTGCTCAGTTCCAGTGTCGAACGGGCCAGTAACAGGCTTCGCTGTTGTTTGTGGTCATTTATATAGGCTTCCACTGAAACGATGTCAAAGTTCCATTGTGCCGACATCTCCAACGAAAACGCCGTCACCATCATCAGAAGGATGATATGCCTGATATTTCTTATAGCCAGCTTCATTCCGTTTCCTCCTTATTTTCATCCGTTTCCTCGTATTTCCCGTTGTAATCCACCGAGTGCAGGCTGTTCGCCGCGCCACGCAACCATCTGCGTCGGCATTCCTCCACCAGAGTAAGCCTGCGTCCCCGTTCCTCGTTGACAAAAGGCGCGACGTCCTTCAGCACGTCGATGATGCCGAGCTTGTAGTTCATCATCTTCTCCAAGGCAACGAGGTCGGCGTAGATGTTTGTCAGCCGGGCTTCCACCTGACGGGCGATTTCCAGCCGGTCGGATGCCCACAGCAGGTGGTAGGTGTCCGTGGTCGTGTCTTCCTCCACCGGTTCCGATTTCACATATTCCGTGGTGATTTCACACGAAGGGTATTGCCGGGCAATCTCCGACAGGCGGTCATTGACCAACGTTGCCTTTTCCGACTCGCTTATGGCCGGATCAAGCTCGATGATGTCCACCACTTCCGTGTCCGAATACTCCGCCGTCAGTTCCCAACTTATCTGCATAATGGCGCGGTGTATCTTGATGCCGAGGAAATACTTGGGCTTGCGGGCGATTGAAAGTGTGGCCTTGAAGGTAATTGTGCCGTTGATGTTCGGCGCAGTGGCTTCCCGCAGGTAGCTGTATCCGCTCCACCTGCCGTCACCCTGCCACGTCAGGCTATAGGCGTTCTTGCACTCCTGCATAATGGCGGGGATGCGGTAATAGTCATCCGTAGGCACGTCGTTCTCCGCCGCCGCTTCCTCCTTGGCTTGCGCCAGCTCCTCCTGCTTCTTCCGGATAGAGGACAGGTCGGATTCCAGCCGGGTGATTTCATCTTTGTTGCGGTTGTACTGTTGCCGCAAGGAGGCTGCTTCTTCCACCGTGGCCGATGCGATTTGTTTCACCAACTCGGCGTTCTCGGCTTCCAAGGCATCTATCTGCGACTGCAAGGCCGCCGCTTCCGCATTGTATTCGTTTTCCAGTTCGTCCAGACCGGACAAATCCGGTTCGTCATCCCCGGACACGGTAGTCTGCATGGCGCAGTCCTTGGAGTGGCTGTTCAGACTACCGCCGCAGGTGCGGCACTTGTATTGGGTGCTTCCGCTGCCCAATGTCACCCCGTCATGGCAGGTCACGCTGACGATCACGCTCTCGCAACCTTGTAGCCTAGCTTCGTCCGTGGCCTGGTAATAGTGCTTGGCATCGTAGCCGATAACATACACATGGCCCTCCTCGTTGTCGTTGAACTCCGACAATCGGGCGTTAAGTTGCGCCTTGAAGGTATTCAAATCCATCTTGTAGGAATCGAACACGTCTTCATACACCACTTCCTCGTGGTTCCAGCTTCTGGTTACTTTTATGCTGTAAGCGTATGCCTTCTGTATCAGTTTGCTGCCCCGGTTGATGTTGTAAGCGGAGCGATAATAGCTGATGCCGTAGGTATAGCCGTCATTCGCCCGGTTCATCTGCTCCACCTGCGCCCTCGACCAGCCGGCATACCGTTCCGAATTGCTGAGTATCTGCTCGGTCTGTGCGTTGTTAGGATAGAATCCGGCATCGGAAGTGTTGAAGCGCGTCCACTCTCCGCCGTAAATGATGCTGTTGTCGTCCGTGGGCGGCGTATAGTCGCACAGGGTTTCCGTGCCGGCATCCCTGCGGTAAATGTACCACCGTTGGGTGTAGTATTGCCCGGCCGCTTCTTTCAGGTAGTCGCTTATCCACGAAGTCAGGTTGTAGTTGCCGGTCTGGAACAGGTTGGCCACTCCCTCCGGTCCTCCGACCATCGAGAGCAGCGTATTGCCCACGGAATGTTCCATATGTCCGTACAGGTCGTAAGCATTCCCGGCCACTCGTGCAATGTCGCTTATCTTCCCGTTCAGCAGGTCATGAAAACTGCTCCCGCCCAGAATGGCATCCGTGAAATTGTCCGCCCCGGCCTGTGCCAGTCCCACCCCCATGTTATACAGGTTGTCAATGTCCGTTTTCAGGTTTTCCTTGGTGAAATTGTGCTGTATATTGCCCAGATCATCGAAGAAGGCTTCCCAGTCGATGCCGCCGCTTTCCGACAGTTTGAACAACGGGGCAAACTGCGGGGCAATCTCCAGGAACACCACGTCCCGGAACGACAACGTGCCGTTGGTCACTACCGATTCAAATTGCATACAGAGGGCCTTTACCTCGGCGCAGACTTTCATCAGGTAACTGCCCCAATACAGGGCAGTCTGCGGGGAATGGAGCATCTGACCTGCCACTGTCCATATCTTCGGCATTATCTTCGCACTTACGAGGTGGTAAATGCGGCGATAATAGTAGTTCTCCGTGCCGTCGCTCCAGATGCCCAAGTCGGTAAGAGCCTTGCGGTCGAGGAACTTCGACAGGAATATGCCCGCCGCCGCCACTTCCGCCGCGCTGTATTTGTCGAGTATGTCCTTTACTTGCTCGGTGTAATAGGCTTCGGTAGCCGTTTCGGTGGCGTAAGCCGCCGCCATTGCCGCCACGGTCTTCTTGTCGTAGTTGACACGCACATACTGTGCTTCCGCCGAAAGGACGGAAACACACACGCACAGCAACAGGACAAGGATTTTTTTCATGGGTTACGGCTTGGCATTTTGCGCATTCATGATGTTGCCTGCGGAATGGGCGGGATTTTCACTCTTCCCGGACTTCGCCTCACGGTCAAAGCAGAGTGAATACTGCCCGGAACACCATTGCTGGTCTGGGGCTTTGTAGGTGATGTAGCCGCGTTCCTGCAATTCCTCACTGGCAGTCAACACTCCCTTTACGCTGAATCCCCTTACTTTGCACAGTAGGCTGGCAGGATGCACATAGAACACGTCAGGCTTTTTCTCGTTCTCCCACACATAAATGAGGTAGAAGAACAACACGGTGGCCTCTTTTGAGAAATTGCTGATTTCGTTGGCCTTCCAAAAATCGTGAATAAATTTTTCTGCTTCCATAATGTCGATGGTTTGTTGATGATTATTAGGTGATTACTGAATGGTTGTCCGACGGTTCCGTTCCAGATGCAGCACTCGACCTGTCTTGTTCACCTCTTGGGCGAACGCCAAGGACTTGTCGATGCCTGAAAGTTGCCAATCCCTGCAATAGGCTTCGATGGCTTCCTGGTGGCTGCATCCCAATTCCCGCTTGTAAAGTTTCAGGGCTTCCTTTTCAGCCCGCTCCGTAGTGTAGGTCATGTAGCATTCCCTCGGTTCTTCCACGCCGTACACCTCGCTGGCCGTGCCACGACGTATGAACACCTCCCGGAAGAACGAGCGACCCTCCTTGTTTTCCAAGCGGTTGATGGTGAATATCTTCTTGCACTCCACATCGGTCAGGCCGAGTATCGCCTTAATGCCGTCGAACCGCTCCCGGAACTTGCTTTGGTCGAGCAGCATCACCACATCGGAGTTGTTGATGATGGCCTCCTTCACGATTTCCGACCCGATGATGTCCTGTATCTCCTGCGTCACCACGCCAACGCTTGCCCAGAACTTGCGGGCGGTCTTGTACATGAACTTGATGTACTCGGCCATCAGCGGAGAGGCGATGGCTTTCCACGCTTCCTCAATCACCAAGACTTTGCGGTTCTTTTTCAGGCGCATTTTTTGCAGAAATACGTCCATGATGATGAGCGTCACGATGGGGAAAAGCAGCGGGTCATCTTTTATCGCATCGATTTCGAAGACAATGAAAGTTTCATCGAACAGGGTGCCGTCCATTTCCTCGTTCAGCGTCTTTTCGTGGTTGCCGCCTCGGTAAAAGTCCTTCATCATGTAGCGGTAGGTGGAGAGGTCGATACCCGCAAGGTTGTTCTCGTGGCAGATGTCGGGAATGCGCTGCACGGAGTATTCATAGAACGTGTTGAACGAAAGGCCCTCCACCTTCAGCTCCTTACGGCGGCGTTCTATCTCGTCGATCTCCCTTTCGATGCGGGCCAGCCGTTCCTCTTCCGTTTCCCTGCCATCACGAGAGTTGTTGCGGTCGTCCACCAGCAGGCTCTTGCGCAGGTCTTCCCGCTGGGGAGGGGTGAAGCCGTCAAAACCGTTGAAATAAACGTCATAGTATTCGGTGATTACTTGGTCGATGAGCCTGTCCTCCGTCTTGCTGACCGTGCCCTGGGAGCCTTTCCATATCAGTAGCACAAGGTTTTTCAGGAAACCGGTCTTTTCCACATTCAGTTCTTGGCGATTGATGCGGAAAGGGTTCATGGTGATAGGCTTCTCCTCCGTATAACTGATGTACTTGCCGTTCAGGTATTCGCACAGTCCCTCGTATGAGTTACCCGTATCGACCATCACCACGTCCGTATTTTGTTCGTGCAGCTGGCGCACCACGCTGTTCATGTGGAAGCCTTTTTGTATTTCCTAACACGCTGAGCCACAGCACTCTCTT
>ENA-ORNW01000625-ORNW01000625.1-human-gut-metagenome-genome-assembly--contig:-NODE-625-length-33069-cov-11.886594_pt1 | contig 33069 bp, 29 predicted proteins | sample MGYA00242121_ERZ509034 | MGnify/ENA primary metagenome ERZ509034 (study PRJEB26280, sample SAMEA2338689) | human gut metagenome | biome: human gut; feature: human-associated habitat; material: faeces... | reverse complement strand
ACAACTATGTATGAAATAATAATTATTTTCAAAGTTAAAATTTTATCTGCGGTGGCTTTCTTTGGTTCGTTTCTTTGTCACTAAAGAAAATGAACCAACACCCCTAATACGAATAAAAGGCTATTTCATAATGAAATAGCCTTTTTGTTTTTCATCTTTGAATTTTATTATAAAAATTAAAACCCAAATAACAAATTATTATAATTATAGGTAAACATATTAACGACCAATTTAAAATATCTACCACTATAACTGGTATTTGTACAATGTATCCTCTAAACACTATAGCTAAAGATTTTAAATCACACAACCAAGCAACAAAGTCTAAACATAATATGGATATCAAAATAAAATTTATCCAATATACATAAGGTAACCTATATTGTATTTTTTTATAAGCAAAACAATTTTCATTACATATACCAGTTAAACAATCATTATTTGATTTTGAACACCTAGAAAAAATATTTTTATTAATCATTTTACTAATAATATAAATCAAGCAAAAAATAGTATTAAATATTACTATACCACATATTGATGATATAAATATTACTTTATATGCTGATGCTTCATTTATACTAGTTAATGTACTACTAGTAAAAGTCATACCGCCAATAAAAGCTAAAGTAATAGCTGAAAAAATACCTATAATACTTATGATTTCTGGTTTCAAACTTTCAACATCTTTTAAGTCTTTATTTAATTTTTCTGTTGTTTTATCAAATATTTCCCTTTGCTCTATAACTTTATTTATTAAATCACTTTGTCTACCAACAACCTGATCTAAATAATTAAATCTAGTTATTTCTAAAGTAATATGGTCATATAATTTATTTATTTTAACTAATCTACTATCATATTCCAAATTTTCATCTACAATTTCTTTTACTACTTGTAAATTTTCTGATAAACAAGTAAATACTTCTGTTTTATCATTGCTACTAATTTTTATTTCTACTAGTATACCAGCAATCATAGCATATGAATGACGATAATCTCCATTATAAACTTCTTCAAGCAATAAATTAATTCTTTGTTTTATGTCATTCTTAGATAATATATCTTGATTTAAATCTCTTATAAATTTAGATATTTTAAAATCATTACTACTATCACTGAAATTTCTTTGTTCCATTATTTGACATCACCTAGTATCAAATCAATTGGAATACATCTTCTATCCCCTTCACCATTTTTATATATTTTATCCCATGCACCATTTACTTTATGCGTATCATTTACTAAATCCCAAGAATCTTTATTCTTTAACTTATCTACTATTTTTTCAATATATTTTTTTATTTCATTAGGTAGATTAGATTCATATTTATTCAATATAGGTAATCCACCATATCCAGAATAAATATAATATACATTCGGTACAACTGGACCATATTTCCATGCACAAATATCATCAAAAAATAATGGTTTTCCATAATCTTTTAAATACTCTTGTTGAATAAAATATAATAATTTTTGTAATCTTAAATTTGTTATACGCATATTCATTTCACAAGAATAAGTTATTATATAATGTGCAATATCTAAAGCACTATATTTCATAAAAATCCTCCTCTCTATGCAAAAATCATATTTATTGTATTGATATTATAACATTTTTTCTATTATCTTAAAAGAATGTTACATTATAGTATAATTTTATTAATACATTTATTACTTAACAAAATTTTTCTCTATTGCAATTATAATTATTCACTATCATAATTATAATTAATAAGACTTCTACGAGGTAATAATTATGGACGGACAAAATATTTTTTATCATTATACATCAATCAATTCACTTTATAATATCATAATGAGCCGTGAGCTTTGGCTGACTAATCTAAAATCTTCTAACGATAAATCAGAGAGATATTATACTGTAAATCATATGCTCAAAGATATGGACGAGATTATAAATAATTCCACTGATGATAATTTCAAGCAATATCTATCATTATTGAAAAAAAGTTTTGAAACCCATATGCCTGACTTAAAAAATTATCTCAAAAAAAGTGATGGTTATTCGCTTAGTTTAACCGATAAAAAAGATAATCTCTCACATTGGGAAAGATATGCTTCTAGTTATAGTGGTGTTTGTATCGGTATCAATATGGATAAACTCAATGTAAATTTCAAAGATTACTCCCACTTTTCTATAACAGAACTTGAAAAAATTCTCTATAGCGATGCTGAAATCTTAGATAAATTATCTCATATCTGTGCCTGTTTTTACGATTTATTTGAAGAACAAGTCCGCAATTATAATGAGCCATTTCAAAAATATATTGAACAATACGGCTTTATCGTTTTAGTCATCGCCTATAATAAAGTCATGAACTTTGCTAAAAATAATTATTTTGCTGATGAACATGAATTTCGTCTGCTCTTTTATCCAAAAACTTTATCCATGAAAAAAGATTTTTTGAGCATGAGCCGTAATATTATTTTGCCAGCCACACTCAAACCTTTAAACGATAAATTTCATTCATTATTGAAAACTTCATCTATAGAAAAAACACATTTTGCTTTATTCAAAAATGAAATCCGCAGTTATCATAAATTATGTTTAGCTGATATTTGGGATAGTGAACTCATTCCTGAAATCACTCTCGGTGCTATGTGTAGACAAAATAAACAGGAATTAAATCATTTTCTCAAAGCTAATGGCTTGAAAAAGACAAAGATAACTATTTCCAAGATTCCTATTAGATGATTTAATTTATTAAATTTTATAGAAGGTGTTTAATATGATTTCTATTGATTTAGGTGATATTACTATTCTCGATTGTGATGCAATCGTCAATGCTGCGAATAAAACACTCCTCGGCGGTGGCGGAGTGGATGGTGCTATTCATCGCCGTGCAGGGCATGAGCTACTGGCAGAATGTCGCACTCTCGGTGGCTGTGAAACTGGTGAAGCTAAAATCACTAAAGGCTATAAATTAAAGGCAAAATATGTCATTCATACAGTAGGCCCGATTTATTCTGCCCAAAAAGATCAAGCTATATTACTTGCCAATTGCTACAAAAATTCTTTAGATTTGGCTTTAAAACATGATATTCACAGTATCGCTTTTCCTGCTATCTCCACTGGTGTATATCATTATCCACTAGAAGAAGCGACAAAAATTGCTATCTCTACAGTTAAATCATGGCTAAACTTGCACAAAGATTATAAACTTGATATCATTTTCTCTTGTTTTGATGAAAGAACTTATAATATGTATCAACAATATCTTAATCTGTAAATTTATGAATTCATATCATTTTTTCACTAATATTTCATAAGGAATTAGTATTTTGCTAATTCCTTTTTTATTTTTCACCTAAATTTTATTGCTAGTCTTAAATTCTAGTGTTAAACTATTCCTTGTGTCTTTTTATACTTTTATACTTAATTTTTACTTTTTATTTTTTATTCTAAAGGAGGTCTTTCATAGATAATGACAATTTGCAAATCTAATTTGCTCATTCTCAAAAAAAATTGCAAAATCTATCATGCAATAAATCATTAAAAACCTTACATATTTTTTCGTTTTTCACTTAACAATTTAATATTTAACTAAAGGAGAATTACTGTTGATCGCATTAAAAGAAGCTTATAACGCTGGTTTATTCAAGTCTGAACATTTAGGGAAAAATATCTCCGCTGGTATAGTCGTTGGTATCGTGGCTATGCCTCTTGCTATGGCATTTGCTATTGCCAGTGGTGTATCTCCTGCTCAAGGTATTTATACTGCTATTATTTCCGCATTTTTTGTTTCTATTTTCGGTGGCTCTCGTGTACAGATCGCAGGCCCTACAGGTGCATTTATCGTTTTACTCAGTGGCATTTTGATGCAATATGGTCTAGCAGGTCTACAAATCGCCACAATGATGGCTGGTATTATTCTGGTCTTGATGTCTATCGCCAAACTCGGTGATGTCATCCGCTTTATTCCTGCTCCTGTTATTGTAGGTTTTACCGCTGGTATCGGTGTTACTATTTGGGTTGGTCAATGGCAATCCTTCTTTGGTTTTCCGCCAATCGCTCATGCGGAAATGTTCCATGAAAAACTTTACTTGATGATTTTATCATTACCACAAAGTCATATGCCTACACTCATGATTAGCTTAATCAGCCTTGCTATTATCTTAATCATGCCTAAAATTCCACTTGCCAAAAAATTACCTGCACCACTTTGGGCAATGATTGTTGCTACTTGTATTCAATCATACTATCAATTTCCTGGCGTTGCTACTATCGGCACTGCTTTTGGTGGTATTCCTCAAGGTTTACCAAGTTTTACTATTCCAGAAATTTCTCTTTCTGATGTATTTTCCTTGATTGGCCCAGCTTTCACTATTGCTATGCTCGGTGCTATCGAATCATTATTATCTGCTGTTGTTGCTGATGGTATGACAGGTCATCAACACAATTCCAATCAAGAATTATTTGGTCAAGGTCTTGCTAATATCGTTTGTCCTCTCTTTGGTGGTATCGCTGCTACTGGTGCTATCGCTCGTACTGCTACAAACATTCGTCAAGGCGGTACAAGTCCACTTGCTGGCTTAGTACACTGCGTATTTTTAATCTTAGTATTATTCTTCTTAGCACCTCTTGCCGCTAATATTCCCCTTGCTTCTATGGCTGCGATTTTATTCGTCGTAGCTTATAACATGAGTGATGTGCCAAACTTTATCCGCCTCATCCGTGTCGCTCCTCGTGCAGACTCTCTTATTTTACTTATCACATTCTTTTTGACTATCTTCACTGATTTAGTAGTTGCTGTAAACGTTGGTGTCGTACTTGCTATTTTACAATTCATGCGTAAAATGGTATTTTCTGTTGATGTCCATGCTATTCATCATACAGAAATTGAACCACAATTCCAAAAAGAATTAGAACATCACCCTGAAATGCTCGTTTATACTATCGAAGGGCCACTCTTTTTCGGTGCTGTAAGTGCCTTTGAACGTTCCCTTGCCCATATCGATAAAGATCCAAAATCTTTGATTTTACGCTTTGAAAGCGTGCCATTCGTAGATTTAAGTGGTCTAAAAATGCTCAATGAAATCGTTAAACATCTTCAAAAACGCGGTATCGAAGTTTATCTTTGTGAAGCTAATCCACAAGTTCGCCGTCATATGTATCGTGCTGGATTGTTCCGCACATTAGGCAGAAAACACCTCTGGCGTAAATTCTCTACAGCTCTTGAAAAATGTGAAGCTGACTTAGCTGAAAAAACAAAACATCAAGATAAATAAATTTATAAAAAAAGCTCTATAGAATAAAAATCTATAGAGCTTTTTTATCTTTAATTAAATTAACAATATCATCTAACTGAGCTTTTATCCTTACAAAATCTTGATTTAAATTTAAAGTTTGTACATAAAATTCATTTCCAGCCATCATATATTTGTGTCTTATTTCCCCATCTTTGACAGTTTGAGCATACAATAATAATCCTTTTACATTACCTGTATTTATCTTATCTTTATTTTTTACATACGTAAAAATTTGATATAAATTATCTGAATGATGTTTTAAATGACTATTTTGATATCTACTATGTTTTACTAAACTATATTGATAAAATTTAGTGTCAATAATCAATATTTTATTTGCATATGTCAACGTAATATCTGTTCTCATCCTAGGCAAAAAAGCTAATGCTTCATCATCACTATCCATACTATTTACATTCCAGCTAATAACCTCTGACTTTGCTTTCAATTCTGGATAATGCTTTTTATAATAATTAAGCACAAATTTTTCATATAAATTAGCCATATTTATATCATCAATAAAATTCCATAAATAATTATCGCCTTTTTTATCGCTCAATATATGTCTATCATATATCAAATAACAAATATTCATCAATAACTCATAAGACATATTATTTCTATGATAATAATTTTTTAATTGTTTCCATTTTATATTTACTAAATCTATATATTCTATTTTAGTAAAATACCGTAAATATTTTTTTATGATAATCTTATATTCTTCTTTGATTTTCGTATCTTTTAATAAAAATATCATTGTTGCTTTTATAATTCTATTAAAAATATTATCATAACTAAGTTCATCAAATTGACAATAAATTTGTTTTTTCCCTGTATTTAACTGATTTAATGTTTTCTGTAATACAATTTTTCCTCGTACTACAGGCAATAAATCTTCTTTTTCTTGATAATCAGTATATAATCCCTTTTTTAATTGATAATTAACGCCTTTTATTAAAATGCTTGTCAATAAATCTTCTATATCCTCAAAATTTTCTACGGCTAAATGAGCATATTGTTTTTTATTTAAATCACAATAGACATAAGCAAGCATATAATATATGTTTTTAATCAAAATGTTATTTTGCTTCATTATCAAAGATACCTTCAAATTCATCTTGCCAATAACTTACTTTATCTAAATCATCAAAATAATATTCTCTCAATATAGGTAAAATTTCATAATATGCTATCTCTTTTAATAAATCTCTTGTACAAATATCTTTATTCAAATTACATAAATAACTATGTCCAATACAAAAATCTTCACCTAAAGATATATCATCACTAATTTCATGATTTAATTTTATCAATAGATTTACTAATTTATTAAAATAATCATTCTCTAAATTCTTTTGATATTCTTTAAAACTACTATCTTCAAATGCTGGCTTAATCTTAAAAAAACTAAATCTTCTACGCAAAGCATAATCAACAACGGCTAGACTTTTATCTGCAGTATTCATCATGCCTATAATATATAAGTTATTCGGTACAGCAAAATTTTTTCCATTATACGATAAAATTATTTCTTCATCTCGATAATTTGCTTCAATGAGCATCAATAATTCACCAAAAATCTTACTGATATTACCGCGATTAATTTCATCAATAATAAAGAAATACTCATTTTCTCTATCATTTTGAGCTATTTGACAAAAATTATAGAAAATACCTGTTTTTAATACAAAACCATTTTCACTAGGTCGATAACCCATTACAAAATCTTCATAAGCATAACTTTGATGAAATTGTACCATACGTATATATTTATCGTCTTTTCTTCCTAACAATGAATATACTAATCTTTTAGCCATAAAAGTTTTACCAACACCAGGAGCTCCCGCTAAAATAATGTTTTTCTTTCGTTTTAATACATTCACTAAATTATTATAAAAATCTTCTTCAATAAATACTTCTTGTAAAAAATTTTCTTTTGTATATATTTCTAGCTCATCATTATTATCTTTATTTTCTTTTTCATAATCATTATTATCTAAACTATATATATCTGCCCAGTAAGGATACGCTAAAAATCTATCATAATCTTGTTTTATATCATTAAAAGTAAAATCCAATAAAGCACCATATATCCAATCATCATCTTTACGTTCAACTTTATTTATAGTGCCTCTATATTGTAAAAAGAACCATTTTTTAGGCTTTTCCCAGGGTTTATCCCATTCTACTAATACTCGCCTTCCATCTTGTTTATTTTCTATTATCGTTCCTTTTGCTTTTAATTCCATTACAGCTACAAATTTATTATTCACATCAAATGGTAAATCTCTTTTTTGTGTATATGCAGATTTTATAACAATTTTATCGCCTACCTGCATACTCTTTACTTTATCTAAATATTTATTTTCATATCCATTCTCCCAATATCCATTTTTCACAAATTCATCAAAATAATCCACTCCATCCATATTAGCCCCAACATACCAACATTTATCAACTTTAATCATTTCTTGCTTTTTTTCCTCATTAAATTTTTCTATAAAATAAGCTATATCCATAGTTAATAAATTTAAATTTTCATCTGGATAGCAATCTTCATTTAATCTATTTTTTGATAAATTAATTAATTCTTCATCTTCTCTTATTACAGATTTTATTTCATTATATATATCTGCAACAAGCTTTATATTTTCATTTCTACCCATTATCAATTTAATACATTTCAACTTCTCCGCACAAGCTTTGCAAGTAGAATATTTATAAATATAATATTTTTCCGGATAACGCAACCATAAATATACACTAACCGCTCTTAAATCTTGCCCATTATTATTTTCCTTTTCTTTTTTATATTTTTGAAATAAAGCTTCTGCTGAATTCATAAATTGATTTATTCTCATTAATAAATCTTTATTTTCATCATATAATTCTTTAAACATTTGACGCACAGTTTCTGGCTCATTATGTATCCACAGCAAAATTAAATTTCTTGCAGAAAATCCACTTGTTACAGGCAATAAATTATTTTTTACTTTGGCATATTTTGTATTTACTGTTTCAGGAATAGCTTTATTTAACATACTATAAAAATCTACAGCTTCAATATCCCAATTTTTTTGAAATTCTGCTACTATATACCATTTATAAATCTCATCTTGATTTATTCTCGCAAAATCTTTTTTATATTCTTCTATATAATATTTTAAAATCTCTTTATCCATAAAATACTATTTCCACGCTCCTACTTTTATTTTACAAGCTTAAATTAATCAATAAAAAAGGTATTGTTGATATCTACAACTCTACCAACAATACCTTTTATTTAATTTATTCGTTTTTATTTTTTATATTCTTCAGCTAATTTTTTAAATAAAGGCAAAGATTTTTCAATTGTTTCTGTCTTTATACAATAAGAAGCTCTGAAATGTCCTGGGCAACCAAAATCTGTACCTGGAACTAATAATAAATCATATTTTTGAGCACGTTTACAGAAAGCATAATCATCAGGTTCTAATGATTGTGGGAAAAGATAAAATGCTCCCTGTGGTTTTACGCATTTAAAACCAGCTTCGATAAGTCCATTGTAGAGTAATTTACCATTTTTTTCATAAGTGGACATATCAGATTGTTTGCCTGCACAACGAGCAATTACTAATTGGAATAAAGATGGAGCATTTACGTGAGTCAATACTCTAGCAGCCCCAGCAATAGCACCATAAATTTTACCAAAGTCAGCTACTTCATCTGGTACTACGATATAGCCGATACGTTCACCAGGAAGTGAGAAAGATTTACTATAAGAATAGCAAACAATAGTATTATCATAGTATTTTGGTAAATATGGTACATCTACATCGTAAGCGATTTCACGATAAGGTTCATCAGAAATCAAGAAAATTGGATGATTATATTCTTTTGATTTTGCAGTCAAAACTTCAGCCAATTTCTTAATAGTTTCTTCACTGTACACAACACCACTAGGGTTATTAGGTGAATTTACGATAACCGCTTTTGTTTTTGCAGTTATCATTTCTTCAAATTTATCAAATTGAATTTGGAAATCATCTATTTTGGCAGGAACTACTTTTAAACTAGCACCTGTGGACTCTACAAAGCATTTATATTCAGGGAAATATGGTGCAAATGTGATGAATTCATCACCTGCTTCACTCAAAGCTTTAAAAGTAATTGTAATCGCACCAGCTGCCCCGCCAGTAATAAATAAATTTTTACCTGTAAAATTAGTGCCAAAACGGCGATTGATATCTTTAGCTAAAACTTCTCTAACTTCTGGATTACCTGGAGCTACAGTATAACCATGTACAGCACATGGATCCATTTCATTCAAAATATCAATGATAGCTTGTTTTACAAATTCAGGAGCAGGAACATTTGGATTACCTATACTAAAATCATAGATATTTTCTTCACCTACTTCTAACGCACGTTTGCGACCATATTCAAAAATAGTACGAATAGTAGATTTCTTTGTACCCAATTCATACATTTTTTCTGAAACCATTAAATCACCTTCCAAAAATTATTCATCTTCAGCTTCATCAAAGTATCGCATACTTGTCTTTTTCCATTCTTTCACAGAATAGAGCATAGTATATTGCTGAAGATTATTCTCTTTGGCCAATTTTTCTGCAATCACTTCACACTCTTGACGTGTATGAGCATGTATCATCGTATAGATATTATAAGGCCAATCTGGAGTAGTATTTCTATCATAACAATGAGAAATAGATGGACACTGGGCTAATTTTTGTGCTATCTCATCTAATTTATCCACTGGCACTACCCATGCACAAAGAGCATTTGCACGAAATCCTGCTTCTACATGGCGAAGTACAGCACCCATTTTACGAATTTTACCCTCTTCTTTATAAATTCGCAAACGATTTAATAATTCCTGCTCAGATATATTAAGTTTTTTTGCAAATTCTTTATAAGGTTCTTTTACAAGTGGAAATTCATCTTGCATAACTCTAATAATTTGTTTATCTAATAAATCCATTAGTCTGCCTTTCTTCAATAAAATCAACTATTACAGCGTTTTTTATCTTTATTTTATCGTCAGATAAAAAAATCTTTTATTTTACTAAATAAATCAAATTTTTTTCTAAATCACTCGATTTATTTGTAACATTGTTATCTTTTATAAACATATATCAATCTAAATAAAATCATTTTAATTTAAATTGCACATTTATCTTATATTTTTTATTAGATACTAAATTCATCAATTTTTCTACGCCTTCTTGGGCTTTGATTTCATCTAATATTTGCTTTCTCTTTTCTTCGCTATGTGTGAGCAATGTAAACCATAAATTATACTCACCTTCACGCTCATAATTATGCGTAGCCCCTGGATAGCGATTTATAAATTCAGCTACTTGTTGCATATAGCCTTCTTTTACTTTCAAAGCCACAAGAGTTCCTTTATACTCTAATTTTCCTGAATCAAAAAATGGGCCAATGCGACGAATATATCCATGTTCTTTTAAATAACGCAAACGCTCTATTACATTATCTTCTGTCGTATTTAAAATCTTAGCCAATTCCAAAAATGGACGTTCTGTTATAGGCAAATTTCTTTGAATAATATTTAATAGTGATTTATCAAAATTTGTAAGCATAATATAATCCTCGTTTATCAAAATATCTGGTTTTTATTGTAACAAACTATAGATTATACAGTCAAGTAAATATGAATATCATTCATTTTTTATTAAATAGCACCTAATATCTTTTTTGCATTTTCAATTCGTTCTTTTGTTGGTGGTTCAATATTTTCAAGTGCATACGGTATATTTAAATTTTCCCATTTAAATACACCCAAAGTATGATAAGGTAATACTTCTACACGTTCTACAGTTTTTAACGTATCTATAAAAGCACGTAGTTGCTGTAAATATTCATCATCATCAGTTATTTGTGGCACTAATACATGGCGTATCCATATTTTTTTACCATGTTCAGATAAACATTTTGCCATATCGAGAATATTTGCATTCGTTCTACCTGTCAAATTACGATGTTTCTCGTCATTAATATGCTTTATATCGAGCAGAAAAACATCGGTGACTTTCATCAATTCTTTAAATTTACTATAAAAAGGTTCCATTCTTGTAAACGGACTACCTGATGTATCTAAACAAGTATTGATGCCTTCTTCTTTAGCCAATTTAAATAATTCTAATACAAAATCTATCTGTAATAATGCTTCTCCGCCACTTACTGTTATTCCGCCATTATTTTTCCAGTAAGCTTTATAACGTTTGGCTTTTTGCAATATTTCTTGAGCTGACAAAAGCTGACCGCCTTCACATTTCCATGTATCTGGATTGTGACAATACTTACAACGCATATTACAACCTTGCAAAAATACTATATAACGAACACCTGGCCCATCAGCCGAGCCAAAACTTTCAACAGAATGTATTCTTCCCAATATTTTTTCCATGAAATTCTCTCCTTAAAATAAAAAGGAGCTGTTACGCTCCTTTTATCATTTCAATTATTAATATTAAAGATGTTCATGACAAGTTCTTGCTATTACATCTAATTGTTGTTCTCTTGTCAAATCAATGAATTTAACTGCATAACCTGATACACGAATAGTGAAGTTTGCATATTCTTCTTTTTCTGGATGTTCCATAGCATCAATCAATTTTTCTTTGCCGAATACATTAACATTTAAATGATGTGCACCTTGGTCAAAATATCCATCCATTACTTGAACTAAGTTTTTAACTCGTTCATCTTCATTATTACCCAATGCACCAGGATTAATAGTTTGAGTATTAGAAATACCATCTAAAGCCCATTCATAAGGTAATTTAGTAAGTGAGTTGAGTGAAGCGAGTAAACCATTTTTTTCTGCACCATAGCTAGGATTTGCACCTGGAGATAATGGCACACCAGCAGGACGACCATCTGGCATAGCTCCAGTTACTTTACCATATACAACATTTGAAGTGATAGTCAAAATAGATGTTGTTGGTTCAGAATTACGATACGTATGATGTTTTTTCAATTTAGTCATGAATGTTTTCAAGAGCCAAACTGCAATTTCGTCTGCACGGTCATCATCATTACCATAACGAGGGAAATCTCCTTCGATTTCAAAATCTTTACTGATACCATTTTCATCACGAATTACTTTGACTTTAGCATATTTAATTGCAGAAAGAGAGTCAACAACATGTGAGAAACCAGCAATGCCTGTTGCAAATGTTCTCTTTAAATCTGTATCCATCAATGCAAGCTGTGAAGCTTCATAGAAATATTTATCGTGCATATACTGAATTAAATTTAAAGTATTAACATATATACCAACGAGCCAATCCATCATTTCATCATATTTAGCGATCACTTCATCATAATCTAAGTATTCGGAAGTAATCGGTCTATATGCTGGGCCAACTTGCTGTCCTGTTTTTTCATCTACACCGCCATTGATAGCATAAAGCAAACATTTTGCAAGATTTGCACGTGCCCCAAAGAACTGCATTTCCTTACCTGTTTGAGTAGCAGATACACAGCAACAAATAGCGTAATCATCGCCCCAAATAGGTTTCATTACATCGTCATTTTCATATTGAACAGAACTTGTTTTTATAGAAATTCTAGCTGCATAATCTTTAAAAGCTTCAGGCAATCTTGAAGAATAAAGCACTGTCAAATTTGGTTCTGGAGAAGGCCCCATATTTTCAAGTGTATGCAAGAAACGGAAATCTGTTTTAGTTACAAAAGAACGACCATCTACACCAGTACCTGCAACATCTAAAGTAGCCCATACTGGATCACCAGAGAATAATTCATTGTATGAAGGAATACGGGCAAATTTTACCATACGCAACTTCATAGTGAAATGGTCAATCAATTCTTGTGCTTGCTCTTCTGTCAAAACATCATTTTTCAAATCTCTTTCAATATAGATATCCAAGAAAGTGCTGACACGACCAATGGACATTGCTGCACCATTTTGAGTTTTAATCGCTGCTAAATAACCAAAATAAAGCCATTGTATTGCTTCTTTAGCATTTTGAGCTGGTCTGGATATATCATATCCATAGCTTTGTGCCATTTCCTTCATCTGTTTTAAACATTTAATCTGCTCAGCGATTTCTTCACGAAGACGAATTACATCATCTGTCATAGTGCCGTCGCCACAGTGCATCTTATCATTTAATTTTTCTTCAATTAATAAATCTATACCATATAAAGCTACACGGCGATAATCACCGACAATTCGACCACGACCATAAGTATCTGGCAGACCTGTTAAAATTTTATTATGGCGAACTTTCATCATTTCTGGAGTGTACGCATCAAATACAGCTGTATTATGTGTCTTGCGATATTTTGTAAATATTTCTTTAAGCTTTGGATTTACTTTATAGCCATATGTTTCACATGCCTGTACAGCCATTTTTATACCACCATTTGGCAAAAATGCACGTTTTAATGGTTTATCTGTCTGTAAGCCTACTATTTGTTCTAAATCCTTAAAACTTTCATCAATATAGCCAGGTCCATATGCAGTGATATCGGAAGCAATTTCTGTTTCCATATCAAGGACGCCATTTTTCTTTCTTTCTTCTTTTTGCAATCCTTGTAATATAGACCATAATTTATCAGTTGCCTGTGTAGGCCCAGCTAAAAATTCTTCATCGCCATCATATGGAGTGTAATTATCCTGAATAAATTGACGAACATTTATTTCTTCTTTCCAAAGGCGACCATTGAAACCTTTCCATTCTGTCTTTTCTAACATTGAAAAAATCCTTTCTTTATTAAATATTTATATTGTCATAATTTTTATATATCACTTATATTGTTTACCATTTAAAATAATTATAATACATATTTTATCTATAGTAAATATAAAAATTTTAATCAAAAAAAAAGTGCCTCTAACATATGTTAAAGGCACTTTTCATTAATCAACTAACATTTCATAAATTACATTTAAAAGCTCTACTCTTCCCTGTTTTTTTGGTGAAGAATATGGCAAGATATCTATCTCTTTTACACCTAAAGATTTGCGAATTTGAGCTATTTGTTTATTCACTGCTCCACGGCTGATTTTATCAGCTTTAGTAGCGATAATAAGCACAGGAATATTATTCTTTATAAGCCAATCAAACATTTCTTTATCTGATTTCATAGGCTCATGACGAATATCTATGAGCTGGCAAACAAATTGAAGATGTTCTGAATGTAAAAAGTATTCTTCAATAAATTTTGCCCATTGCTTGCGATTAGTCTGAGCTGTTTTTGCATAGCCATATCCTGGTAAATCGACTAAATGAAATAATTTATCTTCACCAGTTTCATTAAATCTAGCAGTTAATTCATAAAAATTGATTGTCTGTGTTTTTCCTGGTTGACCACTGACACGTGCTAAATTATGCACACGTGTCAAAGAATTAATCAATGAGGATTTACCCACATTAGAACGACCGATAAAAGCTATTTCTTTTAAGCGTTCTTCAGGATACTGAGCTTTTTTTACGGCTGAAGCAATATATTTAGCTCGAATAATATTTATTTTATCTTGTGCTTTTATTTTATTTGATTTATTTTCTTGTATATCTGTCTGTGTCATTTAATCCACCAACGCTATTTTTAAAACTTCATCTATAGTATCTACAGGAATAAATTTCATCTTAGCTTTTACTTCTGGTGCAATTTCATCTAAATCTCTTTCATTAGCTTTTGGCATGATTACAGTATAAATACCTTCTCGATAAGCTGCCAAAGATTTTTCCTTTAATCCGCCAATAGGCAATACTTTGCCACGAAGAGTAATTTCTCCCGTCATAGCTACATCAGCTCTTACTTTCTTGCCTGTAAGTGCTGATACTATAGCTGTAGTCATAGTAATACCTGCAGATGGGCCATCTTTTGGTACTGCACCTTCTGGAAAATGTACATGAATGTCATTTTCTTCATAGAATTTTTCATTTATCTTTAATTTTTCTGAACGAGCTCGTATACATGTAAGTGCTGCTCTACCAGACTCTTTCATCACGTCACCGAGTTGTCCTGTGAGAATTAAATTACCCTTACCTTTTAATATAGCTACTTCTACTGGTAAGATAACACCACCAACTTCTGTCCATGCAAGACCAGTACAAAGACCTACTTGATTTTCTTTTTCAGCCTTAGTTTCTGTATATTTTGCCTTACCTAAGAAATCAGTTATATTTTTCTTAGTAATGCGTACAGATTTTTTCTTTTCTGTAACTATTTTATAGGCAGCTTTACGACAAGCTTTAGATAATTGACGTTCTAATTCACGCACGCCAGCTTCTCGAGTATAATCTTCGATAATTTTACTGATCACTTCATCAGACATATTTACCTGAGATTTTTTAAGACCATTTGCTTTTTTTACTTTATCAAGTAAATGTTCTTTTGCTATATGCATTTTTTCTACTTCAGTATAGCTTGGAAGCATGATGATTTCCATACGATCGCGAAGTGGACGAGGAATATTACCTAAATCATTAGCTGTGATTATCCACATTACTTTAGATAAATCAAATGCAAGTCCAATATAATGATCAGAGAATGTACTATTTTGTTCTGGATCTAATACTTCTAAGAGAGCAGATACAGGATCACCACGATAATCTGATGCCATTTTATCCACTTCATCCAATAAGAATAATGGATCCTTGCTACCTGCATTTTTTATACCTTCAATGATACGACCAGGCATAGCTCCTACATATGTGCGACGATGGCCTCTGATTTCAGCTTCATCACGTACACCGCCTAAAGAAGCTCTGACAAATTTACGATTTAAAGCCTTTGCTATAGAAGTTGCAATTGAAGTCTTACCTACACCAGGAGGCCCTACTAAACATATAATAGGTGCTTTTATATCTGGTGATAAAGCTTTTATAGATAAATATTCAATAATACGTTCTTTTACTTTTGTAAGTCCATAATGATGTTCATCTAATATTTTTTGTGCTTCTTTTACATCTATGACTTCTTTATTTTCTACATCCCATGGTAAATCAAGCACCCATTCAATATAATTTTGAATTACACCCATTTCTGGAGATGCTGGATTTGTGCGTTCTAGACGTTTTAACTCTTTTTCTAAGGCTTCTATAACATACTCTGGATAAGTATGTTCTTTCATCTTTTGGCGATATTCTTCGATAGCTTCTGCTATCTCATCATCTTCGCCTAATTCTTTATTAATAGCTTTTATCTGTTCACGCAAATAATATTCTTTTTGCATTTTATTCATTTGCTTATTCACATCAAAAACTATTTTATTTTCAAGCTCCATAATCTCTACTTCTTGAAGCAGTAATTTATATAAAGCTTCTAATCTGCTTTTTAAATCAACGATACCTAAGATTTCTTGTTTATCTTGATATTTGCAATTTAAATGATTAGTCACTACATTACATAAAACATTACCATCATCCATAGCCACATTGACTGCAATCATGACTTCTGGTGGTATTTTATGACTCAGTTTTACCCAATCTTCAAATTTAGAAATACATGCTCTTATAAGTGCCTGAATTTCCTTATTGTCTGTCTTATCTTCTTCAATTTCTTCGACATCTACTTCAATGAATAAACCATCATCGCGAAAATCTAAAATACGTGCACGATATAAACCTTCTATTTGAGCACGCATAATTCCATTATTGAGTTTAGTAACATGTTGTACTTGACATACTGTACCAATCTCATATACATCTTCACGTTTTGGATCTTCTAATTCAATATCTTTTTGAGCACTAAGCATAATCTGTCTGCCATGTGCCAAGCATTCTTCTAGTGCCGCAACAGATTTATCACGACCTATATCAATATGTGCTCCATTATTTGGAAATAATACCATTCCTCTTAATGGTAAAAAGCTCAATGTACTTTTTTTCCCCACGAAAGAAATCCTCCTATGAGTATAAAATATTTATTATAAAAAAGAGTTGCTGCGGTTTTATTTAGCCTGGCAACAACTCTTTATTAATGGCATATTAATATCCTGTTACTTTGCTAAAAATAAGTTATTTTTTTACAGCTTTTTTGTCAGCATAAGTTATTACAGGAGTTTTTTTCTTTTCAATAATCTCTTTAGTTATTTCACAAGAAACAGCACCCATTTTGGAAGGTATTTCAAACATTACATCACGCATAATACGTTCAATAATTGAGCGAAGTCCCCTAGCACCTGTCTTACGCTCCAAAGCTTCTTTGGCAATCAAATGCAAGGCTTCATCATCAAAATGAAGTTTCACACCATCCATTTCCAAAAGTTTGCTATACTGTTTTACTAAAGCATTCTTAGGTTTTACCAAAATATCTACTAATGCATCTTCTGTCAAAGACTCTAAAGTAACTATTACAGGAACACGTCCTATAAATTCTGGTATCAACCCACTTTTTAATAAATCTTCAGGTAAAACATGTTTTAAAATTTCACCTGTACTTTGTTTGCGTTTACTTTTTATATCTGCACCGAAACCAAGGTTTTTATGTCCTAAGCGTGCATCTATTATTTTTTCAATACCATCAAAAGCACCACCACAAATAAATAAAATATTTGTAGTATCAATCTGTAACATGCCTTCTTGATGAGGATGCTTTCTTCCACCTTGTGGTGGAACACTAGCAATTGTACCTTCTAGGATTTTTAAAAGTGCTTGTTGCACTCCCTCACCAGAAACATCTCTTGTTATTGAAGGGTTCTCGGATTTACGAGCAATTTTATCAATTTCATCTATATAGATGATACCTTTTTGAGCTTGTTCAATATCATTATTAGCAGCTTGGATTAATTTTAGTAGAATATTTTCTACATCTTCACCAACATAACCTGCTTCTGTAAGTGATGTTGCATCGGCTATAGCAAAAGGAACATTTAATATTCTGGCTAATGTTTGTGCAAGCAGAGTTTTTCCACTACCAGTTGGCCCTAACATTAAAATATTGGACTTTTGTAATTCAACATCATCCTGCTTTATAACTCTATTTATACGTTTATAGTGATTGTAAACTGCTACCGAAAGAGACTTCTTTGCTTCTTCTTGGCCTATAACATATTGATTTAAAATGTCATATATCTCTTTAGGTTTTGGCAATTCTTTAACTTCTACAGGCTCATTATCGCTAACCTCTTCTTCTACAATATCATTGCAAAGTTTAACACATTCATCGCAGATATAAACTCCTGGGCCAGCTACTAATTTACGCACTTGTTCCTGAGTTTTTCCACAGAATGAACATTTCATTTGGCCTTTATTACCCTCACCGAAATTCAACAACATTCACCTCTTATCTTAGCAACTTATGATTACTACTTATCACTTTTTTCTTTTTCGCTTTGTGGACGAACGATTACTTCATCAATCAAACCATATTTTTTAGCTTCTAATGCAGACATGAAATTATCACGTTCTGTATCTTCTGTAAGTTTTTTTACAGACTGCCCAGTATGACGACTTAATATTTCATTTAAAGTTTCACGAATACGCAAAATTTCACGAGCCTGAATTTGAATATCTGTAGACTGTCCCTGAGCTCCGCCAAGAGGTTGATGTATCATAATACGAGAATATGGAAGTGCATATCGTTTGCCTTTTGCACCAGCTGCCAAAAGTACAGAACCCATGCTAGCAGCTTGACCAATGCAAATTGTAGATACATCTGGCTTGATATATTGCATAGTATCATAAATAGCTAGCCCGGCAGTAACAACACCGCCGGGACTATTAATATAAAGGTGAATATCTTTATCCGGGTCTTCAGATTCTAAGAAGAGAAGCTGGGCTATTACCACGTTAGCTACATTATCATCAATAGGACCACCTAAAAAAATTATACGGTCTTTTAATAGACGAGAATAAATATCATAGGCACGTTCACCACGTCCTGATTGTTCAACTACCATTGGTACATAGTTCATATCATTCACCCCGGTCAAAAATATTACTTTTTGTTTTCTAATTAAGCTTCTACAGCACTGTCAATGATGAAGTTAGCAGCTTTTTTGTGAAGTACAGTAGCTACTAAGTTACCAATGCTGTGGTTCTTTTTAATAATTTTGCTTACTTCTTGTGGAGTTGTACCATAAGTAGCAGCAAGTAAAGCGATTTCAGCGTTGATATCAGCGTTTTCAACTTTGATATCTTCAGCTTTTGCTACAGCATCTAACATAAGGTCAGTTTTAACTGCAATTGCAGCACTTTCTTTGTACTGTTCACGAAGTTTTGCTATATCCATGTTAGCATATTTTAAATAAGCATCAAGGTTCATACCTTGGTTTTCAAGATTTACGGAAAGTTCTTGAATCATGTTGCTTACACGGTTTTCAATCATAACTTCTGGAATATCAACTGTGATATTATCAGTAGCTTGTTTTAAGATTTCGTTACGACGTTTAGTATCTGCTTCACGCTGTGCATTTTTTTCAATGTTTTCACGAAGTTTTGCTTTCATATCTTCGATGTTTTCATAAGAAGTAGTTTCTTTTACGAATTCATCTGTGAGTTCAGGCATTTCTTTGTGTTTAATGCTGTTAATTTTGCAATGGAATACAGCAGCTTTACCAGCTAAATCTTTAGCATGATATTCTTCTGGGAATGTTACATTAACGTCTTTTTCTTCGCCAACTTTAAGACCAACGAGTTGATCTTCAAAAGTATCGATGAAAGAATGAGAACCGATTTGAAGTGGATAATCTTTACCTTCGCCACCTGGGAATGCTACACCGTCAACTTCACCTTTGAAATCTAAAGTGATGAAATCGTCGTTTGCAACAGTTGCACCTTCTTCAGCGTCAACCATTTTTGCATGATGATTTAAGATATTTTTTACTTGTTCTTCAACTTGTTCATCTTTTACTTCAACAGCGTCTTTAGCAACTTTTAATCCTTTGTATTCGCCAAGAGTAACTTCTGGAACAGGAGTAATAGTAGCTTTGAATACTACATCTTTGCCTTCTTCTAAAGTTACGATGTCAACCTGTGGACGATCTACTGGATCTAAGTTTTCTTGTTTTAAAGCTTCATCAAAAGCTTTCTGTGCAACGCGATCAAAAGCTTCATCTAAGATAGCTTCTTTACCGATATTCATTTCAAGAATACGACGAGGAGCTTTACCTTTTCTGAAACCAGGGATATTTACACGATTTGCAAGGGATTTGCAAGCAGCTTTAATACCTTTATCAAGTTCTTCAGCTGGTACTTCAATTGTAAGTACTACCTTATGATTTTCGATCTTTTCTGTAGTAACGTTCATTGTAAAAAAAAACCTCCTGTTTAACTAGTAAACCAAAATTCTTATTGTATATGTTACTGTCATTCATCTTAATAGTCACAGTACACCTACTATACTAAATGAATGATATCACAATACTTTCATAAAAACAAGTCTAAGTACAAAAATACCCCAGTCTTTATTGACTGGGGACCAATTTCTTATGGAGCGGAAAACGAGGCTCGAACTCGCGACCCTCACCTTGGCAAGGTGATGCTCTACCACTGAGCTACTTCCGCACTGTTTTAACAACATAAATTATTATAAATGATAAATAACAAAAAGTCAACACTTTTAATTTATAAATTCAAACCAAACGATACTGATTATGGATAATAATATTGTAAGCGGAAAACCTATTTTTAAATATTGACGTGATGTAATCTTTATCCCTTGTTTTTTAGCTATTTCAATAACGATTAAATTTGCAATAGAACCAAAAACTGTCAAATTGCCAGCAATCGTAGACAATAATGCTAAAGCTTGCCATAATATTTGTTCATCTACAGGAATGTAATATCTTAAAAGTAATACAGCTGGCACATTACTTACTATATTAGATAATATTATTGCCATCACAGAAAATAGTGGTATTTCCTTCATATATTCTGGAGGTAAAAAACTATTTATCAATTCTAATAAACCACTTTTTTCTACACCAGCAATGATGATAAACAAGCCAATGAACATAATCAATAAGTTAAAATCTATATCTTCATAGACACGTTCTGGTTTTATACGGGCATTAATCAATAAAAATGCTGCCCCAAAGCTAGCTGTTAATGATAAGTCAAAACCTACTAAATAAAAAATAATGACTAAAGCTAAAACTATAATAGTTTTACTCAATAAATATTTATGAATAATACTATTATTGTCACTTTCAAAATTAAATCTTACCGATAAATCTTTTCCATATTTAAATGATATAGCTAAATATAACATTATCAAACCTAAAAAAGATATTGGTGCTGCTGATAAAAAATATTCTCCAGCAGGAACTTGAGATAAGCTACCTATTAATACATTTTGTGGATTACCAATAAAGGTACATGCACTACCGATATTAGAAGCCATTGCCACAGCAAGTAAATAAGGAACTGGATTTACTTTTACTTTTAAACAAATCATGATTACTACAGGCGTAAATAATAAACAAACAATATCATTGATTACTATAGAAGATAAAACTCCGGACATAAATGTAACAGCTAATAATAATGTTTTTCCTGAATGAATATGAGTAAATACTAATTTCCCTATATATGTAAAAAAGCCAGCTAATTTCAAATTACTTACAACAACCATTAATGAAAATAATACTACTATAGTTTTGGCATCAATTGCTTGTACGGCTTCATCAATAGATAATATACCAAAAGCTGTCATCAGCGAAGCACCGATGATAGACATCCCCGCTCTATCTACTCGAAATACAGGACTTTTACCTAAGGTAAATACAATCAAAGTGGCTAATAATATAAGTCCTGCCACTAATTCTTGGGCATCATGTAAATTACTTAATCCACCTACTGTAAATACAACTAATACCATGATCAAAATAAATCCTGCGATAAATTCTTGCATAAATGGTTTCATTTTATCACCTGCTCTAATATTCATTTTTATATATTATAAACAAAAAAACCCAGTATTTCTACTGGGATATTTATCAAATGGAGCGGAAAACGAGGCTCGAACTCGCGACCCTCACCTTGGCAAGGTGATGCTCTACCACTGAGCTACTTCCGCATGATATGGAGCGGGAAACGAGGCTCGAACTCGCGACCCTCACCTTGGCAAGGTGATGCTCTACCACTGAGCTACTCCCGCGTTGTCTTGTTGCTTTACTAAACGTATCAGCGACGTTGATTATTATATATTAACCCGTACTAAAATGTCAATACCTTTTTTGAAAAATTTTAGTAAAATTTTTTCAAACTATGTAAAAATTATCGTCAAAATAGCATTTATCATGTATAAGTGGTATAATATAGTATATTTTAGATAAGGAAGTGTTGATATTTGGATATTCCCGAGACGGATTTATTTATTGGATTAATTTTTATATTAATTTTAATAAATGCTTTATTTATTCTTTCTGAAGTAGCTATTGCTGATTCTCATAAAAATCAATTAGAAAAAATGCTTGATGAAGGTAAAAAGAAAGCTTCTGAGGCATTAAAAATAATTGACAAACCTACAACATATTTGATTGCTGTGCAGATAGGTAACGTTAGTTGTAATATTTTAATAGGTCTTTTAACTGGTATTTCACTTGCACCTTTCATTATTCACAACTTACAAAAAATCTTTCCAGATTACAATAATTATATAGAACCTATCTCCTTAGTTTGCACTACATTTGTAATCATCTTATTGTGTTTGATTTTGAGTATAACTTTACCACGCAATATAGCCCTTACAAAACCAGAGTCTTATCTACTCACACTATTAACACCATTGAAAATCTGGAAAAAACTTTTATCCCCATTTATTAGTTTATTCATTTCTATAGCTAATACATTATTATTGATTTTTGGCATCAATCCTCAAAATAATGATAGTGTTACTGAAGATGAGGTAAAAGATTTAATCGAAAAAGGTACAGAAGATGGTACTTTTGAAAAAGCTGAACAAGATATAGTTGATCGTATTTTTCATATGAGTGACCAAACAGCTTATTCATTAATGACACCTCGTACACAGATGATATGGCTTGACCTTGAAGATAGCTTAGAAGATAATTTAAAATTTATCAAAGAACATAATCAAAATGTTTTTCTTGTGGGTAAAGATAATCTTGATGAATTTGTAGGTATTGTTTATGCTAAAGATATTTTAAACGAATTATTATCCAACAAACCTCTTGATTTAGAAAAGCTCATGCATAAACCTATGTTTGTACCTCGTGCTATGGAAAGTTTTCGCGTACTTGAAAAATTCCGTGAAAGTGAAATCAATGAAGCTGTAGTCCTCGATGAATATGGTGGTGTTGTTGGTTTTATCACTATCTTTGACATCATCAATGAAGTCTTAGGTGATATCACAGGCAAACCTGTGGCAAATTCACCACAAATCATACAACGAGATGACCACTCTTGGTACATCGATGGACTTTTTGATATTGACGATTTTAAAGAAAAATTTGACATTGAAGTATTGCCAAATGAAGATAGTGGCCATTTTCAAACTATGGGTGGCTTTATCACTTCATATTTCGGCTACATTCCTAAAGTCGGTGAAAAAATCATCTGGCATAAATTTCGCTTTGAAATCATCAGTATGGATAAAGCCCGTATTGACCGCATCTTAGTTACACAGATAAAATAAACAATAATAAAAAGGCGTTAACCTTAAATCTAGGGTTAACGCCTTTTATTTATTATAGTTTCATATTATGCTTTTTTACTTCTCCAAAGCCATAAAATACCATGTCCTGGCAATTTCAATCCTGATGCTTTAAAATCTTTTTGTTTTGTCAATAATTCTTTATATAATCCATCTTGTTCATTAATCCATGCCATTTGTTCATATTCACTGAAATTATAAACACCAATGAATTTTTCAGTTTCTGTTTCACGCACCAATGCAACTGTAGATTTATTCCATGTATCCAAAGTATAAATATTAGCATCTGTAGAGAATACATCATATTGCAAACGTATTTTTTCCATTTTGCTAATACCTTGATATACTTTTGCTTGAATAGCATTATCTATTTTACGACGACCTGCTTTACGCCAGTTAAAAGCACCGCGATGAATATAACGAGAATCTGCTTGTTTATATTTATCATTTTTATAATCCCAATCATTATATTGAGCTACTTCATCACCACTGTAAATAACAGGTATACCAGATAAACTAAACAAGAATCCATGCAACATTAAATCCAAATCAATAGCTGATTGTATACCATCTTTATCTTTTTGTTTGTCATAATGCTCTATACCGCATAAAGAAGCTGTAGTACCACAAAGACGAGCATCACCTAAAGATTCATCGTCATTATATAATTCACCGCAACTGAAAGAATCTGGATATTTTCCTGTGAAGAAATCATTTAAATATCTCTTATGAGAAACTTCTTCTATTCCTTGATATCTCAAGAAACCATAATCTAAGCCCCAACCGATATCATCATGACAACGTAAATAATTTTGGAAAATATACTGTTTTGGTAAAGAAGCTAAAATATCAAGCTGATGTTTCAACAAACTAACATCTCTAGTCGCTACAGTATGCCATGTTGTAGCCATAGTAGTTACATTATAAAGCATATGACATTCTGGCTTTTCTATTGTACCAAAATATGGAACTACTTTTTCTGGTTCCATTACGACTTCACCTAATAATAATACAGATGGGCAAACTATTTCTGTAATCATACGCATCATACGCACTAAAGTATGAACTTGTGGTAAATTACGGCAATTTGTGCCTAATTGTTTCCAAATATATGGTACAGCATCTAAGCGAATAATATCTATACCTTGATTTGCCAAATATAGCATATTATAAACCATTTCATTAAATACTGTAGGATTACGATAATCCAAATCCCATTGATATGGATAGAAAGTAGTCATTACAAATTTATTAATATCTTCTAAATAAGTAAAATTACCTGGTGCTGTTGTTGGAAATACCTGCGGACATTTTTCTTCAAATAATCTTGGCATATCGTAATTATCAAAGAAGAAATATCTATCTTGATATTCTTTTTCTCCAGCTCTTGCTTTTTTTGCCCATTCATGTTGATTAGAAGTATGGTTCATAACGAAATCTAGACAAATACTGATTTTATTATGATGACATTTTTTAGCTAATTTACGCAAATCTTCCATTGTTCCCAACTCTTCTTGAACATTGCGAAAATCTGCTACAGCATAACCACCATCACCTTCATCTTTTGGAGATGTCAACAAAGGCATCAAATGAATATAATTTACATTGCTCTCTTGTAAATAAGGTATTCTTTTTTCAAATCCCTTTAAAGTGCCAGAAAAATTATTTACATACATCATCATTCCGATGAAATCATTGCCTTTATACCAATTATTATTTTTTTCACGTGCAATATCTAATTCTTTTAAATAATCTTCTCTTTGATTATAAAAATCTCTTAAATTCTTAATTAAATCATCAAAATAATTCAAAGGATTTGGCTGTTGTTGATACAATTCACAATAAAGCCATTTTAGTTCATCATAATATTTATGTAATCTGACTTCAAATAAATCTTTATCATCAACTTTAGATGCCACTTTTACATCTTTTTTGGAAATATTCTTTTTATTTTTTTTGCTCTTCATATAAAAATCCCTCCATTGACATTTAAATAAAAATATCATACCTATTTATTTAGATATTGATGCTTTTTATTCCTGCTAAAAAAAGAAGATATCTACAATAAATTATTATCTATTGTAGATATCTTCTTTCCTTTAAGCTTATTCAAAAGCAGGAACTACTGCACCTTTATATTTTTCTTCAATGAATTTTTTAACAGCTTCAGATTTTAAAGCTTTCATTAATTTTTGAATAGCAGGTTTATCCTGATCGCCTTCTCTAACAGCTACAATATTTACATATGGAGATGTACTATCTTCGATAATTAAAGCATCGCTAGCTGGTACAAAACCTGCTTGCATTGCATAATTTGTATTAATTACCGCAGCATCTACATCATCTAAAACACGTGGAAGTTGAGCTGCTTCTACTTCTTGGAACTGAATATTTTTAGGATTTGCTGTTACATCTTGTACTGTTGCTTTGATATCATTATTATCTTTTAATGTAATAATACCAGCTTTAGCCATTAAAAGTAAAGCACGACCGCCATTTGTTGGATCATTAGGAATAGCTACTAAAGCACCATCTTTTAATTCATCAAGAGATTTTACTTTTTTAGAATAAATGCCCATAGGTTCAATATGAACACCGCCAGCACTTACAAGTTTTACACTATGTTCTGCTGTAAATTCATCCAAATAAGGTTGATGTTGGAAAAAGTTTGCATCTAATTCCCCATCATTTAAAGCTAAGTTTGGTTGTACATAATCATTGAATTCAACAATCTGTAAGTCAATGCCTTCTTTAGCTAATTCAGGTTTTACCTGTTCTAAGATTTCCGCATGAGGCACAGCTGTTGCTCCAACCTTCAATACAGTTTTTTCACTAGATACAGTATCTGTACTAGAACCACAACCAGCTAGAGCTACTACTGCTAAAAGTGCAGTAGCAATTACTGCCAATAGTTTTTTCATTCGAAATCCTCCTTAATATAAATAAAATTATTTCTTATTCAATTTTTTAGCTAACATATTACCTAAAAATTGAATTACTTGAACTAATATAATAAGAACGACAACAGTCGCTAACATTACTTCTGGATTAAAACGCTGATATCCATAACGAATAGCCAAATCACCTAAGCCACCGCCACCTACAGCACCAGCCATAGCAGATTCACCAATTAAGACAATAATAACAGTTGTCAGTTGTGCTACAATACTTGGCATAGCCTCTGGAAGCAATACACGTCTTATGATCTGATAAGGTGTTGCTCCCATAGATAAAGCTGCTTCTATCAAACCATAAGGAACTTCACGAAGGGAAGTTTCCACCAAACGAGCAATAAGAGGTATAGAAGCTATAATAAGCGGTACAATAGCTGCTGTTGTGCCGATAGATGAACCTACTACTAATCTTGTAAAAGGAATAATTGCTACCATTAAAATAATAAATGGAATAGAACGTACACAGTTTACAATAGCAGATAATGTTTTATTAGCTATACCTAATTCTAAAACCTGATTTTTACCTGTAGCCAATAATAATACACCAAGAGGAATACCTATAGCAGAGGCAACAATCATGGATACAGCTACCATATATACAGTTTCACCTAAGGCCTTAGGCAATAACATGAGTGCGTCGCTGAACATATCCTATCACCTCCACTTTTAAATCTTGTTCCATTAGAGATTTTATCGCTTCTTTAATCTGGTCTTCTTGTCCATCTAAACCGATGATCATTCTGCCAAATTGTACCATTTGAATCTGAGATAAATCTCCAAATAATATACTTATATCTAACTCTGGGAATTTACGAATGAGCCCTGCAATTACTGGATTATCTGCTGACTCTCCGATAAAAGTCAAACGAAGTAACATAGTTGCATCTTTTATATATTCCTTATGCACTTTACCATTGCGATAAGCTGCTGGAAGTTCATTGCTACTAAGTACACTCATGAATTCTTTAGTAATTGGCTCTTTAGGATTAGTAAAAATTTCTAATACTGTACCATTTTCTGCAATTACACCATGGTCTAATACAGCTACCTTATCACAAAGGTCTTTAATAACCTGCATTTCATGAGTGATTACTACTACTGTCAATTGCAATTTTTTATTTATATCTCTAATTAATTCCAATATAGCTTTTGTTGTCTGAGGATCAAGTGCTGATGTCGCTTCATCACATAATAATATTTTTGTATCATTAGCCAAAGCTCTCGCTATACCTACACGTTGTTTTTGACCGCCAGATAATTGAGATGGATATTGATGAGCTTTATTTTCAAGACCAACCAATTTTAATAAAGGTTCTACTTTAGACTTTATTTCTTCTTTAGATTTTCCTGCTAATTTTAAAGGAAAAGCAATATTATCATATACTGTGGAAGTAGACAATAAATTAAAATGTTGGAATATCATCCCAATATCTTTTCTAGCTTCACGAAGCTGTGATTCTGTCATTGTAGTTAAATCTTTACCATCAACAATAACACTACCAGAAGTAGGTCTTTCTAGCATATTTATACAACGAACTAATGTAGATTTACCCGCACCACTTAAACCGATAATCCCATAAATTTCTCCACGCTTAATTTCTAAATTAATATCTTTTAATGCGTGTACTGAACCATTTGGGGTATCATAAGTCTTTACAATATTTTTTAACTTTATCATATCAATTATACACTCCAAATAATACCTAATCTTATTAAGAAAGACACTATCATAAAAATTAAACCTTGTCAAACTATTATGCTATTTCTTGACATAAATTATAATAAACCGTAAAATTAAATAAGTACTTATAAATTTATAATTATAAATCAGGGGAGACTGCTATGGGAATTTTTTCAAGATTTTTACCAAAAAGAAAACCGGTTGAAATAAAAAACAATGTACCTAAAGAAAAAGAAGAAATTCGTAAAACATTTGGTGTTTATTGTCACAGCCATCATAATACATCTGGAAGTAAACTTTGTCCAAAATGTACAGCATTATTGACTACAGTAATGACGAAAATCAGTAGATGTCCATATGGTATCACTAAACCAATCTGTGAACGTTGTGACCGCCCTTGTTTTGGCACTAAACAGACAAAAGAATTTCGCAATATTATGCAAAGCACACAGAAAAAAATGTTCTTACGTCATCCAATGTTAGCTTTCAAACATAAGATGAAAAGCTGGGGCGTAGATTACGCAAAACATGAACAAGAGAAAAAACAAGCTGCTAAAGCTAAAGCTCGTTCCAAAAAATAAATTATTTTAACCAAGATAAAAAGCTGACCTAGAAATGGTCAGCTTTTTTATTTTCTTATCAAATTATATAAACTTATATAAACATATTATTGCTTTTTAAACATGGATTTTGGCTGTTTACAAATAGGACAAACAAAATCATCTGGTTCTTTAGTTAAATCACCTTCATAAATATACCCACAAACTTGACAAGCCCATGTTTCTTTATCTGTAATCTTTTCTGGAGCTTGATATGTCGGTGCATTTTTTGGTGCTTTTCCCTTAATTACTTCATGATAATATTTATAAGTCATTGGATTATAATTAGAAACTACTTTTGCATCTTGTACACGTGCTAAAATTACAAAATGAGTTTCCATTTCTGTCATAGTAATAACTTCTGCCGTTATATGTGCACAACTATTTTCATTTACGACAGGAAGACCGTCCATATATTCCCATGCAAAAATATCACCATCAAATTTATCCGTATCTTTTCCTGAAGAAAAACCTAATTTTGCTATTACATTTTGTGTAGTTTGTTCTGATAAAATAGATACTGAAAATCTACCTGTGCGTTTTATACATTCATAAGTATAGTTATTCTTATTCATACTAATAGCAATAACCGGATTATCACTAGTAATTTGAATAACTGTATTTACGATACAACCTGTTGGTCTAGTCCCATCTAATGTACCAATAGCATACATTCCGTAACTCAATTTCCATAATGCTGACATTTCCATAGTCTCATCTCCTTAATATATTTTTAATAAATAATAATTATTAATTAATATCTTATCTAAATTTTAATATAATCACCTTTAAAAAGCAACACTTATTTACAATAAATAAAAAAAATAATAGAATATAGCTATTATTTTCATATATTTTCAGGAGGTCATTATGTCTTCACAATTAAAAGGTACATTACTTATAGTCACAGGTACTATATTATGGGGTGCCTCTGGAGTATTATCTCAACATTTATTTGTAGATAAGGCAATATCCGCTGAATGGCTAGTCACTGTTCGCTTAATTTTATCAGGTATTATTTTACTATGTATTGATGCTATTTTACATCAGGGAAATATTTTTTCTATTTGGCATACTAAAGATAAATTTCCTTTAATATGTTTTGGTGTTTTTGGTATGTTAGGCGTTCAATATACATACTTTGGTACTATTGTTCATAGTAATGCCGCTACAGCTACTATACTACAATATTTAATGCCAATTGCTATTGTTCTTTATCTATTAATTACAACTCATCGCTTACCTTCATTTAAAGAATTACTTGCTATCTTCTTAGCTATGCTAGGGACTTTTTTCCTAGTTACTAAAGGAAATTTTTCCACTTTAGCAATATCTGTAGAAGCTCTCATCTGGGGACTTGTTTGTGCTTGCTTTGCTGCTTTTTATACATTACAACCTCGAACCATCATCAAAAAATGGCGTTCTACACTAATCATTGGTTGGGGTATGTTAATTGGTGGTATCTTAATGTCCTTTTATCAAAAGCCATGGGATTTTACAGGAATTTTAGATATTGATATGATAATTACGCTATCGGCTATTATTATTTTTGGTACAGCAATAGCTTTTTGTGCCTATCTTGAAAGTACAAAATATCTTTCACCTACAAAAATCAGTGTATTTGCTTCATTAGAACCATTTTCTTCAATTATTTTATCAATTATATTTTTAAATATATCATTTGGTTTATTTGAATTCATCGGTGCCATTATCATTATTTTAGCTGTAACCATATTATCCAAATAAAAAAGCGAGAACTTATCGTTCTCGCTTTTATTCATTATTATTATTTTGTAGTTATATCTTTACCAAACCATTTTTCAGAAATCTTAGCAATTGTGCCATCAGCTTTCATTTCATTCATTACTTTTTGAACATCATCGCGAAGAGCTTGATTGTCTTTTGCAAACGCAATACCAAAATCAGTAGGTTCACCTACAACAATATCAGTTTCTTTAAATGCATCAGCATGTTTTTGCATATAATAAGTACCAATAAGTTCATCAGTTACAACAGCATCAATTCTGCCATTTTCTAAATCCATGAAAGCATCGATATAATCACCATATTTTTTTACTTCACCAAATTGAGCTGCATAATCTTTATTATTATCTAAGAAATCTTCTGCTGTACTACCACTTTGTGTACCAATTACTTTGCCTTTTAAATCTTCAAGAGATTTTATGTCGGAATTCACTGGAACAAATACAACTTGACGATTTTTCATATATGGATCGCTAAATAACATATTTTCTTTACGTTTTTCTGTAATATCTAAACCGTTCCAAAGAATATCTACACGACCACTTTTAAGTTCTGCTTCTTTACTAGACCAATCAATTGCTTTGAATTCTACTGGACGATTAAGTCTTTTTGTAGCTTCTTTAGCTAAGTCTATATCAAAACCAACAATTTCATTATTTTCATCTTTAAATCCCATTGGTGGATAACTATCATCTAAACCAATAACAATAGGTTTATCACTGCTTCCACTAGAAGAAGATGTTTGTTTTTCTTCGCTTCCACAACCTGCTATTAACATAACTCCTAATAGCATAGATAAACACAATACTAATAACTTTTTCATAAAAATTTCCTCCCAATATAAATATATAATATTTATCTATAATTTCATAGTAATGCTTTAATAAGCTAAAGCATTAACTTGTTATATTGTAACAAATATTTTATAAAAAAGCTATAGTTTTTAAAAAATTTTTTTACAGTTTTTGTTTTTTCAAAAACCATATGATAAAATAGAAAAACAATTTAAATAAAAAATATATAAAGGACGTGTTTTCATGAGTAATGAATATATTATTCTCTTAGTTCTCTTAGCATTGAGTTATATAGGGCATAATATGTCTGTATTTTATGCTGTTGGTATAATTCTAATATTAAAAGTCTTTCATTTAGATAGTTTAATGCAATTAGTAGAAACAAATGGCTTAAATTACGGTATTATTTTGCTCACAATTGCTATTTTGATACCATTAGCTAATGGCAAAATAACAATCCAAATGATGATTAATAGTTTTACTTCTCCTATTGGAATATTAGCATTATTAGCTGGTATCTTCGCCGCTGTAGCTGGTGGCTCTGGAATATCATTATTAAAAGACTCTCCTGATGTTGTATCTTCTTTAGTAATTGGTACTATGATTGGTGTATTTTTCTTCAAAGGCGTTGCCGTTGGTCCTTTAATTGCTGGAGGAATTACATATATGGTTTTAAGCTTATTAAAATTATTTCACTAAGAATTTAATAAAATAAAAAAGCGATACATTTATTTTGTATCGCTTTTATTTTTGACTATAAAACTATATAAACTAGTATTCTACCTAACCATGCTACCAAAAGTCCACCAAAAGTATTTAATCCTACATTTAATAATACAGAAATAAAATCACCTGTACGCCACAATAATAAAGTTTCATTTGTAAATGATGAAAATGTAGTAAGTCCTCCTAAAAATCCCACTGTCAAAAACAAGGAAAGATACATCGAGGCTCCCTGCATTTTTTCTGTCAATATAGTAGCAATAATACCTATAAGAAAACAGCCTATTAAATTTACTGTTAATGTTCCATAAGGAAAATGGCCTAATTTATTTACATATGTAGTAATCAAATATCGCATAGCTCCACCTAAAGAACAACCTAACATCACCACTAATAATTTTGTCATAAAAACCTCCTCAATTGCTTATGGTCTTTTAATTTATATAAATAAAAAACTCCTGTTATATATATCTAAAATTATTAAATATAATATAACAGGAGTCATTACTGTATCGTTTACAGATTTATCGGTGAACTCCATCACCATCTATTAAATTTATAAATAAAAAAACTCCTTGAAAATCAAGGAGATTAATTACTAATGGTGGGCGGTAACAGGATCGAACTGCTGACATCTTGCTTGTAAGGCAAGCGCT
>ENA-ORNW01000621-ORNW01000621.1-human-gut-metagenome-genome-assembly--contig:-NODE-621-length-33230-cov-5.008892_pt1 | contig 33230 bp, 14 predicted proteins | sample MGYA00242121_ERZ509034 | MGnify/ENA primary metagenome ERZ509034 (study PRJEB26280, sample SAMEA2338689) | human gut metagenome | biome: human gut; feature: human-associated habitat; material: faeces... | reverse complement strand
GGTGTGGAGTGGGGGAAAATCCGGCGATAACTTCAAAGGATTACCTATCACTATAAGCAGAGAGATTGCTGTACACCGCACTGATTGCTTTTATCTGGTATGAAGGGGATGAAGAGGAAAAGAATTTGAATACTCTTCTGGATCTTTTGAATGAAAGCGAAACCCGTGAAGAGGATGAAACTTACCAGAATCCAGTGGATATGATGTTCCAGGAACTGGAAGAAAGAGATCCGCAGCACTTTGCGGTCAGACAGTATAAAAAATACAAAATGGCGGCTGGAAAGACAGCGAAAAGTATTTTGATATCGTGTGGGGCCAGACTTGCCCCATTTGACATCGCAGAGCTTCGAGAAATCATGTCTTATGATGAAATGGAATTGGATAAGATCGGGGATAGGAAAACAGCCTTGTTTCTGATTATGTCCGATACAGATACAACCTTCAACTTTGTGATTGCGATGCTGCAGTCACAGCTTTTCAATCTGCTTTGTGATAAGGCAGACGATGTATATGGTGGAAGACTTCCGGTGCATGTGCGTGTCATCGCTGATGAGTTTGCCAACATCGGGCAAATTCCTCAGTTTGACAAGCTGATTGCAACTATCCGAAGCAGGGAAATCTCTGCTTCTATTATTTTGCAGTCACAGAGTCAGCTAAAGGCAATGTACAAGGATAGTGCAGATACCATTCTGGGTAACTGTGATACTACACTATTTCTTGGTGGAAAAGAGAAAACTACCTTAAAGGAAATGAGTGAACTTCTGGGTAAGGAAACCATTGATCTGTATAACACTTCGGAAACGAGGAGCAATCAGAAGTCCTTTGGATTGAATTACCAGAAAACAGGCAAACAGCTGATGACAGAAGATGAGATTGCAGTCATGGATGGAGGAAAATGTATCCTGCAGATTCGTGGTGCCAGACCATTTTTCTCAGACAAATATGATATCACGAAACACAAAAATTATCGGTTTCTTGCAGATGAAAATGAGAAAAACCGATACAAAGTAGAAAAAGAGTTAAATCCGCAGTACACACCGAAACCCGAAGAAGAGGTGGAGGTAATTCAGGTGGAGCTGTCGGAGTAACCTTGGGAATGAACGAAAAATAATGAGGAAAGGAATAACTGACATTAGGTGCGCCGGCTTTTTAGTCGGTGTTTTTTCATTCCCGTAAACACCTGAAAGAAGTCAGTTTTGGTGAATGTATATGGCATTTTTTAGCAGTGCAATTACAACTTTAAAAACTCTTGTAGTCGCAATCGGCGCAGGTCTTGGCGTGTGGGGTGTCGTAAACCTTCTGGAAGGATATGGAAACGACAATCGTGCGACACGTTCGTAAGTGAAAAGCTTGCGCACAAAGTCGAAGGGCAATTGTAGCCCGAAACTTTGGAGAACTGATATTCCGATGGGTGAAATGAGGGGGTAACGTCCCGAAGCGCCACCCTAATACTCCGAATGGCGGGGAGCATGCAACGGCTCTCTCCAAAAGTTTATAGAGCTCGGTGAAGTCGGCAGAGAGCAACCGTAAGACTGGTTTTCAGACCAGACACGAAAGCTGTCCAGAGGTGGATGGTGTTGCCTATATGCCGGGGGTCGGATATCCATGGTGAGAATGTATGAAAATACTGACGAAATTCTGAATGTACGAGTCTAAACGTTGATGCTGTCGAAAGGCAGTACACCTTTCATGGTGGTATCTGTGGGCGAGTAAAATTGGTTGTTATGAAAGTCCATGCATCGTTACAGGCGGTGCGGTTATGCATGACCAGATACAGGCTTAGAGGAAGAACCTAAAGATATCCAATGATAGGAATATCGGAACGTGGAAAGCTGGGGACACGGAGGCGGTTGCAAGCCAGTGATGTGGTGGATGGGAATACCTTCGCGAGAGGGCAATAACCATTCTTTATTCCAGTGAGAGTAGTGGCACAGTACCTGTGAAGCCGTGAATAAGTAAGCGGTGGAGGGATAGCCACAAGTCGAATTCAGCAAAGAAAATGAAAACACAACAAACACAGCTTCGAGTATGACAAAGAAAATCCAAACCGAAGGGAGAGGATGCCTGTGTTGACTTCGGGGCAGCAAGAAAGGAAAAGTAAACAGAGAAAAATCCGCAACTCAGAGTATTACGACATGGAAGGTACTTTTGACAGGCTGTATGCAGAAAGTAAGAAAGATAAAACCTTCAACCATCTGATGGAAATCATCGAGAGTGAAGAAAATATCAAGCTTGCATACAGAACGATAAAGAAGAATACAGGAAGTGATACTTCGGGAGTGGATAAAAGGACGATAGCCGACCTTGCAAAGTTAAGCGAGGAAGAATACGTCCGTCTCATACGGAAACAATTCAGTAATTATCATCCACGACCCGTAAGGCGAGTGGATATACCAAAGCCCAATGGAAAGACCAGACCTCTGGGAATTCCAACTATCGTGGATCGGATCGTACAGCAATGTATTTTGCAGGTCATGGAGCCGATATGTGAAGCAAAATTCAGTGAGAACTCCAACGGGTTCCGCCCGAACCGTTCCGCTGAGACTGCTATTGCGCAATGCATGAGGCTGATACAGGTACAGCATCTGTACCATGTGGTTGACCTCGATATTAAAGGCTTCTTTGATAATATCAGCCATACAAAGCTGATTCGTCAGATATGGGCATTGGGAATCCGGGACAAAAAGCTGTTATGCATTATAAAAGAGATGCTGAAAGCACCTGTTGTTCTGCCAAATGGAGAGAAAACATATCCCGCACGGGGTACCCCGCAAGGCGGTATTTTGTCGCCATTGCTTGCAAACATCGTATTGAATGAACTGGATTGGTGGATTGCCTCACAATGGGAGGAGATGCCAACAAAAACAAAATTCAAAACGAGGAGCAATGCGCAGGGAACAGAGATTAAGAGCCACGCCTACAGGGCTCTGCGCCGGAGCAGACTAAAAGAGATGCATGCAGTTCGGTACGCAGATGATTTTAAAATTTTCTGCGCAACACATGAGGATGCTGTCAGAGCATACAAGGCAACAGAGTTATGGCTAAAGGACAGGCTGGGGCTGGAAATCAGCCCTGACAAATCCAAAGTAGTTAATCTCAAAAGACAGTATTCTGATTTTCTCGGGTTCAAACTGAAAGTCCGTAAAAAGGGTAAGAAATATGTGGTTCGGTCTCATATGAGCGATAAAGCATACAAAAAGGCTCATGAAAAAGTCTCGGAAGAAGTAAAGAAACTGGCTCATTCGTCAGATGATAATGCTCAGTTCATGCAGCTTCAGAAATACAACTCTGTAGTTGCCGGACTTCATGAATACTATTGTATTTCTACAGAAGTATCTCATGACTTCAGCAGACTTGCCTTCAGTATCAACAAACAGCTCAGAAACAGACTGAAAGGCGACTTATCCAAAAAGGGACAGCTCAGAAATGGGTTCATTAAAGAAAAGTATGGAGCAAGCAGACAGATGAGGTTCCTTCATGGACGTCCGGTGGTTCCACTGGGATATGTCCAGTCAAAGAATGCCCAGCATAAAAGGAAATCCATCAATAAATATACGGTCAAAGGTCGGGAACAGATTCATAAGAATCTTGCAATCGACACAGCGACAATGTTATGGCTGATGAGAAATCCTGTAAAGGGCAGAACCATTGAATATGCGGATAACCGTATTTCTTTGTATGCGGCACAGTATGGTAAATGTGCAGTGACAGGAATTCCGATGAATTCCCACGATATTCACTGCCACCATAAAGTGCCGGTTAGCAATGGCGGTTCGGATGAATACGCAAATCTTATTCTTGTCAGCAAAGCGGTTCATATCCTTATCCATGCTTCTTCAGAACCTACGATTGAGAAGTACCTGAAATCCTTAAATCTTGACAATAAACAAATAGAAAAGCTTAACAAACTTCGTACTATGGCAGAAATGCCACCTATTATTCTTTGAATTTAATGCTGTAACGAAGTGTGTAAGTTGTGTTTAAAAGCCCTGGACGGCTGAATTCGATGGAGCGCCGTGTGCGGTGAAAGTCGCATGCACGGTGTGGAGCGGGGGAAAATCCGGAGATAACTTCAAAGGATTACCTATCGCTATCCGGTGCTAAGAGCCAGGGCATCAAACAGCTGATGGCTGGTGCCGGAATCATGCTGCTGGGAACTACCCTGATTCCACAGCTGGCAACATTGTTCTCTTAAGAGGAGTGGTAGATGAACACCATCATTGAGAGAATTACGGAAGCGATAAAGGATATCCTGATCGGGCTTATTAAGTCAAGTTTGGATAACATGTTCACGTCTGTCAATGAGCAGGTGGGAACCATAGCCGGGCAGGTGGGACAGACACCGCAGGGATGGAATGCAGGGATTTTTAATCTGATTCAGAATATATCCCAAACGGTGATTGTCCCCATTGCGGGACTGATCATCACCTTTGTCCTGTGCTATGAATTGATCACGATGGTAACACAGAAAAACAATTTCCATGAATTTGAGACTTATAACATTTTCCTCTGGATCTTCAAAGCGTATGTAGCCATTTATCTGGTGACAAATACGTTCAATATCACGATGGCGGTCTTTGATGTTGGCCAGCATGTGGTCAACAATGCAGCCGGGGTGATATCAGGAAACACTGCGGTGGATGCAACAGAAGCAATTTCACGGATTGTGGATGCCCTGGAGGATATGGAGTTAGGGGATTTGTTCCTGCTATCCATGGAAACGATGTTGATCAGTGTTACCATGCACATTCTGTCAATTATCATTACGGTAATCTTGTACGGAAGAATGATAGAAATTTACCTTTATACTTCCATAGCACCAATTCCGTTTGCCACCATGACCAATAAGGAATGGGGTAATATCGGAAACAACTATTTAAAAGGCTTGTTCGCACTGGCATTTCAGGGATTCTTCATGATGGTCTGTGTGGGAATTTATGCAGTTTTAGTAAATGCAATGACCATATCCAGTGACCTTCATGCAGCAATGTTTTCAGTAGCGGCTTATACCGTGATTCTTGCATTTTCATTATTCAAGACCGGAAGCCTTAGCAAATCAATATTCAATGCCCATTAACGGGCAGGAAAGGAGCGCATACCATGGCGTATGTACCAGTACCAAAAGACCTTACCAAGGTCAAAACAAAAGTAGCGTTAAATCTGACAAAGCGGCAGCTGATTTTCTTTTCACTTGCCGCAGTTGTGGGAATTCCGTTTTATCTGGTCATGAGAAAACCAATCGGTTCCAGTATCGCAGCCATCCTGATGGTAACGATCATGCTTCCGTTTTTCTTCATGGCAATGTATGAAAAAGACGGTCTTCCCTTTGAAAAAGTGGTGGCAAATATCATTCGACAGAAGTTTATCTGTCCGGCAGTAAGACCATATAAGACAGAAAATTTTTATCAGGAGATTTCCACCCTTGTGAAAAAGGAGGGTGTGCCGGATGGCAAAAAAGACAAAGCAGGAGGCTCAGCAGGAGCGTCTGTCCCTGGCGGAAAAAAGAAACCGTCAGGAAAGAAGAAACAAAAAAAGCAGAAAAGAAAGAGAACAGGAAAAGCGTAGAAAGAAGCAGGAACGGGATCGTAGGAAACAGAAAAACATTCCTACAACTGCACAGCAGAGTATTCCGTATATTCGGATGCTGCAGGATGGTATCTGCCAGGTGACAAAGACCTTTTTCTCCAAGACGATTCAGTTTTATGACATCAACTATCAGCTTGCTCTAAATGAGGATAAGACCACGATATTTGAAAATTACTGTGATTTCTTAAATTACTTTGATTCTTCCATCAGTGTGCAGCTGTCCTTTATCAATCAGCAGGTGGATGTGGCAGAATTTGAAAAAAGTATTGATATTCCGGATCAGAACGATGACTTCAATGCCATTCGTGAAGAGTACCGTACTATGCTGAAAAATCAGCTTTCCAAAGGAAATAATGGTCTGGTAAAGACAAAGTATATCACTTTTGGAATCGAAGCAGAAAACCTGAAGGTGGCAAGACCAAGGCTTGAAAGAATCGAAACAGATATCTTAAATAACTTTAAGGTTTTGGGAGCACAGGCGCATTCCCTGAATGGTCTGGAAAGGCTGGAGATTCTGTATCATGTGTTCAACCAGGATCGGATTGAACCATTTAAGTTCCAGTATAAGATGCTTCCGGAAACAGGATTAAAGACCAAAGATTTTATTGCACCGACTTCCTTTAACTTTTCCAAGAATCAGACATTTCTGATGGGAAAGACCATGGGAAGCGTGAGTTATCTGCAGATCCTGGCACCGGAGCTTACAGACCGGATGCTTGCAGATTTCCTGGATGTGGATGACAGCATCAATGTCAATATTCATATCCAGTCCATTGACCAGAGTTCTGCGATCAAGATGATCAAGAGCAAGATTTCAGATTTGGATAAGATGAAGATTGAAGAGCAGAAGCGGGCGGTACGTTCCGGGTATGACATGGATGTGCTTCCATCGGATCTTGTGACCTACGGGGAAGAAGCAAAGAATCTGCTGGAAGATTTACAGTCCAGAAATGAGCGTATGTTTCTTGTGACAGTGTTGGTGATGAATACCGCAAAGAAGCGTCAGAAGCTGGATAACAATATCTTCCAGGTACAGGGTATCGCACAAAAATACAACTGTTCCTTAAAACAGCTGGACTATCAGCAGGAAGCAGCATTGATGTCCTGTATTCCACTGGGAGTCAATCGAATTGAGATTCAGAGAGGGCTTACCACATCGGCAACAGCGATCTTTGTGCCATTTACGACACAGGAACTGTTCCAGGAAGGGGAAGCTCTTTATTATGGATTGAATGCATTATCCAACAACATGATTATGGTTGACCGGAAGCGTCTGAAGAACCCGAATGGACTGATTCTTGGTACACCTGGTTCCGGTAAATCCTTCTCAGCAAAAAGAGAAATTACGAACTGTTTCCTGATTACGAAGGACGATATTATTATTTGTGATCCAGAAGCCGAGTATTATCCACTGGTGCAGGCACTGCACGGACAGGTCATCCGGATTTCACCGGTATCAGACCAGTATATCAATCCAATGGATCTGAACCTGAACTATTCCGAGGAAGATAATCCACTGTCATTGAAAGCAGATTTTATTCTGTCTTTGTGTGAGCTGATTGTTGGAGGAAAGAATGGACTGGAGCCGGTAGAAAAGACCATCATTGACCGTTGTGTGCGGTTAGTATATCAGGAATATCTTGCCGATCCAGTACCGGAGAAGATGCCAATCTTGGAGGATTTATATAACCTTCTGAGAAAACAGGAAGAGCCAGAAGCACAGCGACTGGCCACTTCGTTGGAAATCTATGTTACAGGTTCTTTGAATGTGTTTAACCATCAGACAAACGTGGACATCAATAACCGCATTGTCTGCTTTGATATCAAGGAACTTGGTAAGCAGTTGAAAAAGATTGGGATGCTTGTCATTCAGGATCAGGTCTGGAACAGGGTAACAATGAACCGTTCTGCTCATAAGTCCACCAGATACTATGTGGATGAGTTCCATCTTCTTTTGAAGGAAGAGCAGACCGCAGCTTATAGTGTGGAGATATGGAAGAGATTTCGTAAATGGGGTGGTATTCCAACTGGAATCACCCAGAATATAAAAGATTTATTGTCTTCCAGGGAGATAGAGAATATATTTGAAAATTCAGATTTTATTTATATGCTGAACCAGGCTTCCGGAGACAGGCAGATTCTGGCAAAGCAGCTGAATATCTCACCAACCCAGCTGTCCTATGTAACCAACAGTAATGAGGGGGAAGGACTTTTGTTCTATGGAAATGTCATTATCCCATTTGTAGACAGATTCCCGAAGAATTCCCTCTATAAAATCATGACAACCCGCTTAGAGGAGACTTCCGAAGCAGGTTAAATCAAAGGAGAAAACAATGTTACGAGCAATTTCATATGTATTAACTTTTAGTGGCGGTGCTGTTTTCGGCATCGCTTTTCTCTGCTTATTACAGGCAGGGAAAGGGTATCCGAAGAAGGAGGAGTAAGTAGTGGCAGAACAGAGAATGAAAGTCAGGGACAAGAAAGTCCAAAAGATGACCAAGGATGGTCTGGTGGAAGAAAACCTGACAGATAAATCTTCTGTTCGTGTCAGTAACCGTGCCAGTGATGTGCAGATGGGAAGAAAACAGGGGGAAAAAGAAGAAAACCTTGTGGATAAGTCTCCCCGCCAGTCTGAACGGAGTGGGAAAAATATTCGTCCCTCTGTGCAAAAATCCAGAGATGCACCGGAACTGATACGGACAGAGAAGCAAAGTGGGGATTTTGGACAGAGTAGTAAGCAGCAAAATAGAAAAAGAATCCGTGCTGAAGTCGGAAAAGAATCCAGACTTGCAGAAAAATCCGAAGTCGGACAGTTAGGGAGACTGAAAGATAAACGTGCTGATCTATCAGAAAACAGGGGAGACAGCCGGAGAAATCAGACCGGTGGCAGCAAAAAGCCTAAACAAAAACAACGTTTGAAGTTTGCTTATGAGGAAACTGGTGCTTCTGTGAAAAATGACAAAGATATGGAGAAATTGAACCAGATGGATACGGATGGAGTCAATTTCCGCCATCAGAAACAGAAAGAAAAAGCCAAAAAGTTTTCTTATGAAGAAGCAAGAAAGAAAAAGGAAGCAAAGCAGCATTCCAAGAAAGCACAGGTCTATCAGGCAAATGAAGGAGAATCTCCTGGAAAGAAAAAATCCCGTTTGAAGTTTGGTGAAGGGGAATCTGTGAAAACAGAAAAAGCTTCTGTTGTCAAGAAAGCAGGAAGTGCAACTTCCGTAGCATTGCACCGTGAGATCAGCAAAAATGAAGACGATAATGCGGCGGTAGAAGGTGCCCATAAGTTGGAAGAAGGCGGCGAAGGTATTTACCGGCTGGAACAGAGAAGTGCCAGACGAAGGAAACAGAGGGCTTCCAGAAAGAGAAGCAGACTGGAGAGACAGGTAGAGAAACAGACACAGGCGGCAGCCCGTCAGGAGCAGAAGAAGCTGAAAAAGCAGATTCAGAAGCAACAGATCAAACGGGATTATGCCAAAGCGAAGCGAAGTGAACAGACAGTAGGAACAGCTGCAAAAGGTACGATTGATTATATCAAGAAGATTGGCGGCAAAGTGACCAACTTCTTTAAAGAAAACCGGAAAGTGTATATCAGTGTAGCAGTTCTGATCGGATTGATGTTTCTGATCATAACGAATGTCACGTCATGCTCTGCAGTGTTTTTACAAAATGTGATCACTTACACAGGAACCAGTTATCTGTCATCGGATCAGGCAATCCGGGAAGCGGAACTGTATTATACACAGCTGGAAGCTAATCTGCAGGAGCGGATCAACAACATGGAATCTGAAGAACCGGGACATGAGGAATACCGATATAACATCGGACCTATTGAGCATGATCCGTTTATCCTGATCAGTTATCTGTCAGCAAAGTATGAAGAGTTTACGTTTGAACAGGTCAAGCCGGAGCTGGATGCTTTGTTTGCAGAGCAATATCATCTGACTACAGAAGCGGTCAATGAGACTGTGACAGAGACAGCAACAGTAAGAGTTGGAGAATCTTTGGGACAGGTTGTAACAAGCGGATATTGTAATTGTCCAATCTGCTGTGGTATTTGGAGCGGAGGACCAACTGCCAGTGGAGCATATCCAACAGCCAATCACACCTTAGCGGTAGATGCTTCCAATCCGTTTGTTCCAATGGGAACAAAGGTGGTAATGAATGGTGTCGAATATACGGTAGAAGATACCGGAGCTTTCGCAAGATACGGGGTACAGTTTGACGTCTACTATGATAATCATGCGGCGGCATCTGCACATGGACATCAGACATGGGAATGTTATCTGGCAGATGATAATGGAAGTCAGGAAGTGGAAGTGACTAGGACAAGGGATGTAGATGTGCTGAATGTCACCTTAAATAGTGGAAACCTGATGTCAATCTGTCAGGACAGGCTGGGATTTTTCCAGAAAGAACTGTTCAGTGCCTACAACGATACAAAAGGCAACTTGCAGATGTTTGCAACACCGGTTGATTTTAACTGGTACTCCAGTGTGACCAGCTATTATGGATACAGGATTCATCCAATATCAGGAGCAAATCAGCTTCATAATGGTATGGATATCGGAGCACCGGAGGGAACAAAAGTGATGGCAGGACTGACCGGAACAGTTACAACTTCTGCTTATAACGACAGCTATGGAAATTACGTCATTATCAAAGACAGAAAAGGTTATGAACTGCGGTATGCACATTTAAGCAGCCGGAGTGTATCTGCAGGAGCATCCGTCACGAAAGGTGATGAGATAGGTCTTGTAGGAAATACTGGTAATTCCACAGGAAGCCATCTTCATATTGAACTTCTGAAAAATGGAGAGCGGTTAAACCCGATCTTTTATCTGGAAACTGGAGAAGGAGCAGGCTTTGGCGGCAATGAATATACCAGTGAAGCAGCACAGCGTTTGTTAAATGAAGCAGCGAGATATCTTGGAACACCATATGTATGGGGTGGATATTCCCCAAGTGGATTCGATTGTTCTGGATTTGTAAGCTACTGTCTGACAAACTCTGGTGTAAGGAATACAGGAAGACTAACAGCACAGGGACTGTACAACATTTGTACACCAGTATCCCAGTCGGAGGCGCAGCCGGGAGATCTGATTTTCTTTACTGGAACTTACGACGCAGGGGAGCCGGTAACGCATATCGGAATCTATGTAGGCAATGGTCAGATGATCCATTGTGGACATCCGGTGCAGTATACGTCCATCAATTCCCCATACTGGCAGAGCCATTTCTATGGATTTGGACGATGGTAAGAAAAAAGGGCGGCTGCATCAGCCGTCCGGAAAGGAGAACCGATGAAAAGTCTTGAAAAAGCAACGGCAGATTATGAGAAAGCCAAAGAGAAAATGGAAGCCTCCAAAGCCAGATATGAAGCAGATTTAAAGCGGTTCAAGGCTGCGGAGATTGCCAAAACAGAAGCGGAAAATCTGGAAATTGTAAGAATTATCCGTGCAATGGATATGAGTATTCCAGAATTGGAAGCTTTCAAAAAGAGAATGAAAAATGAACTGCCCGGCAGGGTAGAAATACAGAAGGAGGAAACAAAAGCCGATGATGAATCTGGAAAAAATGAAACAGAAGAAGAGAACAATTACTAAAAGCAGGGTAAAAAAGAGCCTGCTTGCAGCAACGACATTTCTTTGCCTGACAACACCTTTGCTCCAGACACAGACTGCTTATGCAGCTGAGAATACCACACCTGCAATCACGATTGAGAAACCGGATGGCTGGAAACAGGGAGAAACAACCATTGCTGTTACGGTAGATGCTAGCCATATGCCGGAAGGTTTCTCAATAGCAAAGATTGAAGCAAAAGCAGGAAAAGATGGAAGCTGGCAGGATGTAACCGGAAGCGGAAGTATCACGATCACTGGAAATCAGACAGTGTATGTGCGTGTGACAGATGGTGAGGGGAAGGTCTATGAGCAGAATCGCTCTATTAAGTGTTATGACACGGAAAAGCCGACACTCTCTGCTTCTCTGACAGATGGTGTGCTGACGATTCAGGGGAATGATACAGTATCCGGGATTACTGCGGTAACCGTCAATGGCACCACTTATACAGACTTGAAGGATGGAATGCTGAGAGTGCAACTGACACAGAAAGATTTTACTACAAAGCAGATTGAGATTACGGTAACAGATGGTGCTGGAAATACTTCTGAAAAGTATGTGTTGCAGAATCCTTACTATGAATGGGCAAAGAAGCAGGCAGAAAAACAGAAATCTTCCAGTGACAGCAATGGTGCAATGGCAACTACGACCAGTGCAGATGCAATGGGGACTGAAAAAACAACGACTTCTCCGCTTCCGCAGGATGCACAGGCTTCTGAGCCGACAGATGCAAAAGGGACCGTGGATGATCGGACAGTAACAGGTATTGAGAAACAGCTTAATAAAGAAGGCGAGACGGCAGAATCCGTTACAAAAACAGCTACGGAAGGAACAAAAGAGTTTTATACCATTTCAACGAAGAGTGGTAAGATTTTCTATCTGATTATTGACAATTCAAAATCTCAGGATAATGTGTATTTCCTTACCGAAGTCAGTGAGAAAGATCTGATGAACTTCACACTTTCTGATTCAGTGACACTTCCGGAAGTGGATACGGTTTATGCAGAACCAGAGAAAAAAGCAGAGGAAGAAAAACCGGAAACGACAGAGTCAGCTGAGAAAGATAAGGTAGAGGATGATATTCAGATGCCGGAAGATAAAAGTCCATTCGGAACGTATCTTTTGATTGCACTGGTTGCAGTCGGAGCTGCGGCAGGAGGATATTATTTCAAAGTCTATAAACCAAAGCATGAATATGATGACGAAGATGAGATGGAAGAGGATGAAGATGAATCCGAAGATTCAGAGTCAGAAAAACGGGAAGTAGACGATGCAGATGAGCAGGAAGAAAGTGCAGAACCGGAAATCCTGAGAGATGAAGATTTTAATGATGATGTACTGGAAGATGAAGAAGAGGAGCAGGAGTAAATGAAATTAGTGATTGCAGAAAAGCCATCGGTTGCGATGGCACTGGCTTCCGTGCTTGGAGCCAGAACAAGAAAAGATGGCTACGTGGAGGGAAACGGTTATATCGTTTCCTGGTGCGTAGGACATCTGGTTGGATTATGCGATGCATCGGAATACGATGAAAAATATAAAAAATGGAGATATGAAGATCTGCCGATTGTGCCGGAATGCTGGAGACACAAGATTTTGGAGGGCACAAAGAAGCAGTTCGGAATCTTGAAAAAACTGATGAGAGATTCCAAAGTAGATGAAGTGATCTGTGCTACTGATGCAGGACGTGAAGGAGAGTTAATCTTTCGTTTGGTGTATGAGCAGGCAGGATGCAAAAAGCCGATGAAGCGGCTCTGGATCTCTTCTATGGAAGAACAGGCAATTAAAGATGGATTTGCGTCATTAAAAGACGGTTCGTGTTATGACAGTCTCTATCAGTCAGCACTTTGCAGGGCAAAGGCAGACTGGCTGGTGGGAATCAATGCGAGCCGTCTTTTTTCCGTTCTGTATAACCAGAATCTGAAAGTTGGAAGAGTACAGACACCAACACTTGCCATGATCGTGGATCGAAATCAGAAGATCAAGGAATTTACCAAAGAAAAATATTATATGGCTCATATCAAGTTTGACGATATGGATGCGGTCACAGAGCATTTTCAGAAAAAAGAAGATGCAGATAGAGTGGCTGCGGACTGTATGGAGCGTATGTGCGAAGTGGAGAAGGATGATGTGAAAGAGAAAACGGTTCGCCCTCCAAAACTCTATGATCTGACCACTCTGCAGAGGGAAGCAAACAGAATGTTTGGCTATACCGCTCAGCAGACATTGGATGCCGTGCAGGAGATGTATGAGCAGAAGCTTGTTACTTATCCGAGAACAGACAGCCAGTATCTGACAGATGAGATGGGAGAAAGCACAGAAACTCTGATTCAGATGTTGCTTGGGAAAATGCCCTACGCCGAAGGGCTGGAATATCAGCCGGACGTGAGTAAGGTATTAAATTCAAAGAAAGTATCTGATCACCATGCAATTATCCCGACCATGGAAGTAGCAAAGGCAGATATAGGTAAACTGAAAGAACGAAACTGCAAGATTTTGTATCTGATCAGTGCCAGGGTACTGACAGCAACCGCAGATCCTTATATTTATGAAAGCCATAAATGCCAGATTACCTGTAATTATCATACGTTTTATCTCACGGCAAAGAAAACAAAGCAGGAAGGATTCAAGTCGATCGAAAATAAATTGAAACAGTTCTTTGGCGTAAAGAGTGAAAAAGAAGAGCCGGAGCTGGATATCTGGGATGGCAAGCATTACGGTCCTTGTGATTCTTTTGTATCGGAGCATTTTACACAGCCACCGAAACAGTACACAGAAGATACCCTGCTTTCTGCGATGGAACGTGCAGGGAATGAAGAACTGACCGAAGATACAGAAAAGAAAGGACTTGGCACACCGGCAACAAGGGCAGCAATCATTGAAAAACTGATTCAGTCTGGTTTTGTGAAAAGGGAAAAGAAAAATCTGGTGCCGACAGATGATGGCAATGTCCTGATTACGGTTCTGCCGGATGAGATTAAATCTCCGAAGATGACCGCAGAGTGGGAAATGGCATTGAATCATATTGCCCAGAATACAGAGACAGCAGATGAATTCCTAAATGGGATTACAGAGCTGATGCAGGAACTGGTTGCCAGATATCAGGGGATTTCAGAAGAAAAGAAAGAGCAGTTTCAGGGAAAAGCAAAAGGAGAAGTCATTGGCAAATGTCCCCGCTGTGGAGCTGATGTCAGGGAAGGAAAAGTAAACTTTTACTGTTCTGACCGGAACTGTGCTTTTGCCTTATGGAAGAATGATAAATTCCTTGCAAGCCAGGGGAAAAAGATGGATAAGGCGGCAGCAAAGAAGTTCCTGTCTAAAGGAAAAATCCATTATAAGGATCTGTTATCCAGAAAAACAGGGAGACAGTATGAAGCAACCGTGGAGATGGTTGATCTCGGCGAGGGAAATGTGCAGTTCAATCTGAGTTTCCCGCAACGATAAGCAGTGTATTGCAGGCAGTCTAAGGACTGTCTGTTTTAATACAAATATTATGAAAGAGAGGACCTTAGCATGAAGAAAAAAGGTAATTTTAGAAAAGTAGTATCTGGCTTGCTGGCAGGCATGACAATGCTAAGTACAGTGTTATCTCCGATGACAGCATATGCAGCGGAGATCCAGCCAGAGGAAAAACCTCCACTTTATGAGGAAGTGAAAGACCTTCTGGATGAAGATGAGGTGGTGACTGCCAAAGATTATGAAATCGAAACAGGCAGTGTATTTGATGTGAAATCAGATTACACAGGACTGGAAATCAAGGATGATAACAAGGTCAAAGTCACATTCGAGGAAGCAAAGAACGACAAGGATGAGGATTTTACGACAGATCATGCGGACACTTACAAAGCGGTCTATTATGTGGAACCGGTAAATCAGGAGCATCCGAAGTACCAGATCAGCCGAAAACTGATTGTGCGTGAGAAAGCAACAGAAGCTCAGACAGAGGTGGCAGGGAGTGAAGCAGTGACCGAATCCGAAAAAGCTGTAAGTGAACAGCAGACAGAGGAAGCGGAGGATTCCGAAGCAGACTCGGAGGTTACCGATATTGACGCTGATGAATTTGATGATTTGGTAGAGCAGGCACAGAACCAGGATACCTATGATGAAGAATCAGGGTTAGAGCTTCATGATGTTTTGGAACAGGCAGGAGACGAAGGTGTGGATCTTGATTCTATGGAAGAAGGAGAGATTGCAACATTTGAAGCAGTTTCAGCTTATTCAGCAAGAAGTACACAGCAGGTAACAATTGAAAAAGGACCACTGTATAGATATGCAGATTATAATCTTGGAACCTATCTGACAGAGCCGTACTATATCAGCTACGGAAGCGTCAGAGCAATTGCGTATTGTGTACAGCCAGCAAAGCCAGGACCTGGATCTGGAAATTATACAATTACAAAGATTGGAGACAATCAGGCGTTAGCAAAAGTGTGCTATTACGGTACAGATGCCGCAGGAAGTGAAAGCTTTTTTGCAAATAAATACACGGATTTTTCAGAAGGAAAAAGATTCATCATCATTCACATGGCTGCATCATATGCCAACGGAAGTAGTGATGCCTTTTACGGAACAAATGCTACAGGAGAGGCTTTGGCAAAAGAACTCTATAATTATTGTGTGAATAAGCCGGAAATACCAGATGTAGCGATGTCATTTTCAAAGCCGAATGTAAAAGCTTATGTAGATGGAAATGTTCAGAGAACGGAGAACATTCAGTTCAACGCATCTTCCCAGCAGAAAATCACAATGGACTTACCAAAAGGAGTAAAGCTCCATAATGTATCTACTGGAACCGTAAGTGCGGCAGGTGCAAGCGTAACAATTGGAGGAGGAACCACGTTTTATCTTTCAGCGCCTCTGACACAGACAAAAGATGTAAGCGCTACTTTTTCTGCAAAAATGAAGGGAAGTATTACAAAAGATTATTCAGCATATAAACTGACTACGAATGCAAGTGTTCAGGATCTGGCATTTGTGTTTGGAGAAGGTGTCGCTGATGAAAAATATGTAAGCTTAAAGGTGTCCTGGATTGAACAGGCTACGATTGAAATCGTAAAGAAAGACGACACGGCGGATGTTAATCTTGCGGGTGCAGTATTCGGTATATACAGCGATGAGTCTTGCACAAAACTGATCACTCAGATGCCGGCAACAGATAAGAATGGAAAATCTTCTGTTACGATCATCAAGACACAGGATACTGTTTATCTGAAAGAGATCATAGCACCACAGGGATATGTGGTAAATGCAACGGCAACAAATGTAAAACTGGTAGCAAGTAAGACCTCAGCTGTAACCGTGGAAAATAAGGAACAGCTGGCAGAGCTTACCATTTACAAAGAAGGACAGGTGCTTACCGGAGCAGAGGTCAGTGAGAATGGAACGGTATTCCAGTATGAAAACCGCAGACAGAAAAATGCAGTATATAACGTGTATGCCGGAGCAGATATCGTAACTGCTTATGGCACAAAAGTGTACAGCAAAGGGGACCTTGTAAAAGAAAATCTGACAACAGGTGAGAATGGTTCTGTTACACTGAAGAACCTGCATCTTGGATGCTATGTGGTGAAAGAAGCAAAAGCACCGGACAATTTCTATAACGGCAGCGAAGAAAAGCCAGTGACTCTGACCTATGCCGGACAGAATAAAGAAGTTGTATTTGCAGATGTGACTTTTAACAACGAGAGACAGAAAGCAGATGTTTCCGTAGTAAAACAGGATAAAGATACCAAGAAACCACTGAATGGCGGTATTTTTGCTCTGTATGCATCCGATGATATTAGAAATGCAGACGGAACCGTTGTTGTGAAAAAAGGAACATTGATTGAGAAAGCAACTACTGGAGCAGATGGAACTGCAAAATTCACAGCAGATCTTCCGATTGGATATTCCTATTCTGTAAAAGAAGATCAGGCGCCGGAAGGCTATGTAAGAAATACAGAAGATGTGTATACGTTTAAGTTTTCTTATACCAATGATAAAGAAGCAACCGTATCATTTGCCCATACCTTCAGCAATGACCGTGTGACAGCAAAGATCAATTTATTCAAAGTTGATAAAGAGACAGGAAAAGCAGTACCACAGGGAGATGCCACACTGAAAGGTGCAGTTTATGGTCTGTATGCCCGTGAAGATATCGTGCATCCGGATGGAGCAACTGGAACTATTTATAAAGCAGGAGAACAGGTAGCTTCTCTTACAACCGATGACAAAGGACAGGCTTCTGTAAATGGCTTATATCTTGGCAAATATTATATCAAAGAGATCACACCGCCGACCGGATACCTGGCAGATACAGAAGAGCATGATCTTACGTGCAGTTATGAAGGAGATATGACAGCAGAAGTGAAAAGAGAGTGCACTTCCAGTGAGCAGGTCATCAAACAGCCATTTCAGATCATCAAAGCAGCCAACAATGGAAAGACCGATGCAGATCTGTTATCCGGAGCTGGATTTACAGTTTATCTGAAATCTTCCCTTACAAAGAAAGCAGATGGAAGCTATGATTTTGATTCTGCCAAACCAGTAGTGAGTGGAGAAAATGGAGCAACTGAGATTTTCACAGATGAAAAAGGGTATGCCTGCAGTATTCCATTACCATTTGGAAGCTATATCGTGCGTGAAACTACAACACCGCACAATTACAAGCCAGTCGATGATTTTGAAGTGAATATCACAGAACATCATCCAAACGAGCCACAGATCTGGCGAGTGCTTCTGGATGAAGAGTTTAAGGCAAAACTGAAAATCGTGAAAAAAGACGATGAAACAAAGAAATCTGTATTGATTGCCGGAACAGAATTTAAGGTATATGACCTGGACAACAAGAAGTATGTGGAGCAGGTAACAACTTACCCAGTGACAACCACTCACAAGTCCTATTTTACGGACAGCCAGGGATATCTGATCATGCCGAAGAATCTGAAGATCGGACATTACCGGATTGAGGAAGTCAACGCACCGGAAGGGTACACAATCAACAAGAACTATGTAGAGATTGCGGTGGATGCAAATACAGCATACCAGATGGATTCTGAGAGCGGAGATGCCATTATTACGGTAGACTACGAGAACCATCCGGTAAAAGGAAAGCTGACGATCTATAAAAAAGGTGAGATGCTGAGTGGATTCAAAAAGGATTTTGTTTATGAAGAAAGATACCTGAAGGGTGCATCATTTCATGTCTATGCAGCTGAAAATATCTATACACCGGATTATCAGAAAGATGAAAACGGAAACAGACAGCTGATCTATGCAAAAGATGCACTGGTAACAACGGTAACGACCGGGGAAGACGGAAAAGCAGTTGCTGATAATCTGCCGCTTGGTTCTTACTATGTAGTAGAAAAGACTGCACCGGAAGGATTTGTCCTGAACCATGACAGATCGGATGTCGCATTTGTCTATGCAGATCAGGATACACCTGTAATCGAACAGGAAGTGACTGTTGGCGATGACCGCCAGAAAGTTGTAATCCAGGTAGAAAAACAGGATGCAGAAAATGGTGCAACCGTAGCAGGAGCTGTCTTTGGTATCTATAACAAAGCGGATATTAAGGCAGATGGAAAAGTGATCGTGAAAGCAGACACACTCTTACAGGAAATGACTTCTGATAACGATGGTCTTGCAACATGTACGCTGGATCTGCCACTTGGACAGTATTATGTGAAAGAGTTAAAAGCACCGGCGGGATTTGTATCCTCTGATGAAGTTCTGAATCTGGATGCTTCTTACCAGGGACAGGATGTGAAGACAGTAAAACTGAAAACAGTGAAAAAGAACCAGCCGACAACAGTAGAAATTACAAAATCTGATGTAACAACAGGTGTGGAACTGGATGGAGCAAAACTCACTGTTCTTGATAAAGAAGGAAATGTTGTGGATCAGTGGACTTCTGTAAAAGATCAGCCACATGTGATCAAACGACTGACAGTTGGAGAGGAATACACTCTTCGTGAGGAAATGGCACCGTATGGATATCTGAAAGCAATGGATGTGAAGTTCACGCTGGAAGATAGAGCCGAGATTCAGAAAGTAGAGATGAAAGATGAAGTTCCAACAGGACTTCTGATCATCAACAAAAATGGAGAATTTCTGGATAAGATAACACTTCTGGATCATGTAAAAGGTACCGTGGAGCATCTCTTTGAGTATGTAACCGGAAGCCTTTCAGATGTGACGTTCGATGTATTTGCTGCGGAAGATATCAAAGCGGCAGATGGTGTCAGTGAAGATTATTTCAAAGCAGATGAAAAAGTGGGAACCATTACCACAGATTCCAATGGTATTGCACAGATGGGAGATCTCCCGGCTGGAAAATACTATGTGAAGGAAGTGAAAACAGCCCATGGTTATGTGCTGGACAAAGAGCCGAGATATGTTGACCTTTCCTACCGTGATCAGGACACACCAGTCATCACTTATGATGAGAAATGGCAGAATGCCCGTCAGAAAGTAAAGGTTACGGTTCTGAAGAAAGAAAAAGATACAGACCGTGTTCTTGCAGGTGGTGTCTTCGGTCTTTATACCAGTGAAGATATCAAAAATGCAAAGGGCGAGGTACTTCTTGAGAAAGACAGTCTGATCGAGCAGCGGGTAACGGATGAAAAAGGACAGATTATTTTTACGGCAGATCTTCCGGTAGACGGAAAATACTATGTGAAAGAAATCTTTGCGCCGGACGGATTTGTTACAACAGAAGAAGTACAGGAATTTACCTTTGAATATGCCGGAGAAGACCAGGCAGAAGTAAGCTACGACTTTACTTTTGAAAATCAGCCAACCACAGTGGAGCTGTCCAAAACAGACCTGACAACAGGTAAAGAACTTCCAGGTGCACACCTAAAAGTAACGGATTCAGATGGCAATACAGTAGATGAATGGACTTCTACGGAAGAATCCCATGTGATCAAAGAACTGGTTGTTGGTAAGAAATACACCATGACAGAGACAAAACCGGCAGATGGATATGTCACTGCAGAAAGTATTACTTTCACAGTAGAGAATACAGCAGAGGTTCAGAAGCATGAGATGAAAGATGATGTGACAAAAGTAGAGATCAGTAAGACTGATATCACAGGAGAAACTGAGATTCCAGGTGCGAAACTGACGATTCTCGATAAGGATGATCAGGTAGTAGAGAGCTGGACTTCCACAGAGGAAGCACACTATATCGAAAAACTTCCAATCGGTAAATATACCTTACGTGAAGAGCAGGCACCGAAAGGATATATTCTGACATCGGATGTTAGTTTTGAAGTAAAGGATACTGGAGAGATCCAGAAAGTAGCTATGAAAGATGACACTGCCAAGGGAAAAGTGATTCTCAATAAGACAGATAAATCATCAGGAGAACCGCTGAAAGGGGTAGAATTTGAACTTCGTGACAGCAAAGGAAAAGTTCTGGAAACCTTAAAGACAGATGCTGCCGGTCATGCAGAAAGTAAGCTGTATGAGATTGCCACATTTAAGAACGGCAAATATGATACCGCTATCAAGTATTATCTGGTGGAAACAAAGACACTGGACGGATACACACTGGATCAGACCAAGCATGAAGTGACATTTGCCTACGCAGATGACAACACACCGGTTGTAGAAGTTACCTTTAATCTGACAAATGAGAAACCGGAAGTTCCAGAAACACCGAAAACACTGGATACACCACAGTCCCATGAAGAGACAAAGGTATCAAATGCACCGAAAACAGGTGACAGCACGAATATTTGGCTGCCGATTCTTCTTCTGGTAATCTCCACAGGAGGTATGGCAGGACTTTATATCAGAAAAAAGAAAAACAGAAAATAGTAAAGTAATTAATTTGTAGTAAAGGGGGGCCCTGAATCAGGGCTCCCTTTTCAATACAACTAATGAAAGAAAGGAACAGAAAACTATGATGAAAACAATGGTAAAAAGACAGGAAGCAAAAAAGAACCAGGAGAAAACTTTAAAGAGAATGATGGCTTATCAGAAGAAAGCCGAGCAGATGGTCAGTAGAAAAAGAGTGAACCATCACATGATCAGAAAGGGGTAAAAGCGTATGATGAACAGAAAAGAATTTTATGAATATGTCAAAGACAATGTAAAGGAGTATCTGCCAGAGTCTTATAAGGACGCAGAAATTAAACTGCAGGAAGTAGAAAAAAACAACGGTTTGAAGCTGACAGGTATTACGATTCCAAACGGAGATCAGAGAATCGTACCGACAGTCTATCTGGATTCCCTCTACCAGGAATATATCCATGGAAAAGATGTAGACTCTTGTGTTAGCGATGTGGCTGATATGCGTATTGAGGCACAGGGAAAAGCAGAATTTTTTGATATGGGAGTTCCAGATATTCTGGATTATGAAAAGATGAAGGACAAATTACAGATGAGAATTTGTGATAAGGAATGGAATACCGATCTTCTTGCAGATAAAGTAGTCACAGAACACGGAGATTTTGCAGCTTATTATGCAGTAAATCTGGAGGAAAATGGAGAAGGGATCAGCAGTATTCCGGTAACTGTTTCTCTGATGAACGAGTGGGGAGTATCTGCCGAACAGATTCAAGCGGATGCGATGGTGGCAGACCGAAAACGTGGTGTCACACTTATGGATATGAATGAGATTATCAAATCTATGATTTTTGGTGAAGAACCAGAAAACCTGCTGAATGAAAAAATGGATATGGAAGCCATGGAAAACCCAATGTTCTGTCTGACAAACAAAGCTAAGATGAATGGAGCGTCCCTGTTACTGCAGGAAGATATTCGTAAACAGATTGGGGAATGCCTGGGAAGTGATTACTTTGTCATCCCATCTTCCATTCATGAAGTGCTGATTCTTCCTGATAACGGCATTTTTCAGGTTCCGGAATTAAATGCGATGGTACAGGAAGTCAATGAGACAAAGGTGGAGAGACAGGAACAGCTTTCGGATAAGGTTCAGTTCTGTGACAAAAAGACCGCAGTATTGGAAAATGCTGAGCGCAGGGAGGCTCGTTTGGAGAAAGAAAAAGCAGCCGAAAAAGCGGAAGTAAAAGGTGGAATCCATGGAAGACTGGAGAAAGCTAAGGCAGAAATCAAGGCAAAAGAGGGAGACAAAGTGCCAAAGAATAAGTCAAAAGAGCTTGCCACAGCATTATAAAGAGTAACAACGATGATTTTAAGGGGACTGTGCTAAGCAGTCCCTGATTTTATGAAAAGGAGTAGCGCATGGCAAATAAATTATATGCAATGGAACAGCTGACGGAAGAGGTGGCAAAAGATGTAGCTGCCAGTCCGCAGGAATGGATGCGGTTCCTAAACACTGCATCCAGACTGTACAAATACACTTTTCCAGAACAGCTTTTAATTTATGCACAGCGACCGGAAGCAACTGCCGTAGCATCCATGGAAATCTGGAATCAGAAGATGTACCGCTGGATCAAAAAGGGATCCAAAGGGATTGCCTTGATTGACAATACTTCCGGACCGAAAACGAAACTTCGGTATGTATTTGATGTGCAGGACACTTATAAAGTGCGGAATCTTGGAAAGGATCCTCAGTTATGGAATCTTCCGGTGGAAGGAGAACAGCTGGTGGCAGATTATCTGCAGGAGCAGTTATCACTGGAAGATACAGAAGGAGGACTTGCTGAAAGTCTGCATCAGGCAGCGAAGGAGAGTATGCAAGAATGGCTTCCAGATGCATTGGAAGAACTGAGACTGGACGTAACAGGGACATTTCTGGAAGAACTGGACGAACAGAATCAGGAAGTCGAATTTCGGGAACTGATGACCAATAGTGTCTGGTATGTATTACTAAACCGGTGTGGACTGGATGCACAGGAATATCTGGATGCAGAGGATTTTCGGCATATTACGGACTTTAATCAGCTGATAGTATTAGGACATCTGGGAAGTGCAGTCAATGAGATCAGCAGACCAGTCCTGATGCAGATTGGACGATATGTGCTGAATAATCTGGAAAATGACCTGAAAACGGTTGCAAAAGAAAAAGAAGTAGTCTATAATGAATTTAACACGTTAATGCGTGAAAACAGTACAAATAAAACAGAAGATAGAGAAGAAAATAAGGAGGAAACAGACTATGAGAGAGATCACTTACAGCCAGAACGGAGAGTATCAGATTCCAGATATCAGCCTGGAAGAGACGAGAGGAACCATCGGGAAGTATGGAATGATGAGGAAAGAGTATCTGAGAAATCACAAGGTAGCAAGGTTCAACATTCTGACTCTGCAGAACCGTCTGGACAGTCATCTGATGGAGATCGACAGTCAGGCAAGACAGAGAGTAGACAACCTGATGAACGAACTTCTGGAGAAAGATCCGGCACCGGACAAGATGGCAGACACAATGGCGTGGACCAGACACATGAACCAGATCAAAGCACAGGCAGAGGAACTGGTGATTCAGGAGATTATTTACAGTTAAGCCTGTTCCCAACAGAAGAGGAACAGTTAGGGGAAATAAGGAAAGCGGCAGCTGCATTAGAACAGCCAGCCGCTTTTCTTATTTCTGATGAAGTGGTAGACGATATTCTCCGAACAGGAAGCGGACAGAAAAATACGCTGTTTCACATTACTGCAAGATTGATTGAGGGTCTGGACAATGAAGAAATGCAAAGCTTCCTGAAAGATGAATATAGAACTGGAGGAAAAGGATTTACCATAGATGGTCAGAAAATCAGTATCTGGTACGACAACGATGGTATCCGTATCCGGAGAGGTGATTCTGCCAGAAGAAACTTTGACCGTATCGTTACGTGGGAAGAAGCCGCTGACAGAATCCGAGATATGTATGAGGAGGGAAATTACGTTGATAATCTTATCTCCAATAATGCTATCGAGCAGGAACAGAAAGAAATGACAGATCTTCTGGCACTCCATTTCCGTGATACGAGCAGAAACAGAGAAGAACGGTTGTCTTATTCTGACTGGCAGGATGTAGTAGGGGCGGCTTGGACAGATTCGGAAGAAGCAGCTGCGACAGCCTATCGTTTTGAATGGCTTCAGGAAGATATGGAAAAGAATCCAGAAGATTATCATCGCTGGGAAATACAGCATAATCCTGAATATTTCCAACGTTATAAAGATCTCCAGAGGGAGCGTTCCTGGGTGGATCAACAGTTTAAAGTAGAGCGACCGGCTCTATCCTTTATCACACAGGATGAAATTGATGCAGTGTTAAGAAGAGGCGGTATTACTGCCGGAGGACGTAACCGAATCTATGAGTATTTCATGGAGCACCATGATATGAAAGATGCAGCTGAGTTCCTGAAAAATGAATATGGAACAGGTGGTTCTTCACCCGGAATACCAGGAGCAGATGCTTCTGACGCATCCCACGATGCAAAAGGATTAAAGCTTGGAAAAGGGAAGATTGGCAATCCAGAGGTAGAAGTTTTATTAAAGTGGAATAAGGTTGCAAAACGTGTTCGCCAGTTAATCCGCACAGATGATTATTTGTCACCGGAAGAAATGGAAAAGTACGAAGAGCGACAGGAAGCACAAAGACTGGCAGACCTGGAAGAAGCACAGCAGATGTTAGGAGAACAGCTGGAACAGGATACTTTTACAGCGGAAGATATAACGGATCTGCGACTAGTTGATTCAGAATATATGTCCGGTACCAGAACAAAAATCTATGATTTTGCTTGCAAAGTTAAGGGAGAAGAGAATCGACTTCAATACACATTAGAATATCATGATGATGGAGAAGGTTTCACGATTCATACGGAAAAAGATGATATTTGGGAGCGAATGTCAACACAAGAATTGGAACGTCTGGATGTAAAACTTGGACAAGAAGTACTTTATTATCATTATCACAACAAAACAGTAAATGCGGATACCTTAGATAAATTACGGGAAATCAAGGAAGAAATCATGGAGGAAGAGTCTTCCTATTTTACTGCTATTTCTAAACGTGTGTGGACAGATTATGATAAAAAAGAAAAAGAACTGTCGGGAGAAGTTGAGGTATCGGAAGAAAAAGAATCATTGGAAGAGATTAACGGAATAGCAGAACTGATTCCAGCAACGAACTTCCATATCACAGATGATGAACTTGGACAGGGAACACCGAAGGAGAAATTCCGAGCCAATATTATGGCTATTCAGCTGTTAAAAAAATGTGAGGATGAGAACCGCAATGCGACACCAGAGGAACAGGAAATCTTATCCAGGTACGTCGGCTGGGGAGGTCTTGCAGATGCATTTGATGAGACAAAATCTGCATGGGAGACAGAATATCTGGAATTAAAGACCGTCCTTACACCGGAAGAATATGCTGCAGCCAGAGCTTCCACATTAAATGCTCATTATACACAGCCGATTGTGATTGAAAGTATGTATCAGGTGTTGGAGAATCTGGGATTTACAAAGGGAAATATCCTGGAGCCATCTATGGGAGTCGGGAACTTCTTTGGAAAGCTTCCGGAGAATCTAAACCAGTCCAAACTCTATGGAGTGGAACTGGACAGCATCAGTGGTAGAATTGCTAAACTTCTCTATCCAGATGCCAATATCCAGATCAAAGGCTTTGAGAAGACGGATTATCCCAATGATTTCTTTGACGTGGCAATCGGAAATGTGCCATTCGGTGCATATAAGGTCAATGACCGTCAGTATGACCGCTACAATTTTATGATTCATGATTACTTTCTTGCCAAGACTATAGATCAGTTACGTCCAGGTGGTGTAGCTGCGTTGATCACAACAAAGGGAACTATGGATAAGGCATCACCGGAAGTCCGGAAATATTTGGCAGAGCGTGCAGACTTGCTGGGGGCAATCCGACTGCCGAACACAGCTTTTAAGGCAAATGCAGGAACAGAAGTCAGTGCTGATATTTTGTTTTTCCAGAAGCGTGAGAGTTTCACAAAAGAGATGCCAGACTGGGTGAATTTGGAGAGTGATGCAAAAGGGATTACCATTAACAAGTATTTTGTTCAGCATCCGGGAATGATTCTTGGTGAGATGAAAGAAGTGTCCGGTCCGTATGGTATGGAAACAACCTGTGCTCCAATGGAAGGAGCTGTTCTGGAATTACAGTTACAAGAAGCTGTAAAACACATCAAGGGAAGCATGGTAGCGGCAGTAGATATAGAGGCAGAACTGGATGAGATGCCAGAGAGTATTCCGGCAGATCCGAATGTCCGAAATTACAGCTATACGGTGGTAGATGATCAGGTATATTACCGTGTCAACTCTTTGATGAATCAGGTGAAAATGCCTGCAGCCACTGCAGAACGTGTAAAAGGCATGGTTGCAATCCGTGATACCGTTCGTGAGCTGATCGCCATGCAGATGGAAGAATTTGTCACAGACGAAGAAATCCAAAAACAGCAGGAAAAACTGAATCAGGTGTATGATACCTACACAGCAAAGTATGGAGTTATTGGAAGTAATGCTAATAAACGGGCATTTTCTGATGACTCTTCTTATTGTCTGCTGTGTTCCCTGGAAGACTTGAATGAAGACGGAACATTGAAGCGGAAAGCGGACATGTTCACCAAACGAACCATCAAAAAGGCGGTTGCTGTGACAAGTGTGGAGACAGCCACAGAAGCACTTGCTCTGTCTTTAAATGAAAGGGCTAAAGTAGATCTCCCATATATGGCACAGCTGACCGGAAAGACCGAAGAGAAAATTACAGAAGAGCTGGTTGGAGTTATCTTCAAAAATCCACTGACAGACCAGTGGGAAAGCGGAGATGAATATCTCTCCGGAAATGTTAGGGATAAATTAAATACTGCGAGAACTTTTGCAGAGAATCATCCGGAATTCACATCGAATGTGCGTGCACTAGAGGCAGTTCAGCCGAGAGATCTGGAAGCATCGGAGATTGAAGTGCGTATTGGAGCTACCTGGATTGAACCTTCGGATTATCAGGATTTTATGCAAGAAACATTGCATACACCATGGTATCTGCTTCAGAAAGAAATACAGGTGAAATTCTCTGAGGTAAATGGTGAGTGGAGGATTACAGGAAAGAATGCCGACAGTCCCAAAAATGCGTTTGCCTATGCAACGTATGGAACTGAGAGAGCAAATGCCTATAAGATTCTGGAAGATACCCTGAACCTGAAAGATGTACGCATCTATGATAAGAGTGTCAATGAGAATGGTGATGAAATCCGTGTCCTAAATAAGAAAGAAACCATGCTGGCATCACAGAAGCAGGATGCCATGAAAGCAGCATTTAAAGACTGGATTTTTAAAGATCAGCAGAGGCGTGAACGACTGGTAAAGGTGTACAATGAACGATTTAACAGCATCCGTCCCCGTGAATACGATGGTAGTCATTTGACTTTCCCAGGAATGAATCCGGAAATAGAGCTTCGTCCGCATCAGAAAAATGCTGTTGCACACCAGCTTTACGGAGAGAATGTGCTTCTGGCTCATGTAGTAGGAGCTGGGAAGACCTACGAGATGGTAGCTGCTGCAATGGAGAGCAAACGTCTGGGATTATCTCAGAAAAACCTCTTTGTCGTTCCAAACCATTTGACGGAGCAATGGGGAGCGGAGTTCCTGCAGTTATATCCGGGAGCCAATATCCTGGTAGCAACGAAGAAAGATTTTGAACCGGCAAACCGGAAAAAGTTCTGTGCCAGAATCGCTATGGGAAATTATGATGCCATTATCATCGGTCATTCCCAGTTTGAGCGTATTCCAATCTCTGATGAGAGACAGGAAGCTATGTTACGGAAGCAGATTGATGATCTGGAAATGGCAATCCAGAGTGCAAGGTATGAACAGGACGGCGGGCGTTATACCGTCAAACAGATTGAAAAGACCAGAAAAACATTGCAGACAAGATTGGAAAAACTGAATCAGAAGGAGAAAAAAGATCAGGTAGTTACGTTTGAAGAACTGGGCGTGGATCATTTGTATGTAGATGAAGCACACAGCTATAAAAATGCGTTTCTCTATACAAAAATGAGAAATGTAGCCGGGATTGCACAGAATGAAGCACAGAAATCCGCAGATATGTTCAATAAATGTCAGTATCTGGATGAGATTACCGGAGGGAAAGGCATTACCTTTGCTACAGGCACACCAATCAGCAACAGCATGACGGAATTATATGTTATGCAGCGGTATCTGCAGAACAGCAAATTACAAAATATGGGACTTGGATTGTTTGATTCCTGGGCTTCCACTTTTGGAGAAGTTGTCACGAGTATCGAACTTGCACCGGAAGGAACAGGTTATCGTGCAAAGTCCAGATTCGCACGGTTTTATAATATTCCGGAACTGATGAATATGTTCAAGGAGATTGCAGATATCAAGACTTCCGATCAGTTAAAGCTTCCTGTGCCGGAAGCGGAATATGAAACAGTGGTGCTGAAACCAACGGAACAACAGAAAGAAATCGTAGAAAGTCTGGGAGAACGTGCAGAAGTTGTCAGAAACGGCGGGGGAGATGCCTCGGTCGATAATATGCTAAAAATCACCAATGACGGAAGGAAGTTAGCATTGGATCAGCGTTTGGTGAATGAATTATTGCCAGATAATCCAGAAAGTAAAATATCAGTTTGTGCAGAGAAAAGCTATGAAATATGGAAAGATACAGCAGCACAGAAATCCGCACAGTTGATTTTCTGTGATTTGAGTACACCGAAAGGCGATGGCAGTTTTAATGTTTATGATGACTTGAAGCAGAAACTGATAGAGAAAGGTGTACCGGAAAAAGAGATTGCGTTTATTCATGATGCAAATACAGAAGCAAAAAAGACGGAGCTGTTTGGAAAAGTGAAATCCGGGCAGGTTCGTTTTTTGATTGGCTCAACAGCAAAAATGGGTGCGGGAACTAATGTGCAGGATCGTCTGATTGCCCTGCATCATCTAGATATTGGCTGGAAACCATCTGACTTGGAACAGAGGGAAGGACGTATTATCCGTCAGGGAAACCATAATAAAAAGGTTCATATCTTCCGGTATGTAACAGAATCCACATTCGACAGTTATATGTGGCAGTTAATCGAGAACAAGCAGAAATTCATCTCCCAGATTATGACGAGCAAAGCACCGGTCAGAAGCTGCGAAGATGTGGACGAAGCGGCACTGTCCTATGCAGAGGTCAAAGCACTGGCAACCGGAAATCCAGCAGTAAAAGAGAAGATGGCATTGGATGTGGATGTGGCGAAATTAAAGCTTTTAAAAGCGAACCACATGAATAACCAATACCGACTGGAAGATGATATTGCAAGGAATTTCCCGCAACAGATTGCAAAACTGATAGAGATCATTGACAGCTACAAGGCAGACATCGCTCATTTTTCTGAGCATAAAATCACAGATCCAGAGCAGTTTTCTATGAAAATCAGTGGCAAAGTGTTCACAGAAAAGAAAGAGGCAGGTATGGCACTTCTGGCGGTCTGCCAAGACATTAAGTCTGTAGATGCAGCTATGGACATTGGAAGTTATCAGGGATTTAACATGAGAATCCAATTCGACAGCTGGAGAAAAGAGTTTATCCTGTCTGTAAAGCATGAATCGGTAGCTAAAGTTCGGTTGGGAGCCGATGCTCTAGGAAATATCACTCGTATCAACAACCTTTTGGAAAGCTATCCGGAGAAACTGGCAGAAGCAGAACAACGGCTGGAAACGGTTCAGGAGCAGATGACAAATGCCAAAGAGGAAGTCGGGAAGCCATTTCCAAAAGAAGAGGAACTGAGCCAAAAACTGGAGCGGCTGTCAGAATTAAATGCACTTCTCAATATGGATGAGCGGGAAGATACAGAAACAGAGCAGTCGGAATCAAAAGAGAAAGAAGAAAGACCGGCACGAGGTTCTATTCATGAGAAACTGCAGATTTATAAAGAAAAGAGTCAGCGGGAAAGTGAAACTGGCAAGGAAACCAGAAAACGGGACTTCGGTCTGGAATAAATAAACAGGAAAGATGGCATAATTTGGTAGAAGAAGGTTCTGCCGGTTATGCCTTTTTTTAGAACACAGGAGGAATTTATATGGCGAGAAATATGATAACAGGAAAAGAAACGCAGAAAATGCAGGAATTTACGCAGGAACAGATAGACCGTGCAGAACACATGGGAATAGCGCTTCCAGTAGATGTAAAAGAACAGATTTTTGAATATGCAAATCTGATTGGCGAGGAAGAGAAAGTAAGGACGTTGGTAAGAAATCTGACAGATGCAATCAATCAGGCAGATGAAGATAAAGTAGAGGAACTTCTGGATGATGCAAAAATGGATATTCAGGACCTACCAGATCCAACCATAGGCAAGCTGGAATTACGTGATTATGGATATACAGCAGAAGACATGGTGCCGCTTAGAAAAGAAGCAGCTTTGGATTATCACAGAATGGGTTCTAAAATTTATTGCCTGGGCAGCGATGGTGACAAGGGAGAAGAGTATGCAAGTAAAGAAATGATACAGGCGCATGAAGGTCTGTTTGGCATGGAATTACAGATGTGGGAACGGATAAGGGATCAGGATCTGGATTATGCCGATGAAGATTTTGGAGCATTTCAGGAGCCTATGAGTGTCATTGAGCAGGAAGAAGCACTGAAATTATACGATGCCGGAGCAGATATCTATCTGATCACTAATTTTTCATCACCAATCTATGTCACGGAACGCAAGGAAATCGAACGAGGACCGGAGCATTATCAGATGTCCATGGCAGAACGGGAGCGTTTCCGTAACCTGGAATGGGAAATGCAGAAATATCCGCAGATTCAGTCTTTGAAAGAGGCAAACCTGTTGTTAGGAACAAGGCGAACCTTTGGTATTTATCAGATCAAAGATGATTTAACGGGCGAAAATTATGCATTTATGAATATGAGTTTTATTGAAAGTCATGGTATGCAGATAAAAAAAGAAGATTATAAGCTGGTCTATGTTGGAGAATTACTGGGAAATACGTCACTGGATGATATTTTTGAAAGGTTCAACATTGATAGACCGAAAGACTTCCGTGGGCATTCCCTGTCTGTCAGTGATATCGTTGTTTTGAATGATGGGGAAAAAGTAACAGCTCATTTTGTAGACAGTATCAGTTTTGAACAGCTGGATTCTTTCTTGAATCTGGAAGAACAGATTCTTAGTGAACTGGCATATGAGGTAGGAGAACGGTATTTTGCTATTCAGAGGACAGAAGAAGGATACGATTATTCCTTTTACGATGAAGATTTCCGTCTGATGGATGGTGGCGTCTATGAAAATGATGAAATTTCTATTGAAGAAGCGGCAGAGGAACTTCTGGAAGACGAAGGCTGGACTGGAGAACGCATCTGTGGGGATTATGATCAGTTGATGGAAAAAGTGAAAGAAATGGATGAGGTTGTAATGGCAGAGATTCAGAAAAGCCAGGGCGAATATAAGCCACTGGCTAAGGTAGAAGAACTGGAAGAGGCGAATTATAACATGATTGACAATGTACTTAACAATATGCCACTGAAGAAAGAACCTTATCTGGAATACTTTGCCACAGAATGTGATGAGTTCCATGATATGGGAGCTTATGAAAAAAGTACCGATGTTAATCAGATAGCTGCAGTCTATGAAAAATATAAGGAGAATCCAGAAACTGCGTATCTGGGATGCTCGATGGGAATTATCTATCGTGATCCGGAAGACAGTTACTATGATGAAGCCGAATTTGCAATCGTAAAAGGAAATACAGTACTTGGAAATCTGATGGATGATGTTCAGTTTTATGGAGAGCTTGCACTGGTACGGGAAGGGATTGAGAAAATTCATGAAGCATTGCCAGACTACAAGTATGTACCGATGAGGGATGTTCGAGAAGCAATGTATCCAGAGAAGATGACCACAGAACAGCTGGCAGAGGCACTGGATGAGATTGCAGAAGCATTTGATCCGTATGAGTATCGAGATAATGTGGAGATGGGAGAAAATACGATACAGGAAGTAATGCTGGATTTGCGAAGTGGAAATATTCATTACTATGTTTCTTACTTGAAGGATATTGTGGACGAAAAATGCGACCTGTCTGTTCGTGCAGGCGTATTGCTGGAAAGACTGAAAGCCTATGAACCGGAGCTTCCAAAAGATATAGAACCGATGGTGTATGTAAATTATTGTGAGAAAAGTGATTTGGGGAATCCAAGATGCCAGAAGTTATCTGATTTGGATTCCAAAACCGTAGAACAGGACAAAGCCTGGTATGCTGACCTTGATCCAAACACCAACGAACCAAAAACGACAGCACAGATGTTTTTTACAGTATATTATGCTGAGAAGGGCGACAAGATGCTGCATCATTTTCAAGGTAAGATAGAGATTGGTACCGGAAACGGAGGTATCATCAGTCAATTAAAGATGCAGAATGAAATGAAATTGACGGATGAAAGTTGGATCAGCTACCAGCAAGGAAAAGGCAATGAAGAGTATCAGAAGTATATGGAAGATCTGACGGATATGCAGAATCATGTACTGCCGTATTTGCAGAGTTTTTGCAGCCTGGAAGAAAAAGGTGTGCAGGAGAGACGAGAACAGAAGATAGCAGAGAAAAATGAGAGCAGAGAAACTGTGCCAAGAACTGGCGTTGAAGCAAATACAGCAGTTAAGGATGCAGGGAAAGCAGAAAGAAAGACAGTGGAACAGAAAAAGGCAATGGCAAGGAAAGAGAAAAAACCATCGATTCATGAACGCTTGGAAATCAATAAGAGAATCATCCAGGAAAAACAGGGAAAAGATAAGCCGGCGAGAGGAGCTGATTTGAGTGTAAGGACAGTGTAGTATAAGCAAAACGAGTCGGAGGTCACGGATGACAACGTGGCTTCCGGCTTTTTTTGTCTTGGTAAAAATGCTGAATTATCTACCACGAAAGTATACAAAGCTTACAAAGATGTATCTTTGTTCAAAAAGACTATATATGGGCGACCTTTTACGGGCAATTTATATAGAATAGAGAAAAGGTGGTAGAAATCATGGATATGAAAACAGCAGTTATATATCGTCTTGAAGAATTGATAAGGCAAAAGGATATTACCGAGATTGAGGGGCATTTTACCGAGTTGCAGCAGCAGCGGCAAGCCGAGC
>ENA-ORNW01000612-ORNW01000612.1-human-gut-metagenome-genome-assembly--contig:-NODE-612-length-33700-cov-17.744241_pt1 | contig 33700 bp, 39 predicted proteins | sample MGYA00242121_ERZ509034 | MGnify/ENA primary metagenome ERZ509034 (study PRJEB26280, sample SAMEA2338689) | human gut metagenome | biome: human gut; feature: human-associated habitat; material: faeces... | reverse complement strand
GGGCGCGAGCGTCAGCGAGTTTACGCCGTCATGATGCGTAGCAGCAGGGCGGGGCGCTGTACTGCGAGTGCGAGCAGAGCGAGCTACGGCTGCATCTATCAGAAACCTAAAAAACACTGATTGTCAAAATAACGCCTGTGAGCCACTCTGAGCCGTTTTTTTGGTTTAGCTATAGTATGAGTCATCTTTTTCAGGAAAACCCGCCATAATGTGATTAGTGAGCGCAAAAGATACCTCCGCTCGCCGCAGCCGAACGACCGAGCGTAGCGAGTCAGTGAGCGAGGAAGCGGAATAGCACCAGGACGAACAGAAAGCACTTACGCCCGGTTACTGCATATCGTGCCCGGTTACTGTATATCGTGATCTGCCATGAAGTTATTCACATGGCAGAATTTGCTCTCCCCTTAGATTCTTTTTCTTTTTTTTTCTTTTTTAAAACATTGCGATCTTGATTTTTTATTGCATATCAATAGGTTGAGCGTTTAAAGGTGTATGCCTTCCCGGTTAAAGGTGTATGCCTTCCCGGTTAAAGGTGTATGCCTTCCCGGTTAAAGGCGTATGCCTTCCCGGTTAAAGGTGTATGCCTTCCCGGTCTGGTTGTCTGTTTTTTGCTCTTTGGTTAATTTCTGCTCTTTACCTTTAATGTTATTGATTATAAATGACTTTATTTTACGGCCTTGTTGATAAGTTGAAAAAAGTTAATATAATCAAATTGTTATGAAAGGTGATCACATTCCCGGTTAAAGGTGGTTTTTTTGTTGATCTAAATCCACCTTTATGATTTGATTGTAGGTATCATATTAAGGGGGATACATGAGTGTAAAAAAAACCGGCTTGCAGGAAGTGAATCAAAATACATCCTGTCGCCATTCTGACAGTTTTCAGTATTCTTTAGCGGCATTGCCGTTACAGGCTAAACGGGTGTTATTTTTAATTCTGGCGCAGATTGAAAATCCGAAAGAAATTCCAGACGAAAATGAGTTAACATTTACCATCACCGCGCAGCAGTTCAGTAAAATTTGTAGTGTTGCTCTGAGTGGTTCTTATGAGTCACTGGATTCAGCCATCAGAACGTTATCCACCTCATTCATCTATGAGGATGTCAGTAAGGGTACATTACGCAGAACGTTGCAAACGAATATAACATCAAAAGTTATTTATCATTATGATGAAGGCTATTGTACTGTTAAGATAAATAAAGATGCCTATCCGTATTTTTTTGAATTATCAAAGTCATTCACAAAAAGCAACCTGTATGAAGTTGCAAGAATGCCAGATAAAACACTGATTAATTTTTATCAGGTTATCGCAAAAAGATATTCAAAATCAGATATAAATCACATTTATAAAAGTGAATTTGTTATTTCTATTGATGATTTTAAGGATGAAATGTGGCTTTTTTCAGTTGTCGGTAAAGAAAAAAAATATTCTTATCTGGAATTTAAAGAGCTTAATAGGCTTTTAAAAGGATTGTGTAAGGATTTACATAATCACACATCTTTTAAAAATGTAACGGTTTCAATAGCTGAAAAGCGTGGAAGAAAAGCCACGCATTTAAAAATAGCTTATCAACATGTATCTGATATTTATAAGCAGGAGCAGCGGGAACTGGATGCCGAAGAAAAACGCCTCGGAATCCGGTGATAAGTTCGTATCACAAATAATTGTGAGGAACGAACAACCCGAAGGGCGGGGCGCGAAGCGGGCAAGTTATGCGTAGGGTTTGGCATTTCGAGCGAACATAAAAAAAAGGCTTGCGCCTTTTTTTTATTTTTTCCTCATAACCTTAATCAAGGCTGATATTGAAGTTATCAATGCAGCCAGTGAAGTAATGATTTCTGGTAGTTTATTGATAATAAGTGAGGTCATAATGCACCTTTAATGAGAAAAAATGTCGAGGTGACAAAAGGAAGTGTTAAATTCTAAAAACACATATCAAGAGCAGACGCGGAGCAACTCTTGATATGTGTTTTTAGAATTTTATAAATTCCTTGTCCACTTTGACTTTAACGAATTAAAGTAAATGGTGGTTTTAATGTCATTAATAAAGTAATGGATTACTTCACTGGCTGTATTGATCTTGTATGCCTGATTATAAATTGAGGAAGAAAAAAAGTCGCAAGCTCATTTTTGTGAGCGAGAAATCGTAGCGGAATGCACTATCGAACCCTGCAAGCCATTCTGAGGCGTTTTTTTTTGTTCAGTCACTCCATCAGTCATCTTTTCAGGAAAATGCACCAGAACGCGATTGGTATACGAAAAAACGGTGGTGAGTGCCAGGCAAGCGAGTGAAATCAAATCTGTATGAAATTTAACCACGCCTTGCCGTGTCAGTGGCGGTAATGGGTTTGGGGACTTTTCACCATCAGACAAACTGAGTTATCCACAACAAAAGTGGACAGTTTTACTGTGAAAGATCTCAGAGAAAATGATGTGGTCATAAAATTAATTCGCTTTTCCTTCCTTTTGTCTCCGACCGTCTGGCTTCCTCGTAGCTGGTAGCCCGTAAAAACGGGTCTGGCAGGGTGGGGGGTTGTCACGCCATACGGCGTAACGCTTTTTTTGTCCTCGCTGCGCTGCGGGGCTTCCGGCTCCGCCTCCCATTCCCTGACGGGAATTTAAAAAAAAGTGTGTAATATTACACAATATATATTGACGGCAGATCATAAAAATCGTATTATTATCACATCGAAAGGGGAAACGCCCTGGACACCAACGCCGCACAGTGGCAGGAGTTAAAAATGAATATCCAGCAAGCATTAAATATTTTCGGTTTATCTGGTGAACTGACTGAAAAAGACATTAAAAAAGCTTATAAGCAAGCCGCTTTAAAATTTCATCCTGACCGTAATCCAGTTGGCGCGGATATGATGAAAGCCGTCAATGCTGCATTTGATTTTCTGATGCAGAATATTGATAAAATTAATCAATTCCAGAGTGCTGACGAAAACGCCCGTTATGACTTTGGCGAAGAACTCGAAAAAGTATTAAATATGCTTTCTGGCCTGTCTGGTGTGGTTTATGAAGTTATTGGAAACTGGATCTGGATCAGTGGCGAAACAAAAGAACATAAAGACGCATTAAAAGAAATGGGCTGTAAATGGGCGGCGAAGAAAAAACAGTGGTTTTATCGTCCTGATGAATACAAAGCCAGCCGGAACCGCAAAGAGCACAGCATGGATGAAATCCGCGAAATGTACGGCACAAACGGACAGCGCAAGTCTACAGGCTGGCAGAGAGTCACAAAACAGGGTTAAGAGGTGAGCCGGGGCAATAGTCCCGGCTATAATATATGGTATGTAATATTACACAACATATATTGACGGCAGATCTTAAATATCGTATTATTATCACATCGAAAGGGGAAACGCCCCGGACACCAACGCCGCACAGTGGCAGGAGTTAAAAATGCACTTTACTACATTTTTAAAAAAACATTTTGACATTGAAGTATCAAGTGAATATAGGACAGATGTAAATTGTTCCAATGATCCTGGGAAGGATGTGGAAACAATCATTGTTTATGAAAAAAACAATGATTGTGAACCTGCTTTTATTCTTCGGGATTCATGGTGGTTTACTGACACCAAAGAAAAAAAACATTGGATTGTTGGAAACATATATTCCACGCTGGAACATGGCAAAGAGTACAGCGAAAAAGAATTAATTAACATTATCAAAAGTGGCAATATCATAAAATAAAACACACCCCCACCTGACAGGTGGGGGTGTGTTTTAACGTCAACGGCATACAGCCGCGAGGTTTAAAAAATGAATTTTTTTGATCGGTATCAGCCGCTTTTTGAAATGGTTGCTCGTTTGTTGGGGGATGAATGGCGCGTCAATTTGCTGGATGATTGCCAGTATCGAATAAAACTGACCACGCCGAACCTGAAACGTTATACGCTTACAGTCAGAGAGGATAAGGGGCGTATTGTTATTCATGGTTTCGTTGAGTCTCGCTACTGGCGTGGAAGTGGCGCACGGTGTACCGTGTCGCCGTCACGTAATGCGGCGGCAATTGCCGACGATATACGCCATAAGATACTGAAACAAGCCAGGCAGGATCTGGACACAATGCAGGAAGCGGAAAAAAAACAACTGGAGGGGCTGGAACAAGAGCGAATCATTAAAGGGATGCTGGCGCAGCTTGTAAAGCTGGAAGGTTGGCACGATTCACTAACCGGGTTTAAAGCAAATAATGGCCTCAGCGGTAAAATAACAGATCACTACAATGGGTATGGCCTGTTTGTGCAGGGATTAAACATAGATCAGCTAATTAAGTTAATGGGGGCAGTGAAACAGTTATGAAAAAAAGAAAAGGTGATGTGCATTATTATTTAGAAAAAAATGATGGTATTTACCATCTTGTAAAAAGAGTAAAAACATTTTCTAAGAAATTAACACCGGATGGTGTAAAAACAACACTGTTAACAGTGAGTGATTTTTTCTTTAATAAAGATAATTTCTACAATGTAGATTTTTCTGCAAATGGCCTCAGAGAAAAAGACAAAGCAATCATTGAGATGATGATCATCGAGATTGAAAATGCTGAAAACGGCACATTGCAGCCGTAGCTCGCTCTGCTCGCACTCGCAGTACAGTGCCCCGCCCTGCTGCTACGCATCATGACGGCGTAAACTCGCTGACGCTCGCGCCCACTGCGCCGTTCCGGGCTGCAAATCGGCATACAGTGGCCTGTTAGTTTGTTCTGGCTTATCAGGAAGGGGAATTGTCACGCCATACGGCGTAACGCTTTTTTGTCCTCGCTGCGCTGCGGGGCTTCCGGCTCCGCCTCCCATTCCCTGACGGGAATTTAAAAAAAAGTGTGTAATATTACACAATATATATTGACGGCAGATCATAAAAATCGTATTATTATCACATCGAAAGGGGAAACGCCCCGGACACCAACGCCGCACAGTGGCAGGAGTTAAAAGATGGATACTAAAGCAATTGCTGTTGAAATTTTGAATCAGTTAGGCGGAAACAGATTTATCGCCATGACAGGGGCAAAGCAATTTGTAAGCCTTGAGAAAGGCGGTTTGATTTTCAAATTACCTTCTAATTTTGCGGCTTCTGGTATTAATCTGGTAAAAATCGAGCTTGATCCGTCAGATACCTACAACGTATATTTTTATAAATCACGGGGCGTAAGTCTGAAAGAAGTTGAAACCATGACAATGATTTATTGTGATCAGCTACAGGATATTTTTACACAGGTTACAGGATTAAATACTTATCTTTAATTTAAAAAAGGCTATCAAAAGATAGCCTTTTTTTAACAGGAGTGACAAATGAAAAAAATCGCAGGTGTTTTCCTTCTGGCCTCGTTGTTAGCAGGTTGTGCACATGAATCGCCTTGTGTCCCTGTTTATGATGATCAAGGCCGTTTAGTACATACGAATACGTGCATGAAGGGAACGACCCAGGACAACTGGGAAACCGCCGGAGCAATTGCCGGAGGTGCGGCGGCGGTTGCTGGCCTTACGTTGGGGATTATTGCGCTGACGAAATAAATTTATCACTAACATCATTAAGGCCGTCATGTTGATGGCCTTTTTTATTTATCATAAATGGTGTGTAATATTACACAATATATATTGACGGCAGATCATAAAAATCGTATTATTATCACATCGAAAGGGGAAACGCCCCGGACACCAACGCCGCACAGTGGCAGGAGTTAAAAATGCAATCCATCTTAAACGTTACTTATCCAGCTACTTTTTCATTTTCTTTTACAAAGGCCGAAATTCAAAACGGTAAAGCGTTTATGAATACCTACGGCATTAAAAAACCAATTACCGTTAACAGCTATGTGGAGCTTGAGGCGGTGATTAAAAAAATCGCGGAACAATGCAAAGTTAACCCGACAAACGTTAGTTATGAAATTGCAGAATAAGGAGGTGTAAAACATAAAGGTAAGGTGTGATCAGGTTGGTGGAACAACCTGATCACGTATCAACAAAAAAAACATTGTGAGGTTTTAAAATGTCAACGCATCAAATCGTACAGGTTGCGGATTCGGTTGTCAAAGGGAAGAAAACCACAATCCCCGCCATGAACGGCGAGCAGTGGGATCAGTTCAGGTGGTGGCTAAATTACTTGCAAGGATATGAAATGTTTTAACCAGGTATAAAATCAAAGGCGGCGCATATGCCGCCTTTTTTATGCCCGGTAGGGAATGGGAGGCGGAGCCGGAAGCCCCGCAGCGAAGCGAGGACAAAAAAGCGTTACGCCGTATGGCGTGACAATCCCCCACCCTGCCAGACCCGTTTTTTACGGGCTACCCGCTACGAGGAAGCTAGACGGTCGGAGACAAAAGGAAGGAAAAGCGAGCCGCAAACGTGTACCACGTTTGCGGCAGTGAAAACAAAAGGCGCTCACTTCGTTCGTTTGTTAATGGAATCCAGTTCTTTTTTAAATTTAGCTTGTTGTGCCGGGGGTAATTGCGTTATGACTTTTTTTGTCAGATCCTGCATATCAAAAAAACCCGATGCCGCAAACTTCATGTTTTCTTCCATTTGCACTTTACTTTGATTAGTCACGTACCAGAAAGCCCCGGACAGGCCAGCCGTGACAAAGAGAGTACAGGCCGCACAAATGGCTATCGCCGCTTTTTTGCTGAATGGTTGCGCATTTTTAGCCATCTTCTCTAAATGATCGTTAAAAACGGATTGTAGTTTTTCTTGATTTTTTATCAAACCTTCTTGTGATTTTTCCTGATTATGTTTTAGAGTGGCTAATAACGCGATTATATCGTCGGTAAGTTTTTGTTTTGTTTTTATCGCTTCCTCTTGAATTTCTAGAATGTTTTTTGTTTTTTCTTCTGAAATTCCAGTGGTTGCCTCTTTTATTTCCCTGTCAATTTCCAGACTGTCACTGATTAGCTGATCCAGTTTTTTTGATATGACTCCATCAAAACGGGCTGGAGTATCTTCAATCGCTTGCACAAGCGAAGCAAACGCTTTTTTAATTTCATTGTCGAGGGCTATATAGTCCTCAAGCATCTGGTTTATTTTTTGATCTTTAAATTCTTCTGAAAAACTACTCATATGATTGATTCCTTTTTAAAGTCTGGTGATTTCTCACCAGACTGGAGAGGTGTTAACCAAGATTGAGATTTTGAAATGCTACGTCCAGATCGCTGTTAAAGCCATTCATCAGCATTTTGACTGTACGCAGGTTAGAGAGTTCCTGACGTTCTTCTTTTGAAGCTGCTGACCGGATAAGAGTTCGGAAGTCACGATTATCGTTATACACTTCATCGTAAGATAATCCGGCTTTATTAAGAATGTTAAAAATATTGTTATGATAGACTACTGAATGATTTTTACCTGCAATTTCTTTGCAAATATCATTTGCTAAGAATATTGCATATTGTTTTTCTATTGACGTATCTTTTTCAGCAAGGTTGAAAATTACTTTGAAACGGTCTGGCTCAACTCCCATTGCCATTAATGCTGAAATTGTCTGGATTGAATCTGTCTGTTGTTTTGCTTCTCTAACTACAGGTACAACAAAATAATCAATCAGGTCATGACTTCCTTGATACTCATTCATCTGAATAATGAATTGTTCAATATTGGATGAACCCACATCAATGATCGTGCATTCACTATCATCAATACGCTTGATGATTTCATCAAATTCTTTAGCGGAAAGTTTTTTGTCATCTGTTCCGTCAGTGTTAATTGTTTCAACTTTAATAATCTCTGATTCATCAAGACGAGGTTTAAGCATGGTCTGACAAATAGTAGATTTACCGACGTTTCCGCTATTGTTAACAATTGCAAGTTTCAGATACATTTTTTATTACCTTTTGTTTCGTATGTAATTACCGAGAGCATTACTAACCTGAACAAAGTTAGCACAGCCCCATGAGCTTATTGTTTCCACAGAAATATCATTTTCTATGGCCTGTTGAACAAGTTTTTCTTTTTGATAACAAACATTCATGTAGTCATTGAAATCATCACCAAATTTATTTTTATTTTCTGGCTCGTTGTTTTTTTGTTTTGTTTTGTTTTGTCTTTTATCATCATTCATCTTTGTAAGATGAATGTTATTATCCTTGCAATATTTATTCACGTAGCGAGTAAATTGCACATAGCTCAGTTCAATTGCCATGCTTTCTTTATAAGAAATGTATATTTGTTTGACTGTTTCACCAGTATTTAACCGTGCATTAATTTCATCCAAAAGAGGCAGGAATTTGCCTTTACCTGTTCTTTGTTTTCTTCTCCAGTCTGACATGATTAAAGCCTCATTGTGTTTTGGCTTAAATTTAGCACATATGCTTTTATAGTGCAATTTAGTGAAACTGTTGTTGTGTTTAGTGCAATTTAGTGAAATTTAATGCAACTGTCAATCACTTTAGTGCAATTTAATGAAATTCAATGAAACATAGTGAAAGTGTAATTTTATGCTAACTAAACTACAGGCACGAGACCGATTGTACACAAACCCGTTCCGGGTATGTTACAATCGGCGTGCCAAAGGGGAAACCCCTTTGAAACCCCGAACGGCTTGAGCCGTTCTGGTGCGGTTCTACGAACCTTGAGGGACTAAATGAAAAAAACAAACAAGAGCGTACATGTTACATTCAGGTTAACCGAAGATGAGTATGCGCCATTTGCTAAAGCTATTGAGCAGCTTGATATGAGTAAATCCGAGTTTTTCAGAATGTTGTCGCTCAATCAGATAAATGGCTATCAGCCAGACCATCGCCAGCAACCTGATTACAAGCGTTGCCTGTTTTACTTACATAAAACCAGCAACAACATGAATCAGATTGCCCATCGCCTGAATACTGATAACGCTAAAGGTATTATATCAGATGCCTTATATAAAAAATTACTCAATGCGCTGATTGGTATCAGAAACACCTTGCAGGACGTGACAAAATGATCACCCGGTATGGTGGTGGCAATAACGGGATAGCCGAATATCTGGAGAACGGCAGAAAGGCCGAAAGGGAATACACCCGTGAAGAACTGGATCACCGTCTGATTCTGGACGGCGATTTACAAACCACAAATAAAGTTATTCAGAGTATTGAGGATAAGGGGCAGGAGCGTTATCTGCATATCACACTTTCCTTTCAGGAATCGGAGATAAGCACGGAAACGCTTCATGCCGTTGCACAGGAATACAAATCATTATTCATGAATGCCTATCATGAGGATGAATACTGCTTTTATGCCGAGGCACATTTACCAAAGATAAAAAATCTTGTTGATAATCGCACTGGTGAACGGATTGAGCGCAAACCCCATATTCATATCGTAATTCCGAGAGTTAATATTGTAACTGAAAAATCAATGAATCCTAGAGGGGATTTAACTAACTCAAAAACTCAGGTGCAGTTAGACGCTATTCAGGAACACATTAATCACAAATACAATCTTGTCAGCCCGAAAGATGCCATGCGCGTCAGCGACCAGAATTATGCTAATGTGCTTTCACGGACAAAAGGCGACCTGTTTAATGAGCGTAACAGCGATGTTAAACGGGCTATTCATTCTCGACTTGAAAGTGAAAACGTTCGCTCATTCAGTGATTTTAAAACCCTTTTGTCAGAGTATGGCGAGGTTAAAACACGCAATGCAGGTAAGGCCGGAGAGTATTTATCTGTAAAACTTGATGGTGATAAGAAATTTACCAATCTTAAAAATCCGCTTTTCAGTAAACAGTATATTGAATCGCGTGAGTTACCTTTGGTTAAACCTACTGAAAAACAAATCTCAGCACGTCTTGAGGCGTGGACAAGCCGCGCAAGTCATGAGATTAAACATATTTACCCCGCATCATCGCGTATTCGTGAGGCTTACAAATCACTGGATGATAAGGGCAAAGCGACTTTTCTTGCAGAGAGGATAAAAAGCTATGACGAAAAACACAAACTTAACAAAGGACATACTGAACAATCGAGAGGACGGCAGAGCCGTAATGAGCGAGGTTTTGATCCAGCTTCCCGACTCGATAGAATTAAAACAGGAATCGGCTTGCCACGTTTGCCCCAACGCGGTCTGGTTTACGGAATCAACGGGCGAGCAGCACCCACCGAATCTGTCAGTTTACTGCCAGATAATGCGGAGCGTGATCTGGCAAAGCGGCTACAAGAGCGACAACATTCTGATAGCGAAATGCGACGGGATTCTGATAGACAATTCACAGAGCGAGGATTAAAAACGGTTGAACAATCTTCATTGCTTCATGAGTTAATTTACCAGAAATTAAATAAAGATGCTGAAAGCAATGAGATTGCAACGATGGCGGTTATCAGAAAAGAAATTGACCCGGAACGATTTTTATCCGCCGTTGCCAGAGAATTTAATGTAAATTCTGAAATTCATGCTGTCAGTAAAGCGCCGGACGGTTCCCCCCGGTTTTCAGTGGGTAAAAGGAATCTTAATGCGTCAGATTTTTTAACCAAGAACCTGAATCTTTCATGGGTGGACGCAAAACAATTCCTTTTAAAAGTCTATGCAGATCAGAAAGCGAATAAACCATTTGAAAAACCTGTTTTAAACCGTTCCTTAAACAGAAGGGAAGCGAAGGAACGTTTGGATTCTTTGAAGTCAGGCAATAAAACATTACGCGATTTTGTTAAAAATGAACGCGCAAAAATGTATAATGATTTACGTGAAATGCGTAAAGAACTCCGCAGCATTCCACCCTCCGAACGTGAAGTGGCAAAAGGTATACTGGTTTACAAAAAACTCACAACGTTAGAATCACTGGCTGAAATGGAAAAAGAAGGGCGTAACATTATTAGCCAGTATCATGCAAACTGGTCAGAAGGAAGCGAAAACATGAAAGCTGTAGAAAGGTTAAAAAGTTATTTAAATCGTGAAGAAGAAAATGGCATTCAGGCTGACCAGCCTGAAACGTCACTGGTTAAAGCCGTTGAAGCTCAAAAACGGCTGGAAGAACTACGCCGCAGCAACACTAAACTGAAAGATCTGGTGATGGACAAACAAGACGGGAAAATTGTCTATCGTGATCAGGAAACGGAATCCCCGGTGTTTACGGATAAAGGTGATTTTGTTGTTGCAAGCAAGGAAGCCTCTAAGGAAGAAATCGCCGTTATGCTGGATTATTCACGGGAAAAATTCGGCGGTGTCCTGAAACTCACCGGAACGGATGAATTTAAACAGCAATGCGCGACAATTGCCGCAGAAAAAGGGATGAACATTATCCTTCGCCCTGAAAAATTCCAGAAAATCATGCTGGAAACAAAAGCTGAACTGGATGCAAATAAAATCCACCAGGACGAAAAGGAAATGCACCAACCGGAGCCGGAAACCAAAGAGAATGCTGTCACACGTGAAACGGAACGGGAAGCCACAGCGCAGCCGGAAGCGCGTCAGACAGTGGAAGAAGTCAAAGCACTGCTGGCTGATAATGAAATGCGCCGCATGATGATGACCGACGACCAGAAACGCCGTGAGTTCAGCGCCTCTATAGACAACGACACTAAAGTTAAGGCCGAGATTAACGCCGAAATCATCCAGGCCAAAACGGGCGTGGAGCTTGATCCGGTATCACTGGAGCAGGACGTTATCAACGCGCACAAAGCCACGCTGGAGCCGTCTAAAGAGACACTGAAAGCAGCGGTAGAGCAGACACCTAACCCGGCAACGCCAAGCCAGCTTAAAGAGGCGGTAGAACAGGCCACAGCGCAGCCGGAAGCGCGTCAGACAGTGGAAGAAGTCAAAGCACTGCTGGCTGATAATGAAATGCGCCGCATGATGATGACCGACGACCAGAAACGCCGTGAGTTCAGCGCCTCGATGGACAATGACACCAAAGTTAAGGCCGAGATTAACGCCGAAATCATTCAGGCTAAAACGGGCGTGGAGCTTGATCCGGTATCACTGGAGCAGGACGTGATTAACGCGCACAAGGCCACGCTGGAGCCGTCTAAAGAGGCACTGAAAGCAGCGGTAGAGCAGACACCTAACCCGGCAACGCCAAGCCAGCTTAAAGAGGCGGTAGAACAGGCCACAGCGCAGCCGGAAGCGCGTCAGACAGTGGAAGAAGTCAAAGCACTGCTGGCTGATAATGAAATGCGCCGCATGATGATGACCGACGACCAGAAACGCCGTGAGTTCAGCGCCTCGATGGACAATGACACCAAAGTTAAGGCCGAGATTAACGCCGAAATCATTCAGGCTAAAACGGGCGTGGAGCTTGATCTGGTATCACTGGAGCAGGACGTGATTAATGCGCACAAGGCCACGCTGGAGCCGAAAGAATCCGTTTATTTTGTGACATTCCCTAAACAGGAACTGAATGAAAATATTCGCCCGTTTAACTCTGTACAGGAAGCCGTAACCTACAGTAAAACGGTATCTATGCTGCATGGTATAAACGCTGATAAAGCCAGTGTACAGGCGGCAGACAAGGCTATGACTGAAACAAAAGGGATTCAGGAAGCGGCAAAAGATGCCGTACCGGTTCCCCGTCATGAACTGGAACGTGCGCAGGGCAGGGACGTATCAGAGCAGGATGGTAAAATTCTGGTGGCAATCGACCAGTACCAGGATCAATTTACCTCCGCAGGTCTGGAATTTAACCGCCCGGAAATGGAGGCCGAACTCCTTAACCACAATCTGACAAGGGATGTAGCCGAGGACAGAATGGAGCAGAAATTCACGGAAGAAAAATCCCGCCATAATGAGCAGGAACGTGATAACGGCATGGAGCGATAGACAAAGAAAAAAAGCCCTCAAAAACGAGGGCTTTTGTTTATTTCGTCACTTTATTCCATACTTGATGCTATCAACGCTGTCACTTTTTAACGGATGGCCTGCCTGCTTTGGGGCTTTTCTTGCGAATTTCTTTGAATAGCGTTTGTCGTTCATCATCAGAAAGACGCTGGAGCAATGACATTCCGGCGCTATGTACATCGGCACGACTTACACCGTAAACTTCCTGATAGCCATCGGAGACTGCCAGATCATCATTTTTTATGGTGATGTTTACTCGTGTCACTTTCGATGCTGATTCAGGGCGCTGTGCAGCCGAATTGACAAATGTACGCATATCAACATTTTGAATATCATGGGTAACTTTCTTTGGTACTTTTGCCATTACTGTTCTCATTTTTACTAGTGTGTAATAATGTGTATTATAACACATTAATTTCTTTCAGGAGCAACTCAATTTCTCCCCGTGCTTTATTGCCGCACTTATCATTATATTCGTGTACCCCCATACCACTGTTGTAAGCCTTTTTGTGTGCTTTCCGGTAGTAGATACGCTGGCGAGTCACGGGGAGCCAGTCGGGATCGTCGCTCAATAACTTACGGAACTCAGAGGCTTCTGTATCGCGTGGATCGGTATCGCATTTATTCAATACGATATAAGCGTTAAGGTGCGGGTTGAGTCCGGCTTGCGCGGTTTTAATATCATAAACGACCTTACCTAATGTATTTGTTTCAATGCTTGAACCCGGATCGGCAAAGGTCAGTACAATATCGGCACAAACCAACGATTTCATGAACTCCGCAGATTGTTGACCGGGAGTATCAAGAAGGACGTAATCAAATTTTGTTGTTAGTTTTCTGGCTGTCGCGGCAATATCTGTAAAATTCCTGAACAGGGGAATTTCCAGCGTAATACCATTCTCTTTTCGTGTTTCAACAAAGTCCTGCAAGCTACCTTGCTTATCCGTTTCCAGCCAGCATACGGATTTCCCTTTCATTGCGAGACATACGCCGATAGAAATGATTTGCGTGGATTTACCTGGCCCACCTTTATGACCCGCTGCTGCAATAATTTTACCCATTTGCCGATCCTTTATTTAACGTTGTGTATCATTACACACCTTATGTAAATGAGTATACACACAAGCGTTCTGTTAGGCAATGTTTATAGTGTGTATTATTACATCCATTTTATTACTCACGGGTAAGTAGCCGCCGTGCCGTCTGCGCGTCATAGCTGAATGACAGTCCGTTTCCGGTCAGCACATCGAGCGAGAACACGCGCGTATAGACTTCGGTACTCCGGGCATAACGATGCCCCAGCAGCCCCTGAATCGTTTTCTCCGGTACACCGCTCATAAGCAGGTGCATAGCGAACGAATGCCGGAAGGTATGCGGCGTGACCGTTATCGGAAACGTTACCCCGTCACTTTGTGCGCGGGCTACCGCAGCGTTCAGCCAGTTCAGCGGCGTTTGCCGTGACTTCACTTCCCACACCGGAACATGCTTAACCCGCTTTCGCCAGGTGGCGAGGTATTCCCGCATTCGTTGCACGTAAGCGGCATCGAGCAGCGGCACAATTCTTATGCCGGGTTCGGGCGGTTTCCGGTAGCGCGGATCGGGGTGCAGGGTGTCAGCGTCAGCAGCAGGACGACCACGCCCCCGGACGGCTTCCCGGTTGCGTTGTTTCAGGGTTTTCAGCATCACCACGGCTTGCGGGTGGCGGCGTGACGGCTCCAGCGTAAAACAGGCAGGTGTCAGCGCCAGCGCTTCATTGAGTCGCGCCCCGGTGTTCCACAGCGTTTCAAAATACATCCGGGCGGTGAGATCATCGATACAGGAGAGCAACAGCCCGACTTCCGGGGCAAGCAGGTATTTTGGCAGACCCGCGCCGAGGTGCGCGGCGTAGTCGCGCATTGTCCGGGCAGCATCGAGCGACCACGACCCGGCAACGCTACCCGGAACGGTGACGCTACGTGAAATCTGAAAATTTCCGGCAGGTAAGTTACTCAATTTTTAAATCTCCGCATCCTGATAAAAACCCGCTGCCGCCTCCGGGCTAAAGCCCTCCGTTGTCCGGGCGTTCAGCCAGGCACAAACGAGTTGCGCATGGCTTCGCTTCCCCTGAAAAAATCCGGTCACGGTATCTTCCTGTAGTGGGTGACGAATCAGCCAGGCGGCGCGGTGTCATTATTATGGCGTACCGGGCGGCGCAGTCCGAGGACAATAAATCCGATCACCAAAATAAATATTGGACATTTTTTCCGATAGTGCCGTTTTGCCTGGGCGGTTTGTGCCGGGAACAGGACGTGTCCGGGCGGCGGGTGCGCCCCGTTGTACTGATTAGCCCAGGATATGGGTGCGGAGGCCGAAGATCAGCACCAGATATGGCGATCAGTATGATGTATGTTGTAACTAAATTAATGAGGGAAGGGGACTGGACAGAATAACTGTTATGTCTAAGTGCCTGGCGAATTAACCCGGAGCCGGGAACAGGCCAGCGCCGCTGGCGACCAGTGCGCGGGGATCTGCCCGGACACGTCGCCCGGAACGTTAAGTTTTTTCATTAGGAAAACTTAGAATCATAAAAGACTAACAACCCACAGAAGCAAGTAATACAGCATCAATATCCCGCAGGGTATACTTTTCCTGCACGGGAAGGTACTTAATCCCGGCTTTTTCACAGGCAATTTTTTTATTTCATCCCTGACCTTTGCATTTCCTTTATAGTGACCACTTCCCTGATATTCAATAACAGCGACAGGCATATAGTTTAAATCAGTCACAACAAAATCCACGCGCTTACTGTTAACAGAAAAAAACGCCGCTCTGTCTTTTGACTTTAAGATTTCACCCAAAGAGACTTGTGGAAAAATCCTAACAGGAAATGCCTTATCATTGATATGGTCACAGATATCCTTGTATAACTTTGTTTCGCTGGCATTCATCAGACTTGTTCTGGAAAAATCACAGTTTACGACCGCACTTAATTGTTTATTTGCAATGGTTTTCTTTTTATCACCTCCATCAGTCAAATCTGGTTGCCTTAATATCAGGAAAACCAGAAAAATCAGGACAAACACAAGAAAAACGACAAGCATAGTCAACGCATCCATTACTTTTCCTTATATTTTTCTTTGTTAAAAATGCCTAAAGTCTTATTATAAAGGCCAATCAACTGCTGTTCAATGCCTTTCATTCTCGCCTTTTTAAGCAATATAGTAGAATTCTCATTAAACTCTTCATTTTACCCACCCCAGCCCCTGCATAATCATATAAATAATGAGGAATATCCCATATGTTAAAATCCATATGGTACTCACATCCTTTATTTTTTGCTCTGATTTTGCCAGTGCATACCCGGAACCGATCAGTGATATAGCAAAAGGCAAAAGATTTAAAAAATAGCTCATGAGTCACCCAACCAAACACATTATAGTGTGTATAATTACACATCATTTGATTATGTGCAAGAAAAAAGGCCACATAAGCGGCCTTTTTTACAAGTCTTTTAGCTTATTGTTTTTTTATCAAAAATTCTTCAAGCTGTTGCCCGTTATTCAGTGCCGTCTGAATTGCTTTTGGTGTGCGCCCAACGCCAGCCCATGTTTTTTCTTCGCCACTTTCATCTGTATAGATGTATTTAGGCTCGCGCTGTGATTTCGTTTTCCTGACCTTAGCGGCTGGCTGTGTTCCACTTTGAACGAGATCGTCAGGGGTAAGCCCCATTGATGCAAGAAGTTCACGCGCTTCTTCTATTTTTTTCCCTTGCGCTTCAAGCTGCTTTAATTCTTGATTATGATCTTCCCTGCGTTCTTCCACTACCACCCGGAATTTTTCAGCAACTTCTTCAAGCCATTCAAAATCACATTCCCGCGCAAATACACGGAGTGATCGGATGTTACTCAGTATTCGTTTAATTGCTTCATATTCTTCTGACATTTATTTACCTTTATTTTCATATTCAAACGTAACTGTCGCTTTATCCTTGAGGACTAAAGACGCATTAAACGGATTCCCAGCTTTGGATTTAAACCCTTTAATAACAGGCGTTTTCCCTTTTGTGAGTAATGTTTCTGCCTGATTTTGAGTGATTTTTTTACCACATACAAGCCCGTTTATCTTAAACCCGCATCCCGTGCAATAGAAGCCGTGTTGTGTGATGGCTATTTCTTTGCCACATGCAGGACAAGGGGCATCAAGTCTGGTTTTTGCTGCTGCCTCCGGCTGTTTATCCGTAACGGGCTTCCCGTTCTGATCCGAGTACGTTGCCTTACACTCAGGATAGCATGAGCAAGACCAGAAGAAGCCGTTTTTTCCCTTAATCCGGCGCAACGTCCCTTTTCCGCACACGGGGCATGGTATGCCGTTTGACGTGATATTCAGCCCTTGTGATTTAATTTGTTCGGTTATCGCCGCGATATACCCGTCAGTTTCTTTTATAAATGCCTCAACGGTGAGTTTACCTTCTTTGATCAGCGCCTGTTTTTCAGCCCATATTGCAGAAATATCAGGTTTCGTTATTTCATCAGGTAACGCCGCGCAAAATTCCTGCCCCTGTTTTGTCGTTTTCCATACCAGCTCTGAATAGCCTTTTTCTTTCTCGATGGAAATCAGCCCGGTATTGTTCGCCAGTTTTTCCAGTATTCCGGCGCGTGTTGCTTCCGTTCCGATGCTTCCCCGGTCAGTGCTTCCTTCATCTTTGGCTTCCAGTGCCTTACGCAGTTCTGGATCTTCGATGAATTTGGCGGCGCGAGTCATTGCCGCGAGCAAGGTTGATTCCGTAAAATATTTCGGCGGTAATGCAGGTTTTTTACCGACTGCCCCGGATTCACACAGCCCCGTGGTATTAAATTTCAGTGTGGATAAATCAAAATCACCCTGGGTTTTTTCGTCTGTCAGTTCTTCATTATCATCATCTTTCCCTAGTGCTTCCCATCCTTTTTGTAAAAGGATGCTTTGTGTTGCGGTAAAGGTATCGCCCTGAATATCAAAATGGATTTTCGTTTTGTTCCGAATGGCATCAGGCCAGAAAAGCCCGATGAAATAGCTGGATACAATACGATATACGTTTTTTTCTTTTTCGGTCAGGTTAATCCCTGCGCCGCTTTTTGTCGTGGGTACAATAGCATGGTGTGCTTCAATTTTTGACGCATCAAAGGCTTTATGCTTTTGTGATAAATCCATATCTCCGGCAGCAGTTGCCAGTTCCGGCATGGTTGCACTGATAGCGGTGGCAATATCTTTGGCCTGATAATAATGTTCGTCTGACAGATAACGGTTATCACTGCGGGGATAAGTCAGTAACTTATGCGTTTCATAAAGCCCCTGCATAATATCCAGTGTTTCTTTTGCTTTATAGCCAAAACGTTTAGCACAAATCTGTTGCAGAGTTGACAGGTTAAGCGGTAATGGAGGTTTAGTATTTTCTGGTTTTGTTGTGGCAATGGTGACGGTAGCAGATTTATTTTCGACCCGTTCAGCAATATGCTTTGCCTGCGCTTCCGAAATCAGACGTTTTTTTTCATCAATCTGATCGGCTTCTGTAGTCTGGTATTTTGCTTTTACATTCTGACCATTAACAGAAATGGACGCTTCAACATCATAGTAAAAACTTTCAGCGTGGTTCTGGTTGGCAAGCGTTCGTTGATTCACCAGACCTAACACGGCACTTTGTACGCGCCCCACGTTTAACGTTCCCTGATAGCCCTTTTCACGACCTTTCAGAGTAGAAACGCGCGTCAGGTTATAGCCGAAGCCCTGATCAAGTATTGAACGTGCCAGAGCACTGTTTGACATTCCCCTAAATTTCTCGTTTGGCTGGAGGTTAGCTAACGCTTTTTTGACTGGCGCAAGGTTTAAATCCGTAACGAGCAACCGCAAAACAGGTTTAGAGCAGCCAGAAAAATCTAACAATTCATTAACAAGTAATGTACCTTCTTCATCGGCATCACCGCAGTTAACAACTGTATCACTTTGTTTTATAAGGGAAAGTATTATATTTGTTTGTGCAGCTGACTCAGGTTTTGTTTTGTATTTTGGAGGCAGCATTGAAGGGATCGGTAGCGTAGATAATGACCACTTCCCGTACTTCTCAGCGTCATAATCTTCTGGATCATAAATTGCCAGCATATGCCCAAAGCACCACGTTACCACATCATTTCCATGCTCAAAGTACCCGTTTTTCTTTTCGGTTGATGGATTGCCGCCAAGTCCTTCAAAAATGGCCTTCGCTAATGATGGTTTTTCTGCAATGAAAAGTCTCATTTATTTATCCTTTGCATCGAATTAAATTGTTAGCACAGCGAAGAGCGCGATCTTCTGAAATTAACCTTTTCCAGTTTTCTTCACTTACTGGTTCATTAAATCTCATCTCCACACCTTTAAACGCAAAGATACCTTCCCGATTTAGGATGTTAGTAGCGATATCCCATTCTTGAACTCTCAGAAATGCACTTACTGCGAAATCTGATTTAGTTGCGATTTTATGAATTATACAATCATCAGACTTTATTAATGCTGCGAAAGGAACAATTTTTTGATACCCAATAGAGATTACAGGAAGTGTATGGATAGAATAAAAAGCTATTTGATGACAGTTCAGAGCAGTGTCATCAATTGCAGCCAACCAAAAGCCCTCCAGTTTCTCTAGTCGTTCGCAGATATCATTATCTGAAACGTCAGGGTTCAACAAAAACCCGCCATAACATAAATAGTATGGTTGATTTGATTCATTAAAATCCAATAATTCTCTAACTGGATTATCTTTCCAGTCTTTCAGCACACCAAACTCGGTAGCATCCAGTAAAAATTTACGCTTCTGACCATCAAAAAGTGCATATTGCATGTATTAATCCTCCAGTTGAAGCGCACCCATAGCGAATGCAGCCTCAACAATTGCGGAAAGTTGATGCGTTGGCATGTAATCTTTGTAATTAATCAATACTCGTTTAATTTTCCCATCGACTTCTACCGCACGCAGTTTCCTTTCATTACAATTACTATCCGAATCACTGTCGTGAGAAACAGGCTGCGTATATTTTCCAAGAATGAAAGTGTCACCGACTTTCATATCCCTTATTGAACGCTGAAACCAGAGCGGCATACGGCAGTAACGCATAAAATCATAAACCGTTTTTATTGAACTCACTTTCATCACTGACTCCTTTACCAGCCATACGGATAAGCGGGGAACGTTAACCAGCTTTCAAGCAGGTATTCGGTTTGTTTGTTCCAGTAGAAGTAAAATCCCCTAGAGTTAAAATACACCGGATTATTATCAATCTCTCCGATTTTTTGTGCACCTTCAAATAAAGGACTAACATAGAAATCATCTTCGAAAGAATCAGTGAGATTAGACGCTACGAAATCCTTACGAGATAGTTTTGTTATTTTGTCTCGCTCATCATCAAAGTTGATGCGTTCCATTGTATGGGGATTGATGCCAAAGCCTACCGTTCCGCCAGTGAATGCTCTGTGTTCAAAATTTCCCCATGTAAGTTCATCTAATGAATCGACATGCTTTTGTGTAATTTCCAGAAAGGATTTTTTAACTGGTTCCTTATCATCATAGTTAGCCTTTTCGGGGAAGCTGATAAGAAACTCAGCCGTTTCCCCCTTATCATGATTGAATAAAGTTTTTAACTCCTCCTCGTTTTCAAATTCTTTCTTAAATGCCTCAATGTCACGAACGAAACACGATATATAGTAATATCTATCTGTCTGGAATAACCCTTGCAAATCTTCACCATGAAGCAAAGCAAACTGGCAAATACGATCATACAAATCCATTGCCTTTTGATAATCATCATCAGGAACCGTTAACTCTACCTCTGCCGCACTTTCTGTCATGCTTGGTGTAACATAAATGTCAGCACTGACAAGCACATGACCAACACATATACGCTTATTGAAACGTTCTTTATCAGATTCTGTCATCATCTTTTTTATTCCTTTTAGCTTCGATTCAGATTACGAATGCCTATAGTGGACATTGATTTTTATTTAGCCTTGTTTTTCACATCGCGCAGATAAACCAGTTTTCAAGTTTTATATCCAGTACCACCATTGAATCCGGGTAATTAACGCAGTTAGGAATAACAATCGTCATAACACCTATCCTTTTATCTTTCCAAACTTACTCATGATTTTTGAGATTGCAGCCGGATCAGCCGACGAGCATTGATTCAGAAAATCCTTGCGTGCATCGAAGGTTTTATTCCAGCGAATCGAACCTTTTTTCTTTTTAACGATGTTAAAAAAGGCTTTTTCAGCGCTTTTACACTCACCGCCACCACTATTGCCCGTTGCTTTACCGTAAAGGCATAGCACTGATTCACAGGCATCGGCAGCACTGGCAGGTAAGGAAGCAAAACCAAAGGCACACAACGTTACCGTCAGTAAAATATTTTTTTTTAACATAAGCACTCCTCATTTGTCGTGTATGGACTTTTAAAAATAAGATGAATTTTATCATCATATGATAATGAAAAACTGATTAAACCCAAAATCTCATGAGAAAAGACAGCTTTTTCATGAAAAAAAGCCGCCTCAATAGTAAAACACAACTCCCCGGCACATGACCGCATGGTAATGTTGCTTTTATGTTTTTCAAGCCATTTAACAAGCTGAACGATGGCTTTTCGGTCACGAATGGTATAAAAATCACAGTCAGAAAAACGATAATCACTCTCCTTTTTCAGCAACTGCATTTCCACGCTTTCGCTAAACATATAATCATTCAGTGACCGCATTTTACTTACTCCGACATATCCGTTTCATCATGTTTTTCAAGATCAGGCGTTGTCATGATGTTACCCATCATTTCCTTGCCGTACAGCTTCGCCTGTTCCGTGATTTTGTCTCTTATGATCTGGTCAGTAAAGAGAACGGGAATCGGTACAATATTTTTCTTTGCAATGCTGACACGATTTATAAATTCTTCTTCTTCAAACCAGATGATTTTATTTGCCACAAATGGACGAGTGAACTCACTCATGATGATTTCACGTACTGCGATGTTTTTAGCCTTGTTTTTCACATCGCGCAGGGCGTTGATTTCTTCCGGCAACAATACAGGGCGCTCAACAATTTCATGATTACGGGAACGTGATGTTCCACCCTGTCCACCACTTCTGGAATCGGATTTTTTAATCACTTTCATATCCATCACGCCAATTTCTTCGGATATTTTTTTTGTCAGCTCATTTTTCGCCTTTGGTGGATAATAAAGCACCACAGCGGAGTTTTCGACAAACGTTTCAGCCCCTTCCTTGCCGTACATATCCTGCTTTTGTAACTGCCCCTCATTCTGCAAAATAAACATCCAGCGCAGGTTATACCCCGCCGTAAAACCAACGGATTTTTCAATAATTTCAGATTTACCCATCGATGTAAATTCATCACACAGAATAAGGCATTGATATTTCAAATCCGGGTTTTGCTCAGGCAGTTCACGGGTATTTTCATTAACCAACATAGAGAAAAACAGGTTAACCAGCTTGCCATGTGTAACTAACGCATCCGGTGTTAAGCCCAGAAAGATTGACATTCTTTTTTTACGCACATCACGAATATCAAAATCACTGCTGTTTGTAGCTTCTGCTGTCACAGGGTTATTGAAGATTTTCAGATAACTTGAAAAGTTCGTCAGAATTGAACCGCGAGTTTTATCTGGTGCAGCCATAAAACTTCTGAAATAAAACTTTGTTTTATCACTGATAAAATTCTCTTTTTCAATTACCGCGCCCATCCATGAGGCCAAATCTTTCCCGCTATCAGGAACGGATAATTTCAGAATAGCCGCAAGAGAAAACAGTACCGGTTTTACACTCAGATTCGGATCGTCATGACTCGCATTCTGTAACTGAAATCGTTCTTTATCGAGCAGGTACAATCCCAGCCCCATAAACAGCCCTTTAGCAGCATCAGACCAGAACGGATCGCTGCCCTCTGCTGGCATCAGAATCGAGGCCACTTTATCCAGGTCAGACTCACGTTGTAAGTCACTACGACCCACGCAATCAAGCGGGTTCCAGCGGTGTGATTTAATGTTTCCTTTCAGTGCTTCGGCCTGATTATCGGCATACCCCGCCGGGGCAAAGAGATAACATTCCTGTTTTAACTGCGTGGTGCGATACCCGGCAGACATAAACCAGTTTTCAAGTTTTATATCCAGTACCACCATTGAATCAGGGTAGTTCACGCAGTTAGGTATAACAATCCCCACCCCTTTACCAGAACGGGTAGGCGCATAAAGGATTAAGAATTGTTGACCATAAAAATAGATATAGTGATCTTTATAACGCCCCTTAAACATCTTACCAATCAGGATAGGGGGGAAACAGAAAGGCTTTTCGCCAGTTTCAATGGCCTTATTCACCACATCCGGGGAAGGAAAAAAGGTGGATTTAGATAAATCCATATCGGTAGCTAAACGCGCATCACCATAAATGACTTTTTTCGGCATCAGCCCAACAATAACCACAATAACAAAGCCAACAAAAACAAGCACCGGAACCGCAAAACCCACCCATGTAACAGCAATCAGTTTTTTATATTCTGGCTGGCCTGACAACTGCGTTACCACTTCCCGGAACGTACCAAACTGCAATAATCCCATATCCGCATCAGAATATTTTAAGGCTGCATATCCACCAAGATAGTTACCTGCAATCAGACAGATAACCAGCAGAACCAGCAAAAATATTACCATACCTGCTTTCTTATTCATCAAAACCCCCATAATGAAACCAGCCTGACAGAATCAGGCTGACTGATAATTTAAAAAATTTTATAAAAATTTTTCACATAGTTTACCTTACCATTGAATCAGGATAGGAAACGACATCCGGTATAATAATACCAACGCCTTTACCTTTACCTTTACCTTTAACCTGTTCAAATGAACGCGCACACCCACTTTCTTGAGGCCATCGCCCACCAAGTTTTTCAAACAATACCGCACTTACAGAAGCTTGTACCTTTTCACTATTAACCATAAATCCAGTTAAAAAATAACGCACCTGTTCAGGAAGATTTTTTGTTTCTAAAATTGTAGCAACAGAGATGGCGTTATCCGCAGATAAACATTGACAAATAATTTCAGGTGTCAATTTAACATCATCATTATCTTCCATAGAATCTAAGATAGAGCACCCTATACCGATAAAAAGATAACGGCTAGACTCATTCCAAAAATCTTCTTCATCATAGAAAAGACCGTCAGCGAAATAGATCAGGTCATTTACATTATTAAAAATTACATTTTCCATAGTGCTTACACCTTAAAGTTGACTTAACAGTTTATTTTTGTCTTCCGGTTCATAATAAATTTCCGTCAAATGGGTATGATTAAAGAACAAAATCACGTCAATTGACGTTTTAATCGTTTTCATAATCAAATCCATATCCACGGTCATGCCAACTGCCGATTGTTTTACGATACTGGCAAGCCGCGAGAATGACGCATAGGTGTTATTCGCGTGGATGGTACTGATAGATCCCTCATGCCCTGTATTCAGTGCCTCCAGATAGCTCCACGCTTCATCCCCGCGCAGCTCTGCCAGAAAGATGTGATCGGGTTTTAGACGCATACACGCCTCAATAATCGTTTTTGCCTCAATCGTGCCTTTTTTATAAAAAAGGTGCATATGATTCGGATGATTCGGCAACGTCATTTCATGAACATCTTCAATGGTTGCATAACGGCGCTCAGGCGGAAACAGATCGGCAATCGCCTTACCGACTGTTGTTTTCCCGGAACCGGTTCCCCCGACAATCAAAAAATTCAGCCTGTCTTTAACGGCCTCACGCAAAAACTGCCCGATACTTTTCGCATTACCCCGTGAAAGTTCATATAAAAATTTCTGGCGATCAGTCATTTCAGCGATATGTTTAGAGGCAATTCTCACGTTATCAAATCGCCCTGAATTAATATAATCATCCAGAGTAAAGCGCGTCAGTGACGGTTTACGGATAGAAATCACCACACACCCGTTTTCCGTAGCCGGGGGGATGATAATCTGCCCCCTTTCCCCGTTAGGTAAAATTACCGAACATACCGGATTCCCCTCGTCGAGGGGGATCGCCAGTTCACTAAAATTCGATAATGTTTTTGCCAGAGTCATCAGGTTTTTAAAACTGGCATCCGGTGTTTCAATAAACGACCACCCTTCACGCCCTTCATACCAGATACGCCCTGGCTGATTAACACAAATTTCCGTCACATCATCACGGTCAAGAATATCCTGAATCCCTGCCATTTTCAGATAAGTACGTGCCGCAGCCCCTTTATTACTGCTCATTACCTGACCTCATAAACAGAAGAAAAATCAATGTTGCGCGGCACAATGACAGATAACACCGTACCCTGATTGATGTATGCTGTAGGAGGAATATTAATGGTATTTTCCAGCGTGGTTTTAGCCATTTCTTTTGTGGCATCAGACGTATTATCGTAGGTAACATTGCTGTTACTGCCGCTACTTTGGGTAGAGCTTTTCAGAATATCAAGACCATCCCCAACCAGAGACAGCATAAGCGCCCCGCCAAAGCGTTCCCAGAAATGCGTATCTATCCATGCTGGCAAGCCTGACGCGCCGAGGCTGTCCGTTCCCAGCGCATCAATACGGGCATTGATGTTGCCATCTTTCAAATTCGTCCAGATAACAAATACTCGTGCCACACCCTGCGTCATGACTTTATTTTGCTCACCTTGCAGCATTGCCCCTTTACGCGCTAACAGTGTTTCACCGTTATCCGAGTAAACATCTTTGGTTAACTGACACAGGGTAACACCCGGATAAGACGTAACAATTTTGGTTTTCAACACACAGGAAAGCGATGTACCCGCTGACAGAAGATAACGGCGCTTCATTACAGGAGAAACGGAACCATCAGCATAGCTTCCCCCCTGTAAAGCGTCTTTTTCCGGCGCGGAATCTTGCTGTTTTCCGTTATCCATAGCAACCATCGTATCGCCTGTAAGCTGGCGCAGAGATTTAGGTAAAGGTTTGTCTTTATCATCCCCTCCCTGTTCTACAGAACGGGTACTCCCGGAACCCGCAGTAACAGCATTCACCGCCCCAGCGTTTTCATTCCCCCCGGCCTGTTCTCTTTCTGCTTTTGCTTTTGCCTCTTTTTCACGGGCTTCACGGGCTTCGCGTTCTTTTCTGTCACGCTCCTCTTTGTCTTTAATGTTTTTCATGAAGCCAGTAATCTGATCGCTTTCGACAGAATTATTGACCAGAGCTTCATTTTTAGGCTCCATGCCAGTTTGCTTAACCTCTTTACCCGGTAGCATTTTAGCTACCAGAACAACAATGAGCAGAGCAAGAACGGCTAACGCTATCAGAATGAGAAGTTTTTTAGGGCTTTTTTTCCCCGTAACTTCAATCATGCCGCGATTACCCGCATCATTATTTTTAACATCATTATTGCTCATAATTAAACTTCTCCGTTCTTACTTTTCCGTCAGTTGTCGCCTTTTCGTTCCACCCTTTATTCACAATGGAAGAAGTGCGCACATCAGCTACCTGATCACCAAGACGTAACCGGAATGTGTTATTGACTTCAAAATATACCATTGTGTTTTTATTTGGATCACCGTTAACAAGGTGCTCATTACCATCAGCATCAACCCGGTAAACAACGGGCATTTCCTGCTGGCTTTTCCATCGCATACAGGTAAAGGTTCCATCATCCCATATTTGATATGGATAAATGGATTTATCACCTTTCAACTGATAATGACCATTTATAACACCACCATCCGTACACGGTATACGTTTCGCCGCAAAAAGGGGATTAGCCGCCGGAGGTTTCGGATAACTATAACGCAGTACAAATGTTGGGTTTTTATTTACCGATGTAAGATACAGGGGATAGGTTCGTTTATCCGTTACAATAGTGACGTTTGTATTTGGGTTATCTTCAACCACTGGACGGAAAAACACGCTATGATCCCTTACTGACACTTTCCACGCTGCCGGATCACCAAGACCAACATCTTTAATCGTTTCATCATTCCCCACCTGCACGACTGAAACAGTGCCTTTTTGTACTCTGACGTTTACCACATCACTTTCATTAAACATAACGCTCTGTATACGGGCATCAAACTGCGAACCCGCGCCATACGTTGCCGCATTAGCATACCCGGCATTAAATGCCGACATGACAGCACAAAGGAGGATAGTTTTTTTCATTATTTCATCGCCTCTGGATCAACGCGATAACTCAGCGCCTGAAAACCAAGTGGATTAATTAATCGCTGTTCTTCCGTTTCGATTTTTTTATTGAAATCAAATGCAATCGTCGCAATCCAGTCTGTCATTCGATATTCAGGCGCTGGCTTACCGGAAGAATCAAGAATCATTTTTGAAAAACGAACTTGCGCCACATCAGGTTTTAACATAGTGACTGAATTAATTTTCACGCGCATTTTATAATTATCTTTCAGGACGTTCAGCGGCGAACTGTCTGCACGAATAGCCGTATTATACTGACTGAACACCTTGCTTGCTGACATGACTTTAACCGTGTCCATCATTTGCTGAATAGTCTGCCACTCATAAGATTCATAATTAATGACAAACTGCGAAAGAAAATATTTTTCCTCAACTTCCTGATAACTTTCTTTTGCATTATTTATTTGTGGTACAACGTCTGTATACCCCGTGGAATTATCCACCCGGATAACATACGGCACAGCCGTTTTTAACGGGGCAAGTGCTGCGATCCCTGCACCAAGCAGACCAATGACAACAAATTCAGCAACACACAAGCGAGTTAACAGCTTTGCCTTGCTCTGCACCGTTGCAATTTCATTTTTTTCAAACTGCTTAACCGCATCATAAAAATGTTGATTTTCCTTCTTTACTTCAATCATCTTTTTAGCGGCTTCTTTTTTTGTTCTGGAAAAATATTTTTTCATTAGTAAGTACCCGCCTTGATAGCTTGTGATGTTGTATTAAGATCGTACCAGTCGCCTTTAGCCTGTTTAGGTTCAGGCGCTTTTGCACTACAGGCAGCCAGCATCATGACAATGGCGATAAACGCGATTTTTTTCATTTGTTTAACCTCAATGCGCATTAATCTGTTTAGTAAATTCTGGAATCCACACATCCGGGTTATCCGTGCCAAGCTCATGACGGATTTTCTCACACAATGCAATCCCTTCGGTTGTGCCTGAAATAACTGGCAGAAAATCATCAAAACCGTAGAGATCCATTTTTGCAAATGCAGACGACCCGGATTGTTTGATTAACATCGTGCGTGATTCTTTTGTCAATGCTTTAAGCCGTTTAAATTCTTTTTCAGTCAGCCCCATTTTTTTATACCCTTCCCACTCTGCATCCGGGTTAGGTAAAAATATTTTTGTCGCCGTTTGTTGAACCAGCGCCGCGAAAATGGCGCAATTAATCGCATCTTCCGGTGACTGACTGGTTAGCCACATCATTTCACCTTTTAAACGCCCCGCCTTTAACGCGCCCTTAATCATATCCTGCGTTAACGGGAAGTTACATGGCATCCAAAATTCTTCAATGATGGATAACATGAGTTTACCCTCACGCTGCATGAGACTTTTATAAAAGAACAAAATCCCCAGAACAGGCTCACAGGCAGGGTGAACATTCCCGTTAATTTTTTCCAGAATGACCGTGGTATCAAACCCAACCTTTTTATAATCCATCGGATTAAAAGTGTTTTCCGGTGAATCTACCGCCCACGCATACGCACCACTTTCACACCATTTGTTAAGGCGTATACGCAAATCACCATCAGTCACAATCTGTAAAAGCGTTGAAGTACGGCGCTCAGAAAGCGGCATACGCATAATACCTTCAACCGCTTCATCCATCTCAATAGCCTGTTTATCAGAGCATGGAACGCCAGAGCTATCCCTCACCAGTGACTTAGCCAGTTCTTTAAGAAATGCCAGTAAACGCGCCCAGACAGGCGAGGATTCATCTTCTGCCAGTTGCCACGGATTCAGGCCAGTATGAATCCCTTCCTGCAAGGCAAAATAGCTGCCGCCGTATGCCCTGACAAACAACTCAGTAGAACGGTTATAATCAACAACAAACATATAGGGATCGAAACGTTGCAGGAATCCTGCTGCCGCCCCTTCAAATGTGGTTTTACCCGTCCCGGTGGCGCCTAAAATCATGGCATGACCCGCTATACGTTGCCCGGTCACATTTTTATGTGGATCGCTGTAATGCGTATTGAAATAATACAGACCATCCGACACGGTTTTTAACGGCATAATTGCGCTACCGTCACCAATAGGATTCCCGGTTTTTTTTCCCCCGGAGTAATTATGTAGTGAGAACGTACAGGCCAGATTAGTGACTGTTCGACGGGTATCAAGTGGCCTTTTTTTGCTCATTGGCAGGTGACTGAAAAAGACCTCAGCCCCGTAGCTGGCGGCGCGGGTAAAACGAAAGCCTTTCCCCGCCGTAATAAATTCACTGGAAACCTTTATCCCATTTTTTCGGGCTTCTTCTGGCGATGAATCCCCGAACACCGTCAACACACAGTGATAAGAGCCGAACAGAGTTATGCCACTGGTAACAACGTCCTGACCGAGCAACAATTCTTCCTGTTGTGATTCTGCCGCATCCCCCGCCGATCCGAGTTTATTCAATTGTGAGTCAATTTTGCGCAGTGTTTTAGCTGGAGCCTCAAAGATAAAAGACTGCGTAATGATAAATTCATAAGGGAGTTTTAACAGAAAATCCCACTGCCCCATTTCAGTGAACATCGGGAAATCTTTCAGAACATAGTTCGTCGCAAATTTTTTGGTATCAGAGTCATTGTTACGCAGTTCGAGCACATCATTACCAAAATACCACTCAGAATCCGAAACAGACTCCGATAAAGGACTGGCTGACAGGGGGATTTTTACGTGCTGCTTATTAAGCAACAAAGAAAGGTAATCCGCTGGCTCACTGATAAAGCCATCAACTACGCCAAGCAGAGAGGCATTAAACGGCTTGAGTACCGTCATAGCCTGATGAAGAATATCATCCAGTCGTTCGATACCATCATCAACATTAGTGTAAGGAATGCCAAACGTCAGATACCAGGTGGATTTAAAGAAGTTTCCGCCCCGGAACATGGCAAGGTAGTGTGATGAAAACCGATTTAAAAAATCGTTATCAAATGAATAGTTTTCATCCAGAAAAACTTTTTCTTTAACAAGGTGCGTCCAGAGATAGGTATCACCCTCTTTCCCAACACCAACCAGATAATCTTTAATGCCCGTAAACGCATTTTCAAGCGTGGAATCCTTTTCGCTTTCAAATGGCATACCTTCGATAACAATCGTCGCCAACATTTTTTTGTCAGCGGTATAGATAATGTTTTCTGAAAGATGAAAACGATAATCAGGGTATTCAGATAGAACCGTTTCGTTTTCACTTTTTTTTAGTTTTTGCCTGTACATAGACTTACCTTTTTACCGATGAAAATCCGATTACCGTATCACGGTGCATAACTTTCAATATCATGCCCTTAAACTGTAATTTCAGGACACGTAACGCATTCGGATCATTTTCACAAATCAAACGAATGATAAAAAGAAAGAGGAAGCAAAGCGCCGGAACCAGCAAACCAGAAAGCCCCCAAAAATACATCGCAGTAAAACCACCAAAGACAGCCAGAAAACCGACTGCCAGCAAAAGCAGTAACGGAACGCCCATCACCATAGCGGGGCGATTCAATCCGTTATAGGTGGCAAAAACTTTTTTTTCATTTTCGTCCATAGCACCCCCGAAAAGAAAAGGCTGGCAGAGCCAGCCAAATCTGCTTACTGGAAAAGATCCAGTGCCCACGTACCACCAACCACAGCGCCGCCAGCCAGAGTACAGTAAACCAATGCCATACCTACATCACCCCAGCTTTTACGCTCCATAAAGGCCATTACAATGTTATAGAGCAGGTAGACCAGTGCGCCCACACCCGTGAACGTAAAGAGCCATGTTTTAATAGTTGTTAATGCCGTTGTACCTGCATCCAGACCACCGCCTGCAAACACCTGACCAGCAAACATCGCCATAAGCAATGCAATAATAAAACTAAAACGATTCTTATTCATGAATTAAAATCTCCAAAAACATCCCACGTCTGGGTTTCTGTTTTTTTAACATTACTGTTAATATTATCTTCGGCTTCATCATTGAGGCCGGAGGGTTTCAAAGCTGGAACGGCATAGGCTTTTTTCTCTACACGCTCCACATAACTGGTATTATCAAATTGCTTTTCCTTTTTAAACCCGCGAGTTTCATTACCAGAATAATATTTTGATAATGATTTACGCAGGTTTGTTTGTACATCGCCCTCCTTCTGGCTCTCATAGTTTTCTGTTAAAATTTGTGCGCCAACCTTAATGTTGGTGCACGGATCAAAAATGGTACTGTTATCAACTTTGTAAACTGAAAAATTTTGACTGTAAATCTGCATCAATCCGGCACTGTAGGTTTTACCCTGACGGCTTAAACCATTAACATATGCGACAGCCGCCTTTTCATCATCAAAGGCTTTACTGACACCATCAGAGACATTGGCAACAACATAAGGATTGCCGCCAGATTCCGTCTGAATCAAAGCCATTCCCGTAACAGGAGAAACATCAGGCGCGCACTGACTTAACAGTGTTGCTAAAACAGCCGTTGATAAGTTCATACACCACCCATAAACATTTATGATTTACCGATTGTATAACATAAGAGATCAACACGCCAGAAAACAAAACCCACAAAAACATTTTAATGATGTTTTACTTCATTGCAACAGCCATAAGCCAAAAAAAAGGCACGTAAAAAAAATTTTACGCGCCTTATGAGCCAACAGAAAACTTACAGTAAAAAACTACTGAAGCATTTTTTTTCTAAAATCATTTCCTTTCTTTTTAGATAATGCTTCTGCTGCATTTTTACAGTTATCATCAGTCACTATTCCAGCCTTGCATTGCTCCATAACACTCACCGCTTCATCAAGATGTTCACTGTAATAGCTCACATCATAAACTTTTTCATAGCAACCACTTAAAACTAAACCAGCAAAGACCAACATCGCTAACTTTTTCATAAAACCTCACTGTAACGCTTTTTTCCTAAAATCAATACCTGCTTGTTCCTGCCGTGCCTTTTCAGCACTTTCCATCTGGCGCTCTGCTAAATCGAATTGTTTAATCTGCATATCCAGAGTCATTTTTTCCGTACTTAACTGATTTGCCAGATCTGCTTTTTTCTGCGGCGTATCCGCGCTGGAAAACGCATTTTGCAATGACGTAATCCGGTTTGCTCTGTCACGCATACTATCATTAAATTCATCATAGAACTTAATTTTTTGCAGTAGGCCATCATACCGCGCTTGCGTTGTACTGTCCGAACTGGAAAGGCCATATTTATCACGTAAACCACTTAAATCAGACTTAACGCCATCGGTAATGCTGGATAAAGAATCTTTCATGTAGCTTGAGGCGCTATCAAAACCACTACTAAAATCGGTAAAACCTTCCAGTCGTTGTTTTTGATCTTCGGCATACTTCATTTGTTGCTCGTACTGCTCTTTAAGCTGATTAAGCTGATTTGCCGCCTCTTTCGCCCTCGTAAGCCCTTCCTCTACGGTCTTTGCAATAGCAGCAACATCAACCGTTGGAATGCCAGAGGCAGTCACCTGACCAGATATAGAAGCCAACAAAAAAATACATGCTAGTTTTTTCATTTTTACCCCCCGATAATATTTTTACGCATATTGTTAACGCTTGAAAATGCTTTTGAAGCACCAGACCTTGCCATTTTTCCCATAAACCCTTTGGCTACATTACTAGCCGCCCTAAGTCCAGTCATTGCGGCAACCCCACCACCGACTTTACCCATCATTCCATTTGTGGATGACGTAAGTCCGTTAATCCCAACCCCACCAGTTAAGGTAGAACACAATGTTCCTATTTGTTCAATTAAGAATACAGAAATAATAATAACCAATAACAATGTAACTACTGCACTCATAGTTACAGACTCAGGATTAGTTATTGTAAGTGACTGAATCAACCCCATAACAAAACCAAATGCAATCGTATAAAAAACGTTTAAAAGAATATAGTTTAAGCAACTACCACACCATGCTGTAAACATACTCCGCGTTGAAGGAAAGACAGAAAAACAGATGAATAATATTCCGACAGATAATAAAACACCTATCATGAATAAAGATACAGATAAAAAGACAGATGTATAAAAAATTAAAATCGCCCCGCCTATATAGCCTACAATCCAAATAGTATAAGCTAAAAACATATCCCCAAAATCAAAAGTCCCCAGAGCTGACATTTGAGTATCAAGATATGTATTCATTGTTGATGATAAGGAAGCCCATAAGTTATCAACACTGGTTGCCACATCAGAATTTCCTGTTACAGCGCTTGATAAATCCTGTCCGGCGTGCATGACAAAAGGTATAACATACTGCGCATAGTACGGGGCGGAATAGGTAAAAGCCCCAACCGCCGTAAAAGCCATGATGGTTTTTGTTACCTCACTCATAATCACATCACGTTGCGAATAGATGATCTCATAAGCGATAAAAATCACATAAACACCAATTGCCGCAAAAAAGACGGGAGAAATGGCATTTGCTATCTTTGCCGCATTCGATGCCGCCCCGGACTGCACCAGATTTTCTATTGTTGTTAAAAATTCAGAAACAATGTTCATCCAACCCCCTTTTTCCTATAAACCCACTTCATTCATTTTTAGCACCTAGTTTTAAATAAACAAAACATGCAGACAAAAAAGACCATAAACATTTAAACATTTTACTCCTGTAAGTACATTCAATCAAAACATTTCTGTATAAAAACTTAGCACTAAAGCACATTGAAAACATTTGATAAAATATCATATGCCCGGAGGGCATGGGAGGCGGAGCCGGAAGCCCCGCAGCGCAGCGAGGACAAAAAAAGCGTTACG
>ENA-ORNW01000609-ORNW01000609.1-human-gut-metagenome-genome-assembly--contig:-NODE-609-length-33815-cov-9.057198_pt1 | contig 33815 bp, 31 predicted proteins | sample MGYA00242121_ERZ509034 | MGnify/ENA primary metagenome ERZ509034 (study PRJEB26280, sample SAMEA2338689) | human gut metagenome | biome: human gut; feature: human-associated habitat; material: faeces... | reverse complement strand
TTGCATGTGTTAGGCGCGCCGCCAGCGTTCGTCCTGAGCCAGGATCAAACTCTTTGTTAAATGGTATATTCAAGCTTTCGCTTTAAATATCAAAGTTTGATTGCTCTGCTGAACGCTAACTTGCTATCTATTAGCACGTTATTTTGTGTTCATCCAGAATTTCTTGTTATTCTCATAAAGAATCTCAAGGTAATGTTTTTAATTCTGTACTGTTCAATTTTCAAGGAACTTTGTGCCGCTCTTGCGACAGCTTATTTATTATATCACATTCATTCGAGTTTGTCAAGCACTTTTTTGAAATTTTTTAAATTTCTTTTTTCACAGTTTTGAACTTTTTACCAGTCGGTCACCGTGCTTCCGCCGTTTCTTCCTTCCGATCTTTTAAGCTCATCTCCGTACCCTCGACTGCCCTCTTTCTCACTGTTCAAGCGGTTTCAGGCTTTCTCAAGTACCCTCTGTTTTTGTGCCCTCTCGTTTGAGTGCTTGTCTATTATATCACGGAAAACGACATTTGTCAACGTTTTTTTCAAAGTAAATTTACATAAAACTTACTCGTTTAATCCTGTTTTTAAAGGCACTTTGTACAATCAGCCGTAAAAAGCTGTCTATATATTCTATTTACTGCATTTTTCTGCTATTTAATGTATTTTATCAGCTTTTTGCCGCCGTCTTTTTCGGATACTTTCCGGTAAGGATTCTCTCCCTTATGTATACCAGCGTATCCTCCTCGCCGTATCTTTTCAGCATTATCAGCATTTTTCCAAGAAGCTCCATAGTTTCCGGGTGCATCATATAGTGTTTTCTGTTCTTGTTGAAATATTCAAACGGCATACTGTCGTTATAATTCTCTTTATAATATGTCTTACAAGCCGCCACCCTGTCGCAGAACATTTCCACAACATACTTTACAGGCATCTTCATTCCCTGCATCGCAGAACCCGGTTCCTGTCCGTAGTCTATCCAGTATTCAAAGTGATGCCTGTTTCTTCCCTTATGGTGAAGCCACGCCTCGCTTTTTCCCGTCACACGTCTTTCGGTCGTATTCGGACTTTTATCTCCCGTGTAAAATACCACGCCGCTTATGAATTCCTTCGGCGAGTATTTTGATAGATCGTGCATAAGCCCTTGCTTATAAAGACCGACCTTGAAGCATAACCTCATTACTTCCATCTTGTGATGATTGATAGTGCTTAAATGCCCCTTGAAGTTTTCCTTAATGTCCATACTTATCCTTCTTTCGTTCTTTCGAGATACTTTCTCCAGTTATCAATATATCTTGTTTTAAAGCTGACGCTTGTTATTTCTTTGTATGGAATTTTGGCTTCTTCCTGCCATTTTCCGTCTGCGTCAAACTCTCTCATCGTCAGTTTATTCTTCCCCGCCTTTAAGATTATCCCTATATGGAATAAATCTTCATTTTCATTCTCGACTATCGCCCATTCACCGCACTCTCTGAGCGAATTGAATATGCTCTGCCACGAGGTTATATCAATTTTGGGAGCCTTAATTTGCTCTGCAACCCCATTCAGTCTGTTTATCTCTTCACAGACATCATTCTTGATCTCTGCTTTTTGCAGTTCGTCAAAGTTGCGGATCGTATATCCGTTAAGCTCAAAGTCGTTTTCTTCCTGTCCGAGTACAAATTTGTCATTGAAATCATTGATATAGTAATACCAATAGCTTTTGTCGTATTCGTAAAAGCACCTGCATATATAGTGCTTTTCAGCGCACTCTCTAAGCACCGATATTATCTTACTGCGTTTCATATTTTTCCTCACTAAAAAGCAACTGCCGCATATATAACACGGCAGTTTCATATTTACAAAAGCCGTCAGCCTTATTCTATCACAGCCGACATATATTTTCAAGTCCGAAAGTCATTATCGTTCTTCCGTCAATTGTTACACGCTCACCTTCTCCCCCTCTTTTTCATCGCATTCTTTATTCTCAGCCGCTTTATCCGGCTCTTCACCGCCGTGCTTATCCTTTTTCTTCTTTTCTTCTATATGCGACTGGTCGCTGACAACAAGAATATCACCCTGCTTTATTACAGTGCTTCCGTTAGGTACGACCATATCGCCGTTTCTCTTTATCATTATAATAAGAAGCGTAGTCGGCAGGTCAAGCTCCTTTATAGTCTTTCCCTTCCATAAATGCTTTGGTCCTATCTCATATTCCTTGAGCAATATATTTCCGCTGTCCCTGTATGACGGAATGCTGAGTATAACATCATCTCCGGCATTTATCACCGTATCGCCTTTCGGAACGATAGTGCTGTCACCGTGTTTTATCATAAGCACAAGCGAATCGTCGGGAAAATCTATCTCGCTTATCTTGTGTCCGTTCCAGGTGTGAGTATCCGATACGAATATACGCATCATATTGAACTGCGGAGTTTCGTCCTGATAGTCGTTGAACGTCTTTAATACACTGCTTTCGTTATCAATGAGTTTAAGCCCCGTTGCGACCTTCGGCAGTAACGTTCCCTGAAATGCAACGGAGATAAGGCAGACGCACACTACTATATTGAACAGATTGCTGTCCGTGTACACATCGCTCACCGTAGCCATTATTGCGAAAACGATGGACGATGCGCCTCTCAGACCCGACCACGCTATAAACAGCCTGTCAGCCCATGTATACCCCTTTGAGCATATCGCAAACACCGCAGCAGGACGTGATATAAAAGTCATCACCGCAAATATTGCAAGTGCCGGAAGTATTATGCCCGGTAGCTGTGAAGGATTCGACAGCAATCCCAGCAGGAAGAACAGCATTATCTGGCTCAGCCCCGTTATTCCGTCGAAAAAATGTACAAGCTGTGCCTTATTCTCTCCTATGTTGCTGTTACCGATGATGATACCTGCTATGTATACGCTGAGGTATCCGTTGCCGCCGAGCAGTATCGGTGCGGAATACGCCGCAAATATCATCGCCATCATAAAAATTATGTCAAAGCTGTTTTTCGACAGCTTCACCTTTTTCATTACAAACACTGCGGCAAATCCCATCGCAAAGCCGAACGCAACACCGAGGACTATCTGCAGCACCGCAAGAAGACCAAGCTGTGAAATATCATCACCTGCCATTATCGCAAGTGCAATGACCGTCAGCATATAAGAAAACGGGTCGTTGGAACCGCTCTCGATTTCCAGCAGTGAAGCCAGACCGCCACGCAGGTTTAACTGCTTTGAACGAAGTATCGAGAACACCGATGCCGCATCGGTAGACGAAATAACCGCACCGATAAGAAAGCTCTCTTTTATATCAAACCCTATCAGGAAATGACAGCCTGCCGTAGTAATAAGCGCCGTAACTATCGTACCGAGCGAGGATAAAAGTCCCGCACGCAAAGCAACAGGTTTTGCCGCTTTCCAGTTGGCAGAAAAACCGCCGCAGAACATTATAAATATAAGACATACCGTACACACCTGCTCGCTGAGCTGATAGTTGTCAAACGGTATCTTCAGAATACCGTCCGAGCCGCATATCATACCAAGTGCCAGAAATATAAGCAGGCTCGGTACGCCTATCCTTGCCGACAGCTTATTGCCTACAATGCAGACAATGATGATTGCCGAAAAAAAGAGCATTACAAATTCCATCGTTCACCGTTCCTTCTGTTCAAATATTTTCTCTGTTTAACTGTTTTCAAAAAATAAGCTGCCAATGTGATTTGATAGTCACCATTGACAGCCGATTTTTTACTATTCTTAAAGGCGTCAGCCGCTGAATGCGACGTCTTTATTTGCCTGCAAGCTTAGCGATTATTTCAGCCGCCTCATCAATACCGCAGGTAGCCGTATTGATGCACAGATCGTAATTCAGCGATTCGCCCCAGTTACGTTCCGTATAATACTTGTAGTGTCTGCGCCTTGCCTTATCCTTCTGTCTGATAATCGAAAGCGCCTCGTCCTTGCTTATATTGTCATGCTCGCAGATACGTCCGCATCTGAAATCATCCGTAGAATGCACGAAAACATCAAATGTGCTGTACTGCTCCCTCAGCACATAATCCGCACAGCGACCGACTATAACGCACTGACCTTTATCCGCAAGAGCCTTGATAACTCTGCACTCCGCCGAGAAAAGCTGGTCGGTAAGCGGCTGTGTGTACATACCGTTTATCGCAAGATTGTAAAGAAAACTGGTCGTTGTTGTCTGCTCCGCACGTTCTATGTATTTGGGATCAAATCCGCTTTCCTTTGCGGTAACATCAATTATCGTCCTGTCATAATACGGGATTGAAAGTGCTTTTGCGACCTTTCTGCCGATCTCGCTTCCTCCGCTTCCGTACTGTCTTGAAATAGTGATTATTTTTCCCATAATCATTCCTCCTTTTGTGCTTTATTCTTATGCCTGCTGTACCTGTGCCGAGGATTCATCCTGTTTGTCATACATTTTCGATATAACATTCTTATAGATCCTGCGCATAAGGAGTATCGCAACAATAAGTCCTAACAAATCGCTTACAGGGAGCGACCACCATATGCAGTCAACCCCTCCGATAATACCGAACAGCCACGCAAAAGGCAGTGTCGGCACAATAAGCCTTACTATAAATACTATCATGCTGTAAAAGCCGTTTCCGAGCGCCTGGAAGCCCGAGCTTAATACTATCGACACTCCGGCAAATACAAACGATACGCTGAATATTCTGAGCGCCGTTTCACCGAGCCTTATCATATCGTCCGTCGGAGCGAACATTCCCAGTAACTGCACCGGTATAAGCTGGAACAGCAGCAGTCCGACTATCATTATCACAACCGAGCAGATAACACCGAGCTTCAGCGTATCCGTTATACGCTTCGGCTTTCCTGCCCCGTAGTTATAGGCTATGATAGGAACTATTCCGTTATTCATACCGAACACAGGCATATATACGAAGCTCTGCAGCTTGAAGTATACGCCGAATACCGTAGCCGCCGCAGGCTCATACGCTTTCAGTATTATATTCATACCGAACGTCAGCACCGAAACCAGCGCACTCATTATAATAGAAGGTATTCCAACAGCATATATCGTCTTTATCGTACCAAGATTCAGTCTGAATTTTCTGAATACAAGCCTTAATTCTTTATTGTGGAAGTGGTGCAGTAAAAATCCTACCGCCGCCGCTATTATCTGGCCTGTTACAGTGGCGATTGCCGCACCCGTAACGCCCATTGCGGGTATTCCGAGAAAATCAACACCGAAAATAAACACAGGATCAAGCACTATGTTTATAACCGCACCGAGTATCTGCGACACCATCGAAAGTAGTGTCTTGCCCGTCGCCTGCAATATACGCTCGCCGTATATCTGGAAAAATAATCCGAGCGAGCCGCAGCATACGATTGACAGATATTCAACACCGTATCCCGCTATGATTTCAGAATGTGTCTGTATCGAAAAAAACGCAGGTATCGCCGTAAGCCCTACTATTAAAAATATAACATAGTTCAAAGCGGTAAGAATAAGCGCATGAGTTGCCGCAAGACCTGCCTCATAAGGCTTCTTCTGTCCGAGATAGCGTGATACAAGCGCATTCATACCGACGCCAAGCCCCGTCTGAAACGCTATCATAAGGCTCTGCATCGGAAACGCCATACCTACAGCGGTCAGTGCGTCCGGGTTTATCTGTGCCACAAATACGCTGTCAACAAGGTTATACATTGCCTGGATAAGCATTGATATAACTATAGGCAGAGACATTGTAACAAGCAGCTTGTTTACAGGCATTACGCCCATCTTGTTTTCTTTTATCTGTTCCAATTTTCTTTTCTTTCCTTTATTCTTCTCTTTATTTCTTTTAATTCAGTATACCATAAATCCACGCATTTTGCAAGCCGCATACACGAAAATCGTCCGTAAAATCTTATTGACCCCACCGCCTTATTGTGATACAATAGCAGTATATCTAAGTCAGGAAAGGAGTAGAATATGAACGATATAAAAGCCGTGCTGTTCGACCTTGACGGCACTCTGCTCGACTCGATGTACGTCTGGCAGTACGTTGACGAGGAATTTCTGCGCAGACGTGGCATAACTCCGCCCGATGATTACGGCAGGCAATGCAGTCACCGCTCTTTTTACGAAACAGCATTGTACACCATAGATCTTTTCAGTCTTCCCGAAACGCCCGAACAGCTTATGCAGGAATGGACAGATCTCGCCATAGACGAATACCGCCACAACGTAAAACTAAAACCCTTCGCTCGTGAAACGGTTGAGCTTGCGATAAAAAACGGCTATAAGACCGCCGTATGCACCTCACAGACCCCCGAGCTTTACACCCCCGTGCTTCATCACACAGGACTGTGGGGAATGTTTGAAACGATAAGCTCCGCCGCCGTTTTCGGCAAAGGCAAACAGTACCCCGACATATATCTCGATACCGCAAAAACGCTCGGCGTACCGCCCGAAAACTGCATTATGCTCGATGACGTATCCGCTTCTCTCAAAGCCGCAAGGCAGGCAGGTATGATGACGATCGGCATAATCGAGCCTCTTAGCTCACAAAGCCCCGAAGAAATGGAGCTTTACAGCGATAAGCTTGTGAAAGAGCTTGATAAAAACATATTCACATTCTGACGGAGGCAAAAATGAACACAAAGATAATCAGAAAGCACTTTTTCTTCAAAGGCAGAGTTCAGGGTGTCGGCTTTCGCTACCGGGCGCAGAATGCCGCCTCGCTCTACAGCGTAACAGGCTGGGTAAAAAATCTCTACGACGGCTCGGTCGAAATGGAGGCGCAAGGCACTGAGGAAGACATTGACAAAGTAGTACAGACCCTTCAGGACAGCCGCTACATCGTGATAAACGATATGTACGTTGCCGACCGTCAGCCCGACCCCCACGAAACCTTATTCCGCATAAAAGACGAATACTGACAAAACGATCCCTCCTGCGTAATAACGCAGGAGGGATCAGTTATATATCGTTGCCTGTTTTAAGAAATTCAGTTTTCGTCATCGTCCGGGTCGTCATCCACATATTCGGGTTCTTCCCCGTTTTCAGCATTTTCATCTTCCTCGGACGGTTCTTCGTTCTCCGCCGTTTCCTCACGAGTAACAAGCTCCTCGTCGATTGTAAAGCCGCATACCATCTCGTCAAGCAGATTTGCCTGTACCGAAAGCTCCTGTGCAGAAGCCGCACATTCCTCGCTTGTGGCGGAGTTCGTCTGTACTACCGAAGAAATCTGATCAACGCCGGCATTGATCTGCTCTATAGCCTCAGCCTGCTCTGCGCAAGCCGTTGAGATTTCGCCTACCAGCTTTGTTGTGGCAGTTGTCGTATTGACGATTTCGGTCAGTGTCTGTGCCGTCTTGTTTGCAATCATCGTTCCGTTTTCAACAGCCTTCATCGAGTTCTTGATAAGTTCTGTCGTTGTGCTTGCCGCCTCAGCAACCTTGCCCGCAAGATTTCTTACCTCGTCCGCAACAACAGCAAATCCCTTTCCTGCGTCACCCGCTCTTGCCGCCTCTACCGCCGCATTAAGCGCAAGTATATTCGTCTGGAACGAAATATCGTCTATCGTTCTTATTATCTTTTCGATTTCGCCGGATGTTTCTCCGATTTCCTGCATAGCCCCAAGCAGACCGTTCATCTGTTCGTTGCCCGATTCAACAAGCTTTGTAGCCTGAGCCGAATTCTCAGCGGCGTTTTCCGCTCTTGCTGCGTTACGGTTGACCTTTTCCGCAACCTCAGTAAGCGATGCCGAAAGTTCCTCGACCGATGCCGCCTGCTTTGCCGCACCGCCCGAAAGACTGCCTGCCGCAGATGCCACCTGCTCAGAGCCTGTAGCAACACGCTGACCTGCCTTGCTTATTTTGTCCATCGTCTTATTAAGTGAGATCATTATAGATTCGTATGACTGCCTGATAGGCGCAAAGTCACCGAGATAAACATCAGCCGGCTTATATGTAAGATCGCCGTTTCCGAGCGTTCTTAGCATAGTGTCGATGTCGGATATGATTTCGTTTATATTCTTGCTGATAAGGTTCGTGCTTTCGCTCAGCTGAGATATTTCCTTGTCAATTTTCTTGCCGAAGTCAAGCTCCTGCTGGTGAAGATCGCCGTGCGATAACGTAACGATTCTGTCCGAACACTGCTTTACGGGCGAAATTATCTTTTTCACTATCGTTATTATAAGCAGTACCGACAGCGCAAAGCATACGACCGTTACAATCATGCCGATAACAACAGAATTATAAATGCTCTGCGTATGCTCAGACGGTGTCGCAACCATTATACAGCTCCAGCCCTTCGCATTGCTTATAGGCGCATAGCTGACATATTTTGAAACGCCGTCAAGCGTAACCTCGCCGAATCCCGATTCACCCGCAATTGCCGATGAAACGCAATCAGCCATAGTCTGATATGAGCCGTCCTGCGAAGCAAGACTGATATAATTCATCATCTGCGGTATCAGTTCCGAGTCCGGATGTGCGATTATATTTCCCTTAGCGTCAACCACCATCGCATAGCCGGTATCCCCGATTGAAATCTGACCGATAACATTCGAGAATACATTCACGTCAACTGTTATGCGAAGCACCGCTCTCAGCAGCTTATTTATATCGTTTGAAATTATAGGCACGGTAACGTCCATAACGACCTTACCCGTCTTTTCATAGTAATAAGGCTCACCGACAACCGCTTTATTGGTTTCTATTACCTCACGATATGCAGGATCGTCCGACCAGTTGAGAGAGTCGTCGTTAAGTCCCTTGCCGTCCCTGTCCGTCATATCGACCTTGACATACACAGAATTATCTCTTGCGACAGAAATACACTTCGAGCGTATCGCAGATACATCTGCAACGTCAGAAAAATCGGCGTCGGCAGAAATCTGCTTTATTGCGTTTACAACAGATTCAAGCTGATTTGAAATAGTATTCGATGCGGTATGCACTACCTCGTCCATCTCATTCACAAGCGCCTGCTTAAGATATGTATTGCTCAGCAGTATATTGATTATGCAGACAAGCATAAGCGAACCGCCGACAGCAAGACACATCCACCTGAATATTCTGCCGGTAAGAGATTTCCCTTTCTTATGTGTATTTTCAACGTTCTCCGGAACCATTTCAGCCCCGTCATATACATTCTTGTTCTTCTTCATTCCGCTACCTCACACAAAGGATAAACAATACGGTTTTTTGACCGTTTTTATATAGGTTTATCTTATCATATTGTGCAACTAAAGTCAAATTTAAATCACGTTTTCACATCATTTTCAACAAAACTGCCAAATAATTATAGAATTTTTTGTGGAAATAAACAGATACAAAGCAAATATATATACCTATTTTACGATATTATCATTTCACCGTTCCAGCATCCACATCACCCCACAGCAACCGCCTTTTCCGCACTATACCTCGCTCGCACCAACCCTTCCAAAACCGCACTATACCTCGAAAAGCACTATCACACTTGCCTCCCTTGTTAAAGGGAGGTGGATTGACGGCAAGGCACAAACTGTTGTTTTGTTGCTTTCTGCTTGCGATATGCCCGCCCCTTTTATATTGCAAACTTTTCTGCCGTCAAGACGGAAGGATTGTACTCCGTCAGCACCATCAATTAGATTTTCCACACTATCCCAATCACTTTTCGTACTGCAATCGTCTGTGTGCTTATATAGTTTTGCATTTGCACTATCCTACTCGCTTTTCGTAGGGGCGGGGTCTCTGCCCCGCCCGTTGCATCGTAGTTATTGATTTTCTCAGCGTTTTTAATCTGTCAAGTATCAAGGGTAAAACGCAATTCCTTTTTACATTATAATTCTATTAACTTGTGTTTGATAATTGCAGTGATGTTTCGGGAGGGGCAAGCCCCTCCCCTACAAACTCCCCAAACACAAAAAATCCGCCATTAGAGTAAACAGCGGATTCTTTATATTCAATTCTCAGCAATCGTTAAAATAGTGTCCGGCAGTAAAGCAATAATGCTTTAACAGCACCCACATTTCCCCACCGTGACCGCCTTTTCCGCACTATCCCTCGAAAATTGCCAACACCCTTGCCTCCCTTGTCAAAGGTGAGGTGCTGTCGCCCGAAAAAATTCGGGCGACTACCGGAGGGATTGTTCCCCATCCGCACCATCAATTAGATTTTCCGCACTATCACCATCGCTTTTCGTAGGGCGAGCGTCTGTGTGTGCTTGGTTGGCTTTGCGTCCATTGCAATCGTGGTCGTTTGCGGTCGGTGCGTCCTGCACCGACTTTTTGCGACCACTTGTAAGCATCCGTGCTTAAAGCCCTTGGGCACACACGCTTAAGGCATCCTTGCCTTGCTTGCCCCTCCCGTTGCACCAAACCTTGCCATTCCAACAGCCATCTTCAAAGAACAACCATCTCTCGCCCGCCGTTTTGCCACGCTCAGCCAACCTCAAACATTTCCAAAGGCGGAACTTGAAGCGGGGCACACCCGCAGCGGCGACCCGCCGCAAAAAGCGGTCACGGCAACCCACCGTGACCGCCACATATTAAATTATCACTTTGTGTAACCCCGCCGTTTCGTCACCCTCAGCCAACCTCAAACATTTCCAAAGGCGGAATTTACAGTGGCTTTCAGCCACAGGCGGAACTTGAAGCGGGTCACACCCGCAGCGGCGACCCACCGCAAAAAGCGGTCACAGCATATCACTGTAACCGCTTTTATTGATTATTGCTTTATGTAACTCCCGCCGTTTTGCCGTCCTTAAAAGATATATAGCGTTATTAAAGGCGGAACTTGAAGCGGGTCACACCCGCAGCGGCGACCCGCCGCCCACTTACTTTAAGATAGGTGCAAATCTGATACGGATATTCGGCATCTTCGTGATAGTCGAATAAGTGTTCAGCATCCAGTCCTCACTGCCGTCATTTACGTTCTCACCGCTTGCAGGAGGCGCAAATATCTTGAGCGTCATATCAGCTTCACCGTCAAGAGGCTTTTCAAAGAACGCCGACATAAAGTCAATCGTCTTTGCGTGAGGTGCCTTGTAGAACCACTTGCCGTTGATTTCCATCATAAGATTAAGATCTGCGTCCTCGTCCTCAAATGTGATTTCGCAGAATGTGGGGTTCTTTTCAAAGTGCAGAGGTATCTCGATACCATCAGCGTCCTCAGAACCGCCCCAACGTAATTTTACAGGGAACTGTGCGTCACCCTCGCTCTTCATTTCGGGATAGAAATATTCATCGTGAATAATTTCCTTGTAGGTCTGCATTACAGGCTGTTCAATACCGCAGTCAGCATTGTTCGGATCCTCAATTTCAAGTCCCAGTCTGCCTCTGTCACGGAACTGATAGAATGTAAAGCCGTTGAACCAGCCCTGATCCTTGTCGTTCTTGAGCATATCGCAGAATTCCTTTACCATTTCAGCCTGATCGTAAGGTCCCGTTACATCGCCGTCAGCGTTGAACTCACTCATTACCATAGGCTTCTTTTCTCCGCCGCAAAGCTCTCTGTAACGCTTTTCCGACAGCTTAGTAAGATTATATGTATCAGCTACCTTGCTTCTGCTAAAAGAGTTTCCGCCCTCGTCCGCAACGTCAAAAGGCCAACCCCAGTGAAGAGCCATGTACTTGTCAACAGACCATATATCCGTTGCTCTTACAGCGTCGGCAAATTCCTTTTCCATCTCGATTTCTCCGCCCTTTTCGGGATGCTCCACACCGCCGATACAGAGAATAGTCTGTACGTTGGGTGCAAACTTCTTTATTACCTCACGGGCGTGGATATAGAAATCAGCCACCTGCTGATATGTTGCACGCTTTGTAAACGAGAACCAGTTACCTGTAGCCTCGTGGTTGATTCTCAGCTGCATACGGCCGAATGTTGAAAGTTCCTTGCCTATCTGTTCAAGATGCTCGTCCGTAACATTCGGATCTATCGTCATTGTAAGTATAACGTCCTGTCCGTGACGTCTTACATCACGCATACAGGTGAAAGGCTCGTCGTCGGTTGTTCCGCCGATACCGCCCTTATATGTAAAATAGTCGTCATAGGGATAATCCCACTGGAATGCAATCTCCTTGTCCTTGAAAGCGTTTCTCGCTCTTGCAGGCCATGTTTCGTCAAGCGGATAATAGCAATACATAAGGCTTACCGCTCTGTGAGGTCTGCCCAGCTTGTTCAGGATATAATCCTGGTTTACATACTCTCCTCTTTCACTTCCGTCGCCAAGGTCAACCGCACATTTAGCAGGACCCATGTGGATCTTCTTGATCTCGCTCATGTTAATAAACTCCTTACACAACTTTTTTTCTGTTCAGAAATACTGATTTTTAAGACTTATCCGTCCTTTCCGGTAATTCGCCCGTCTGCCGCTATGCACCGCTCACAGACAGCTTACCGGAATAATTTTGTGAAAACCTGCGTTTTCACCGAATAAATTGAGTATATCATAAAATGAAAACGATTTCAAGGCTTTACAAAAAAATTTTTTTGGTATATAATAAAGCAGTATTGCAAAATTGAAAGGAACGGTAACCTATGTTAGAATATGATGAACTCAAAGTTGAGTTCGAGGGCTATGAGCCTGAGCTTAAAGAGCTTGCCGGCGCACTTGACCTTGATAATCTCAAAACAGAAATAGCAAAGCTCGAAGAACAGAGCGCACAGCCTGATTTCTGGAACGATGTAGAAAATTCTCAGAAAATTTCTCAGAAAATAGGCGAAGATAAGAATATAGTACAGAGCTACGAAAAGCTCCGTGAAAGCTATGACGATGTAATGACAATGCTCGAGCTTGCTCAGGAAGAGGATGACGAATCTATGCTCCCCGAGATACAGGAGCTTGCAAAGCATTTCAGAACAGATCTTGAATCGCAGAAGCTCGCTACCCTTCTCTCAGGCGAATTTGATCATAATAATGCGATTCTCACATTCCACGCAGGCGCAGGCGGTACAGAGGCTCAGGACTGGGTCGAGATGCTTTACCGTATGTACAACCACTGGGCAGAACAGCACGGTATGAAGGTAACCGTACTCGACTACCTTGACGGTGAAGAAGCAGGTATAAAGAGCGCCAGCATACTGGTTGAGGGCAGAAATGCTTACGGCTATCTGAAGAGCGAAAACGGCGTACACAGACTTGTCCGTGTATCTCCCTTTGACAGCTCCGGACGCCGCCACACCAGCTTTGCTTCCGTTGAAGTAATGCCTGAAATCAATGAAGATATTGACATTGAGATAAGCGAAGACGAGATTAAGATGGACGTTTACCGTGCAAGCGGTGCAGGCGGTCAGAAGGTCAACAAGACATCCTCCGCTGTTCGTATCACACATATCCCCACAGGTATCGTGTGCGCCTGCCAGACGGAGCGTTCACAGCATCAGAACAGAGAATACGCTATGCGTATGCTGAAGTCAAAGCTGCTTGAGATCAAGGAAAGAGAACATCTCGACAAGATTTCCGACATCAAGGGCGAACAGCTTCAGATTGCCTGGGGCGCACAGATACGCTCCTATGTATTTATGCCCTACACAATGGTAAAGGATCACCGCACAGGCTACGAAATGGGCAACATCGGCGCAGTTATGGACGGCGACCTTGACGGCTTTATAAACGCTTATTTAAAGGCACTCAGCTTAGGACAGATATAATGAAAAAGAACGACATCGTTGAAATTGAGATAACAGCTCTTTCAAGCGAATGTTCCGGTATAGGCAAGAAGGACGGCATGGTTATTTTCGTGCCGTTTTCTGCTATAGGGGACAAGCTTGAAGTAAAGATACTGAAAGTAAACAAAACCTACTGCTACGGCAAGATAGAGAGGATCATCACCCCCTCTCCCGACAGAGTCACTCCCGACTGCCCCATTTACACCAAGTGCGGCGGATGTTCTCTGCGGCATATTAGCTATGAGGCTCAGCTCAGAGCCAAAGAGCAGTTCGTAAAGGACGCTTTCACCAGAATAGGCGGTCTTTCGCCCGAATTTTTGCCGATAATCCGCAACACCAATATAAACGGCTACCGCAACAAGCTACAGATACCCATAGGCACCGATAAGGACGGAAATCTTATCGCAGGCTTCTATGCCTTCCACTCGCACAGAATCGTTCCTTGCGAAAAGTGCCTTTTACAGCCCGACATTTTTTCGGAAATCACTGCCGACTTTCTGAAAATTTCAACCGGGCTTAATCTGACCGCTTACGATGAAACTACGCACAAAGGTATATTACGTCATTTATATTTAAGGAAAGGCTATTACAGCGGAGAAATATGTCTTTGCATAGTAGTAGCAAAAAATGTTCCGGAAATTAAAATTCTGTCGGACAGACTTCTTGAAAAATACCCCGAGATAGTAAGTTCTGTAATCAATGTAAATAACAGGGATACTAACGTAATTTTAGGCGATGAAGAGATAGTATTGACATCAAAAAACTACATTTGTGACATCATGTGCAAAAACGCCGTAAACATAGCTCCGAAGGCGTTTTATCAGGTTAATACTCCCTGTGCGGAACAGCTTTATTCATCAGCCTGTGATTTTGCGGAGCCGAAGGGCAAAACGGTGCTTGATTTGTACTGCGGAGCAGGCACGATCGGGCTTTCCATGGCACGCACTGCAAAGAAGATAATCGGCGTCGAGATAGTCCCCGAGGCAATCGAAAACGCAAAGCAGAATGCCCTCGCAAACGACATAACAAACTGCGAGTTCATCTGCGCCGATGCCGCCGAAGCCGCACGGATACTGCATTCACGCAGCCTCCGCCCCGACGTGATAATGGTAGACCCGCCCCGCAAGGGCTGCGGCAAGGATGCCTGCGAGCAGATAGCCGCCTTCTCCGCCCCCCGCATCGTCATGGTCTCCTGCAACGCTGCCACCGCCGCCCGTGACTGCGCCTGTTTTGCCGAGCTCGGCTACTCCACCGACAAGTGCGTAGCAGTCGATATGTTCAGCGGCACAAACCACGTTGAGTGCGTGGTTCTGTTGACTAAAGCACACAAGTAAAAATGTGAAAAAGGCTTGAAATAAGGTGATTTCGATAATTTGGGTTACTGGAAACAATGCCGCAAAAAATGTCCTAAAAGCCTTTAAAAATCTAGGAGATTTTATGGTTTGATAGACAGGAATATTGAGATTGGGTCGATTATACAGAAGAGTTTACTTGCGATTTATGGAAAAGTGAGAGTGATTCCGGCTAATACAAATGAGCCGATGAAACATATTGTCATCTATGCTCGTGTGAGTTCTAACACTATGGATCAGCTTGAGAGCCTTAAAGCACAATTTTCTGCACTGACAAAATTTGTATCCTGGCATAACAACTGGAAACTGGTCGATATTCATATAGACATTGCATCTGCTAAAAAAGATTCTGCTCGTCCTGCCTTTCATCAAATGATAGAAGAGTGTAAAGCGGGACTTACGGATATAGTTGTGGTAAAAAGCATGAGTAGACTTGGAAGAGATACTGTAGAGGTGCTCGATGCAATAAATACTTTAAGAGTGTCACAAGTGCGAATTATTTTCAAACAAGAAGAACTGGATACATTAACAGTGGGAAGTTCATTATTGATATCCACCATTGAAGCTTGCACCCAGGCTGAAAACGAAACACGAAGTGATAATATCAAATGGGGTATAAAACAGAGAGCCAATAACGGTAGCTTGGGTTTCTATCGTAGAAAATGTTATGGCTATGATAAGGACGAGAATGGTGATCTTGTAATCAATAAAGAACAGGCAGAAGTTGTTAAGCTGATTTTCGATTTGTATCTTGGTGGTAAAAGCATATTAGGTATTGTTAAGGAACTTAAAGATAGAAATATTAAATCTCCAACAGGCAAAGATAACTGGCCAAAACGTTCAGTAGAAGAAATGCTGAGTAATGAAAAATACATAGGTGTTTCGGTTGTTAATGTAGGCGGCAAAGAAAGTCAAATTTATAAATTGAACAATTCTCATCCGGCAATTACTTCAAAAGAAATGTTCGATGTTGTTCAAGAAGAAAAGCGGAAACGAAGCAATGTTGAATTAACAGATGATGGAATCAAACGAAAGAGTCGGAAATATAGTTCAAAGAGGTGATAATCAATGATAGATGACACAAATGAGCTTATTCTTTATGACATAAAAGATGAATTTAAGGAACGGTTGAAAATTTCAGATGAAGATTCAAATTTAGTTAAGTGGAAAAAATATAAAGATTATAAAGTGAATAGGTATAGCGTATATGGAATTGATTGTGATGTTTCATTATATGCTGTTGGTATATATAATAGAGTATGGGAATATTTAAAATCGACAAAGCCTACAAAACAATATGAAAAAGTTTCTCTTGACAAATTAGAGAACTTCTCAATATCTATTGATAGCAATTCCGAAAAGATTATACCAAGCGATAATATTATGAGTAAAAATAATATAGCTATTTGTTTTTCTAGAGAATACAAGTATCAATTGATATTACGTGATGGAACTGAATGTGAATATTATAGAGGTGATACAATGACATCGTTCACTAATATTTATAAACATTATGAAGATAACAAAAAGAACTTCGAAACTAATAGTATTATAAGAGATAAAGTTGAAGAGTTGGCTAAAAATTATCATACTATAGGTAATATGATTCCTGTGCCAAGTGGATTTAATTTTAGCAGAGCTGGTAAAGATGCAAAATATGATTATTGGGATTTAACTATGTTGAAAATTAAAGAATGGTATAATGATACATCAAATGATGCACCTTTGAAGATGTTGCTTAATGACAATAAGAACGCAATTGAACCATGTAAAAAATGGCTTAACAAATTCGATAATTGGAATGACTTTGTAGAAAAAAATTATTTATCTCCGTTTGTTGAGACTAAAGGGGCAGATGGTAATTATGAGTTACTCCATTTTTGGGAAGATCACAGTTTTGAAAATTGTGAATTGCCAAGTGATACTAATGAGTTTTTAGAATTTCTTAAAAAACTAAATGAATGTATTAAAGATAGAAATAAAATTATTTATGATAACTTAAAAAAATAGCCTACTTTCAGAATGCCAATTGAATGAATAAGAAACACACTTAAAAAAAGTAAAAGCATAAATTAATTAAGACTTTTTCACATTTTGTATGTGACTGTGAAAACAGCCTAATAATTTCATGTGGAGTGCGTGGTTCTGTTGACTAAAGCACACAAGTAAAAATGTGAAAAAGGCTTGAAATGTATAGCTTTTCGGTGCTTTTATTGTAAAAAATCAAGCGTAGAAATATCAAGGAAAATCCTATCGATTTTTATAATCGTGCAGATATGAGGATTGAGCGTCTGTATCGGGCAGATTAAGTCTAAGGCAGGTCTTGAGAAGCGTAAAAGCTACATCCTTGGCTCCGGAGAAGGCAAAATGCCTATCTGCCCTGCTAAGAAGGCAGAAGCTATTATGGACGCATTTAAGCATTTTAGATTGATATAAGATTTTAGGGAAGAAGCGTGATTAAGCGATAGAAAGCAACGAGTGAATGGGTATCCTATTAAGCGCATTCACTTCAAATTCCCTGTTTCATATAGTGGGGATGCAGTTTACGATTACCCGACACCTAATTTTGCAACTGATGAGTACATTATCCTCCTTGGTTTTGCCACTTCATCATTCTTGACAAAACTTCTTTCCCGTACTATAATCAAAGTAAATAAACGGCAATTCTTAATCGTAAGCAAGCCGCAATACAGGAGGATGAAAAAATGGCTAAAAGCAAATATGCAGGCACACAGACCGAAAAGAATCTTCAGGAAGCGTTTGCAGGAGAATCTCAGGCAAGAAACAAGTATACATATTTTGCATCCGTAGCGAAAAAAGAGGGCTATGAGCAGATGTCCGCCCTTTTCCTGAAAACTGCGGATAACGAAAAGGAACACGCTAAGATGTGGTTCAAGGAGCTTGCAGGAATAGGCGATACAAAGGCAAACCTTGAGGCTGCCGCAGACGGCGAAAACTACGAATGGACAGATATGTACGAAAACTTCGCCAAGACAGCAGAGAAAGAGGGATTTCCTGAGCTTGCCGCTAAGTTCAGGGCGGTAGGCGAGATTGAAAAGCACCACGAGGAAAGATACCGTGCGCTGTTAAAGAACATAGAAACCGCACAGGTATTTGAAAAGAGCGAGGTCAAGGTATGGGAGTGCCGTAACTGCGGTCATATCGTAGTAGGAACAAAGGCTCCCGATGTATGTCCCGTATGTAATCATCCGCAGAGCTACTTTGAAGTACACGCTGAGAATTATTGACGAGAGTATCAAACCGCATTTAAAAAGGCAGGGCTTCTGTTGACGGCATATAAAGACCGCCGGCGGAAGCTTTCTTTTCAACCGCTGTATCTAAAAGGAGCATATTATGAAAAACTACAGCCGGGCGGTACTCGGCACGGGCGTTATAGCCAATGAAACAGCCGCCGCTTTGCAGAAAAACGGAAGAAATCTGTTTGCCGTAGGTAACAGGACACACGGCAAGGCTGTGGCTTTTGCCGAAAAATACAATATCGGCAGGGTGTATGACAGCTATGACGAAATGTTCACCGACCCCGATGTCGATATAATCTACATCACCACTCCGCACAACACGCATTACGGCTTTATGAAGAAAGCAATTTTAAACAAAAAGCATATTCTTGTTGAAAAGTCGATAACATTGAATAGTGACGAACTCGGTGAGCTTATCACACTTGCCGACGAAAACAACGTTGTAATCGGTGAAGCTATGACGGTTTATCATATGCCGATATATAAAAAGCTGAATGAAATTCTGAAAAGCGGCACACTCGGCAGGGTGAATCTTATCACAATGAATTTCGGCAGTTTTAAGGAATACGATATGAAAAACCGTTTTTTCAACAGAAGCCTTGCAGGCGGTGCAATGCTTGATATAGGCGTGTATGCCTTGTCTGTTATCCGTTGGTTTTTTGATTCAAAGCCGGATAATATGCTGTCACAGCTTAAAACCGCACCGACGGGAGTTGACGAACAGGCGAGCCTTTTGCTGTCGGACAAGGAGGGGCAGATGGCAACCGTTATGCTGTCGCTCCATTCAAAACAGCCCAAGCGTGCTATGATTTCCTGCGAAAACGGCTATATCGAGATCATGGAATATCCGAGAGCGTGGGAAGCAAAAATAACCTATACAGACGGCAGGACGGAGCTTGTCAGCGCAGGTGAAAATTCCGATGCGCTTTACTATGAAATAACCGATATGGAAAAGGCGGTAAACGGCGACAAAAACGTAATGTGCCTTGACTACACCGCCGATGTTATGAAGATAATGACAAGGTTCCGGCAGGAACACGGCATAATCTACCCGGAGGAAGAATAAATGGACAGATGCGAAAAGCTGCGGGATAATCTGTACGGTGTCGAATTGCTGACAGGTTCAATTACACCCGTAAAGGAACATATTGCGCAGATATTCTATATTGTAAACAACACCGATAACAGCGAATTTATCGGAAACGAGGCGTTGCAGATGATAACTCAGTTCGGTAAAACCGAGTACAATTTCTGCGGCAGACACAGCGAATTATGGCAGAGAATCTTTAACGATACCGCACTTAAAATTTATCCGACAGACAGCGAAAAGGTCATTACCCGTAAGTATGAAAGCACGGAGAAATTTGCGGATGAACTGAGCTTGGTATTACAGGAGAGATACTTTGTTCCGACCGACTTTTATCTTATTTATGACGATGAGGAAATGTATAGGCAGGTTGTGGGAATGACGGAATGATAAACAGCGTGAAGTTATGCGGTAAATTTTGCCTTGACTATTTTTATTCAAGGTGATATAATCTGTAACGCAAAATTGCAATATATTATTTGAAGGAGCGATTTTAATGAAGGTATTGATGCTCAACGGCAGTCCGAAGGCGAACGGCAATACCAATGCCGCACTGCTTGAAGTAGGCAGGACGCTTGAAAACGAGGGCATTTCATATGAGATATTCCAGATGGGCGGAAAGCCTGTCAGAGATTGCATAGGCTGCGGACAGTGCAGTGAAAAAGGCTGTGCTTTCAACGATGACGATGTTAATGAGTTTATAGCAAAAGCTAAAGAAGCGGACGGATTTGTGTTCGGTACGCCGGTATATTATGCTCACCCGAGCGGACGTATCCTGTCATTCCTTGACAGAGCGTTCTATGCGGGCGGTGCGGCTTTCAGATTCAAGCCCGGTGCATCGGTTGCGGTTGCAAGACGAGGAGGCAGTTCAGCATCGTTCGATTGCCTGAACAAGTATTTCGGCATAGCACAGATGCCTGTTGTCGGCTCTACCTACTGGAACATGGTATACGGCAGAGTACCCGGTGAAGCCGAACAGGATCTTGAGGGTATGCAGACAATGCAGAACCTCGCAAAGAACATGGCGTGGATGATGAAGTGCTTTGAACTTGGCAGGAAGAACGGCATTGCACTGCCCGATACAAGTGCGGTTGTAAGAACGGATTTTATAAGATAACTTAATATTAATAATGTAATAATAAAAGGGCTGAACTGCTTAGTTGCAATTCAGCCCTTTTATTATTCTCTTACTCTCAGCTCTCTGAATGCGACAGCGGCCGCCGCTCCGACATTGAGCGAATCGACACCGTGATACATCGGTATCTTTACCGTGTAATCACAGCCGTCTATAGTCTTCTGCGACAGTCCGTAGCCCTCGGATCCGAGTATTATAGCAAGCCGCTGCTCGCTCTGAAGCGTCTTGTCATCAATACTTACCGAGTTATCTGTGAGTGCCATTGCCGCTGTTTTAAAGCCCAGCGTATTAAGATATGCAGGTCCGTGCGATTGCCACCAATGCTCATCCTCTCCGATATATCCCCACGGGATAAGAAATACCGTTCCCATACTTACTCTTATGGCTCTCCTGCAAAGAGGGTCACAGCAGGACGGGGTTATCAGCACAGCATCTATGCCGAGTGCCGCCGCTGAGCGAATTATTGCTCCTGTGTTGCTGACATCGGCTATATTTTCGAGTACGGCAATCCTGCGTGCGTTTTTGCAAAGCTCCTCTGCCCTTTTCGGTGCAGGACGCTCCATAGCGCAGAGCATTCCCCGTGTCAGCTCATAGCCTGTAAGCCCGGACATTATCTTGCTGTCGGCGGTATATACCGGAATATCACCGCACCGCTCTATTATGCCGTTTGCACGGTCATTGATATACTTTCTGTCTGTGAACATCGAAATAGGCTTACAGCCTGCGTCAAGGGCTACTTCTATAACCGTCTGACTTTCGGCTATGAATATTCCGTGTTCATACTCGTACACCTTGCGAAGCCGTGCATCTGTCAGGTGAGTGTATATTTCAAGCTCGGGTATATTTATATCGGCAACATCTATTATTTCAGCCATATTGTTTATTATTTCCTTTCGGGCGGACTTTTTCGTATTGCAAATAATATCGAAAAGTGATAGAATATTATCATAGCGCATCCGCTTGTCGCACTGAATATTATAGCGTATCGGGCGGATGTTGTCAAATATGGCGGTACTAAAAATATATTACGAAAAGACGGCAGGTATGGATTACTTATACAAAATCACGGTAGAAATAGATAATGAAAAAGTGCTAAACTTACAGCAACACGATTTGGATGCGGTATATAAGACAGTAAGAGAAGCGTTTGCAGGGTGTAATTTTAAAGAAGTGCCGACAGATAATAAGCGGCTTGCTTTTGTTATCGGGGACGTTAACGATTCTTTCAGCGAAGTCGGAATTGTGGCGAATGCGCTTCACGACAGCTGGCTCGGCAAGTACCTGAAAAAGATGGAATGGTACGATATGAGCGATGACAGCACTGAGGATATGCTCAGAGAAATACAAGAATTTGACAACGAATACGGCAAATAAATTTAACGGAGAACATTATGAAAACAGGACTTGTGCTTGAAGGCGGCGCTATGCGTGGAATGTACACGGCAGGCGCACTTGACGTACTTCTTGAAAACGATATAAATTTTGACGGGATAATAGGAACATCCGCAGGTGCGGTGTTCGGAGTGAATTTCCTGTCAAGGCAGGACGGCAGGGTCATCCGCTACAACTGCCGCTTCAACGGCGACAGGAACTACATGGGGATAAAGCCGTTACTTAAAAGCGGTGACTTTTTCAACACGGAATATGCCTATTACAAAGTGCCGAACGAGCTTGATATATTCGATGACGAAACCTATCAGAAATCGGGCGTGCCTTTTTATGCAACGGTGACCGATGTAAAAACGGGAAAGCCGGAGTATCTGCAGGTAAAAAGCGTACTTCGGGATATGGAAATGCTCCGTGCTTCTGCTTCGATGCCGTTTATATCAAAGCCTGTAATAATCGGAGGCAGGGCGTATCTTGACGGAGGAATTTCCGACAGCATACCGTTTGAGCATTTTTCCGAAATGGGATACAAAAAGCAGGTGGTAATCCTCACCCGTGATATGAGCTACCGCAAAAAGCCGATGAACAAACTGCTGATACGCTCGTTCTACGGTAAATTCCCCGACTTGTGCAATGCGCTTGAAAACCGTCACAATGTCTACAACGAAAGCATAGACAAGCTATGCGAACTTGAACAAAGCGGCAATGTGTTTATTATCCGTCCGTCTGAGCCGATAACGATAAGCAGAACGGAGAGAGAGCCCGACAGGCTGAAAAGCGTTTATGAGCTTGGAAGGAAGGATATGGAAATGTATCTTGAGGGTCTTGAAGAATTTTTGGAGAAAGAAAAGGAAATATAAATGGCAAACAAGAAATGTCCCGTTGCGAAAAAATGCAGTGGCTGTCAGCTGTCCAACATGACATACGAACAGCAGCTTGAATGGAAGCAAAAGGATACCGAAAAGCTGCTCGGCAGTTTCGGCAAGGTATCTAAAATTATAGGCGCAGACGATCCGTACAACTACAGAAACAAGGTGCAGGCGGTATTCCGCTCTGACAGAAACGGCAGGATAATCTCCGGCGTATATCAGTCGTCCAGAAACGGCATTGTCGGAATTGACAGCTGTATGCTTGACGATAAGCGTGCGGATGAGATAATCGTCGGCATAAGAGAGCTGCTCAGATCATTCAAATTACATCCATATGACGAGGGTACGGAGCGTGGCTTTTTACGTCATGTGCTTGTCCGTGTCGGAAAGAATACCGGAGAGATACTGGTTACTCTTGTCGGCGGAAACTCAATGTTCCCTAAAAAGCACGACTTTGTGAAAGCGCTTGTAAAGCGATTCCCTGATATTACGACCGTGACGTTCTCGGTAAACCGCACTCCCGAAATGCTTCTTCTCGGAGAAAATAACGAGGTGCTTTACGGCGAGGGATACATTACGGATATTCTTTGCGGAAAAAGATTCAGAATATCTCCGCACTCGTTCTATCAGATAAATCACGCACAGACCGAAAAGCTGTACGACTACGCTATAAAGGCGGCGAAGCTCACGAAGAAGGACGTTCTGCTTGACGCATACAGCGGAATAGGCACGATAGGCATAATAGCGTCTGACTATGTAAAGCAGGTACAGGGCATTGAATACAACGCATCAGCCGTCCGTGACGCAGTAAAGAACTGTCACGAAAACGGGCTTACCCGCAACATTGCTTTTAACCGGGGCGACGCAGGCGAATTTCTTGAAAAGAAGGCAAAGCTCGGCACGCATTATGACGCAGTGATTCTCGACCCTGCAAGGACGGGAGCGGACAGGAAGTTTTTAAACTCGCTCGTAAAAATCGCACCGGAAAGAATAGTTTATATTTCCTGCAATCCGGCTACGCAGGCAAGGGATCTGAAAACGCTAACGAAAAAGTACATAGTGACCGATATTCAGCCGTTTGATATGTTCCCGCATACGAGGCACGTCGAGACTGTTGTATTGATGTCAAGAAAAGAAAAATAAGTGCCAGAAAGTGTTGCATTTCCGGGCTTTTTGTAAGATTGGTATCATCAGAGAAGCCTTGCGGAAAGCTCGGTTTTCTTGCATGGAAACATATCTACTTTTCGGTCTGATTGGAGAGAAATTGAGCAGTCTGAGAATAGCGGTAGGGTTTAGGCTGTGGATTAGATGTCATGGGTTGTGGCACTAGGATTGTTGTCAGAGCCGACCGCAGTTTAAGCCACTTGATACTAAGGGGCAGACTTGGCAGTGGAATAGATGACAATTAAAATTTTCAATCAGTCTATTGACAAAGATGCAAAATAAGAATAGAATATAATATTCTACATAAAGGAGGCAGTGGCTTTGAAGGTATACGCAGTTAAAAAAGGAAATAAAATTGGTATTTTTGAAAACTGGTCTGAATGCCAAGCTGCAACCAAAGGATTCTCAGGTGCGGAGTTTAAGAGCTTTACCACCAGAGAGGAAGCAGAAGCGTATTTAGAAGATAGAGATGTTTGGGTTGAACAGGTTAAAAAAGATAATGCGGAAGGATACCTTGTAGCCTTTACGGATGGTAGTTTCGATAAGGACTTAAAAAGATACTCATATGGAGTTCAATTTATTTTGCCTGATGGAAGTCAGTCCGATATTTGCGGATATGGAAGCAATCCTGAGTATATAGATAGTAATAATGTTATAGGTGAAATTTTTGGAGTGATAAATGCGCTTGATTGGGCAGTATCAAATAATTATGAAAAAATAAAAGTATATCATGACTATGAAGGTCTATCAAAATGGATATCGGGTGAATGGGAGGCAAATTCTAAAGTTGGCAGAATGTATTTAGGCTTATTTAATGCCAAATTCAAAGATGTTCTTGAGGTCCTTTTTGAAAAGGTTCCTGGACATAGTAATGTGGTATATAATGAAAAAGCAGATCAATTAGCTAAATCAGCTTTAATAGATAAAAAGAAGGTTGCTGTTAAAGGTGACAATTGGTTTTCAATCCCGTATTTTAAACAGGATGATTTCAATGCGTTTATAGAGATTATTGAAGATTCAGACGAGAACATAACACATACTGTTGTATCTAATCCATATAAAATTATATATAAATTTAAGTTGAATTCAGATTCCGTAACGATAACTTTATTTAAGACGGGACAGCATAAACTCTTATTACAAGGAAAAAACAGTTATTTGTTTCAAGTAATAACTGCTATAATTATTGAATTATATGATGGCAGTCAAGTAGAACAAATTTTGGGGAACGCATACCGGATAAGTATAAAAAAGGATGTTGTTGCAGATACATATAATGAAATTGAAAAAGGATTGCCTCAAAATTATCCTATCGGAATTAAACGTTTGATTAAACAGTCAATAATTAATATGACACATTACATTGAAAGTGAAGAATATTCTATGTATGTATTCCCTGCACTTAGAGCATTAGAGGGTCATATTAAGTATTTGATTACAGAAGCAGGTGGCACTGCTGGAAGACAATTCAGCTGTTTTGGAATGGATAAAACAATAATTCCAAATCGATATGTTGTTACTGAAAATTTTGCAGATAGAAGTAAAAACAGAAGCATTGAGAATTGTTATAATTACTATAAATCTCAAAGAGATACGGATTTTCACTTTGGAGATATTCTTGGGGGCGTAGACAACACGAGATTCATAGAAACAAAAGAAGAAGCAGATGAAATTATAAAAAACTGTATAACGTTAATTAATACGGAGCAGTAATTAAGGAAAGGAAGGTCTGTCATGAATGAATATACGATTATAAAAACAAATGTAGAAGACTATGACAGACTGGTTCTTTGTCTTTCATTTGAAAGTCTTCTGACATATATAAAAAAGATAGAGCAGACTCTTGCAAAAGATAATGTAGATGAAAAAATATTGATTGATCAATTGTTGATTACGGGAAACGGAAATAATCGATTTATGAGCTTTTCTTTCTCTCATGGAAGGTTCGATATAAAAACAGCCCAAGTAGTTAATCCAGCAGAATATTACAGAAAAGAAACTGTTGAATGGTTACACAATAATTATCATTACGTTGAGCATTCAATACTAACAACTGAACAAAGACAAAAGATAAAGGATAACATTGTCTTTTAACAAAAAATAACCCTCCCAGCCATCACGGTCAGGAGGGTTTCGTGTGTCTATGGGGCTTATGCATCCACATCAATGCTGACGCCGGATTTCAGTTCAACTGTGATGCGGTCATTCCAGATGGTTATCTGCTTGATCCAGCGTCGCACCAGTGCTTCATCGAATTCTGTAAGATAGGTGGTTTGCTGTGCGATGTAATCCTGCAGGTCATTGATTCGCTTTATCTGTTCGTCCCTTGCGGCGGTATCGACGGTTGTTTTCTGGCGAAGTTCTCGGAGTCTGAAGATCTCATCCGCTATTTCATCGTAGTCTTCTTTGCTATTGGCTTTCTGAATGAGATCCTGTTGCAGGGTCATCAGTTTTTCGTCAATGCTGTCTATGGCTGTTGCTTGCGATGCTCGGATGACTGCGACAATGTTAAGCTGGAGCTGTACCTGATAATTGCTTTTGTCACCAAGCATTTGATTGATGGCTTTGACAATGGCATCCTGAAGAACCAGCTCATTGATGGTTCGAGCGTGGCATTCAATCCCGGTGGATTCTAGCCTGCTGATGCACCGCCAGACAATTGAGCGGCAGCCATGATTGTTCCAGTGAACACGGCAAAACAGCTCGCCGCACTCCCCGCAGACTATCATCTGAGAAAACACATGATTACTGCTGAAACCATGTTTTCTCCCGTTAGGGCTGACTTTTACAAGCCTGCGGCGAACAAGTTCGTCCTGCACCCGCATAAAAATCTCTTTTGGAATAATAGCTTCGTGGTCGTTCTCAACATAATACTGCGGCATAATGCCATTGTTCTTGATTCGCTTTTTGGAAAGATAATCTACCGTGTAGGTCTTTTGCAGAAGCGCATCGCCCATGTACTTTTCGTTGCGCAGTATCTTTGCTACAGTGCTTGTGTGCCAGCGTGGATTTCCTGCGCCGGTGAGTATTCCGTCACGCTCCAGACCGGCGGCGATTTTGTCGGTTATGCGTGAAACAAGTCCCTGAGAAATTTCTGCACCGTAAATTTCTTTGAGGGTATCTTCAATGTCACGCCGGGACATTCCCTTTGCATACATTGCCATAATCTTCTGCTCAATTTCATCTGTGTGAGTCTGTCTTTTTTCAATGACTTTAGGCTCAAATTCACCATTGCGGTCACGGGGTACGGATATTTCGCATTCGCCGTAATCGCCGGTGATAGTTTTTTTCCATAGTCGTTACTTTGTTGCCCTTTATTGTGCGGCGTCCATGCCGCACTTGGGGGCAACTGTGCAAACATCGTGTTTGCGACTGTTGCCGGAATTGTTGCTGAGAACAGAGTTTTACTCATAGCCGAGATGTTCGTCCATCTCAGCTTCAAGCATCTGTTCGATCGTTCCTGCAAACAGCTTTTTCAGTTTTGCCTGAATATCTCCTGTGCTTTCACAGTCTGCCATCAGAAGCTGAACGAGCTCCTTTTCGCTTAATCCGTAATTTCTGTTTTTCATACCAATTTACCTCCAATTTTTATGGTTATTATTGGTATTTACACAGTTTATTATTCAGACTCTCTATGCCGCCCATCAGGGCGGCATTTCAGCTTGTAGAAAAAGTATGTTTGTTTATAAAATGAAGCGCTGCACAGTTCAGTTTATATCTCCCCGAACTCCTCTAGTCTCTGCATAATTTCCTTGCTTCTGTCGATAAACAGCAGAGCCTTGTTATGCTCGTAATACTCCTTACATCCAAACTCGGAAATAAATCTTGCCGTGTAGCTGTTTGCGGTAAGCTCGGTTACAAGTATCAGCATTTCCTGTCCGTCGGTGTACACTTCATTGCAGAAAATAAATGCGTTTGACATCTTATCCCGTGCCGTTTTCGCCGAAATTTTAAGCTCAGACACAAGATTGTCATATCTGCTCCTGATATCCGCAAACGCCGTTTTTCCGTCCTTGCCGACTGTGAGAGCAGTCATATTCTCAAGCTGTGATATTGCTCTTGCGAACGTTTTCTGACGTGATACGGAAATGCTTGACGACTGCTTGCCATTTTCAAGCTCATTTTTCTTTACCGCTATAAGCTCATTCATCAGCTTTTCTGCGGAAATATCGCTGTCATGCGTTCTCAATTTGAATTCTTTCAGCGTTACAAGCGTTTCACGGAGCATATCCTCGCCGTCTGTTACCTGCTTTGCCGATGCCGTAACGCTGTCAAGGATAAGTCCGAGCAGGGATAAACGCTCGTCAAACTTTGCGTTTTCAGCCCTGTCTTTTATGCTGTCACTTGCATTGCCGCTGAGTATCTCGTCTATCTGATAGTCGCTCCTATACTTATTGAACAGGTCGTAATATGCCGCAAAGCTTCTCGCTGTCCTGTCGTGCTGTATGTACTGACGAATAAGCTTTATGTCGACCTTGATATTATTTTTCTCATACAGGGTTATCATCTGCGACAGGTCTTCCCAACCTCTCGCCGTAACGAACGATTTTCCGTCAACCGTACTTTCTATGCGGTAAAAATCCGCTTTCTTAATTTCAAGATAGGTAAGCACAGAGGCATGAACGCCCGCCTTGTAAGCGTATTCTTTCCACGCTGTAAAATCAGGCTCGATGTCAATTCTTTTCAGTCTGTCCCACGTTACAATGTCAAACTCACGGACGGAATTATTGTATTCGGGCGGATTTCCCGCAGTGACTATTATCCAGCCGTCAGGCACTCTGTGTCTGCCGAACACCTTGTATTGCAGGAACTGGAGCATAATCGGGGCGAGCGTTTCTGATACGCAATTTATCTCATCAAGGAACAGTATTCCCTCTTTTACACCCGTATTTTCCATAAGGTCATACACTGCCGAGATGATTTCCGACATAGTGTACTCCGACACGTCATATTCCTTACCGCCGTAATTCTTGTGTACAATGAACGGCAGTCCGAGTGCGGATTGCCTTGTGTGGTGCGTCATGGAGTACGACAGCAGACCTACTCCCATTTCCGACGCTACCTGCTCCATTATCGCAGTCTTGCCTATTCCGGGAGGTCCCATCAGAAATACAGGGCGCTGTTTTTCAACAGGAATCGCATAGCCGCCCGTTTCGTCCTTTGTGAAATATGCCGTCATGGCATTCTCTATCTGTTCTTTTGCTTCTTTTATATTCATACTCTGCTCCTTTAGATCTCATCCGACGGAAGAACAAGCTTTATCGCCCACGGCGGAACATCGGGATTATTGTACTCATCGTCTATGAATACAAATGCCGTTTCATACGGCGGTTTTCTTGCGGGAAAATCCCCGTATCCGTCTGTAAGATATATAAGCCCCTTGAGATTTGTAAACTCCTTGTTTTGTATAAGCTTATCAACATAAGCGAATACCGGGCGGAAATCCGTACCGCCGAATCCGTGCAATTTCATTGCAGCAAGATAATCGTCAAACTCTTCCTGCGAGGTTATCTTTCTGTCCTCCTGTATGTCCGTGTCGCACTGGATAATATGAAGATTTATCTTTGTGAAAAAGCTTTCCTCGTTTTTGAGGATATTGTACGTCTTCTGAATGAATTTCTGTACAAGCTCGCCTGATACCGAGCCCGATGTATCGATTGCTATAACAAATTCCTTTATTCGCTTTACTTCCTTGTATTCAAGCGGTTCTATAAGCGGCATACGCTCATATAATTTCAGTCCGTAGGTGTAGAAGATATAATCAAACTCATCATCGTTTACACGCATCGCTTCTCCCATTACAGAGAATTTTTTCAGAAATTGCGTATAGTCGTATTTCTCACGGTTGACGGCATTCAGATTCTGAATGAAGCTGCCCCTTGTATCGCCTTTTTCCTTTGAAAACGCTTCTATTTCGATCTGCATTTTCTCCGAAATTTCTTTCCAGTCCTTTTCAAGCTGTGAGGCGGTTTCAGCTGATATCTGCATATCATTTCCCGTTCCATCTTCATTTCCGGGATTTTCTGCGTTACCGTTTCTGTTGCTGCCATTGCTGTTATCCGTATCATTACCCGACTGTCCGTTATCAGAATTCATGTCATTACTGTTCCGGCTGTTGCCGTCCTTGCTGTCCGGATTGCTTTTGATCTGCGTTGAAGCTTCTGTTTCAGGCGGCTTTGCATACCAGATTCTGTGGTCGTCTTCCGCAAACAGCTCCGACCAGGCATAGACCTGCAAATCGTCAACATTCCTCAGAAGATAATCATATATCTTCTCTGCGGTGACAAACCGGCAAGCCGTTTTGATTTTGTCGATAATACTACCCTGTCTGACTTGTCGGGGCGAAGAAAGCGCCTTTATATCGAGCTCATTCATGATATTCTCAGCGGAGATATCGCACGCCAGATTCCACCTGAGCGTGTCTACAAGCGTACCGACAATATTGTGGCGGAACACGCAATGAAGCATCATATGAAGATATGCCCGTGTCAGATTATATCCGGATTTATAGCTTTTCAGCACATAGCTTTCGTCATAGAAAATGTATCTGCCGTCAGTGGCAACAGTTTCGGTTATGATTGACGGTTTCAGCGGCAGCTTATTAATTGCATTGTCAAGAAATCTGAGATTTACGGCAAGCGTATTGCGGGACAGCATAAGTATGTCGGTTGCAAGCGCCGAGAGCTTCTCGGCACGCTCCTTTGCCTTTTCGTATTCCTTATCCGTAAAATCACTTCCTTTGTCGATTCAATAAGTTATCCCGTTGTACCAATCGGTTATTTCATTGCCTGTCTGAGATGAGTAAATATGTATTTTTTCGCAACCGTAAAAAATTCTCCGTGAAATAAAGGTATTTTCACTTAGCGTCACCTTTTCAAGGGAAGTACAGTTTACAAATGCGTGTTGCTCTATAACTCGCACCGTATCGGGAATAGTCAGCTTCTTCAGCAAGGTACATCCCGCAAAAGCGGCACCGTGTATATAAAATCACATATAAGGCTTATAGTTCCAGTGATGACAGCGGGTCGCAAAAATTGTCGTGTTCCGGACTGTTTGCAACCGTCAGAAGAAATGCGGCGGCAGAGGTATTACCCTGCTCGTCTGCAAATTCAATAAGCCCTGTTACATTCCCGGCGGTGATCAAGCCGTTTTTCTTGCATATTCCGAGTAGCTCGGCACTGTCCTGCGTAATACAGTAACGCACGGCGTTTTCTGCATTATTATGCAGAAAATCAAGGTAATGCTCCTCTGCTGAGGCGCTGAGATTCACTCTGTACATAAGGCGTGAAAACGCTATCGCATATTGAAGATTTTCGTCCTGCAAAGCGGGGAAATAATTATCCTGCGCCGCAAAGTCAAAACCGTCTTTGCCCCAGATATTACGCAATATAAAATTGTACGCCGATGATCCGTCGGTCGCCGTAACTGCTTTATAAAGCGGTTTCCCGCTGATCGTGCTTCTGACGGTAACGCTTACACAATCGGAAAATGCGTCGCCGCCGACTGAAGCTATGCCGTCCGGGATCTCAAGTTCATGCAGGCTTTCGCACATAAAGAATGCCTTTTCTCCTATACTTTCCAACCTGTCGGGAATATTTACCGATTTCAGGTTGCGGCAGTTCAGAAATGCCATATTTCCTATTTTAGTCAAACTGTCGGGAAGCGTGATACAAGCAAGGCTTGTACACTCTTTGAAAGCTCGCTCATCAAGCTCTGTGACTGTATCGGGCAGAGATACCGATATCAGCGACAGGCAACTGCCGAAAAGATTATATCCTATCTTAGTAACGCCTGCGGGAATGTCAATACTTTCAAGGTTTGTGCACCCCCAGAATGCAGAATTCCCGATTTCCGTAAGTTTGTTATCAAGATATATTGTATTGAGTGCACTGCACTGGGCGAAAGCACAGCTTCCGAGCCGTTCAACACTGCCCGGCAACGTGACAGAAGTCAGCGATGAACAGCCGTAGAATGCGCCGTCGTTTATGACTTTCAGACTTTCCGGGAGCGTAACGGCAATAACGCTCTGTAAGCCGCAGAGGGCGTCCTTGCCTATGGTCGTTACACCGTCAGGCACGGTAATGACAGTTTCGTCCTCTTTTAGCAGACATTTTTTCAGTACAGCATCCTTTATATCAAATTGTGCCAAAGCAATTACCTCTTCCTGTTGCTGTAGTATAAAAGAGTTCATTCTTCTTTGTTTACCGCAATAATTCTATATGTCGATATCATTATCGTCAACAAGCGGAATTCGACTTTTTGCTGTGACGTTATTTATTTTACGGGTATTTTTTCAAACACGGTATTCCCTCCGATATTCAGAAAATTCATCATGAGCAAGGTTTATGCGTTTTATATCTTTATGGTTTAAGTATATCACAACATAGCTGAATATTCAATATTTAATCAATGTCCGTAACAACAGAAAAACCGCACCGATATAGTGGTATAACAAAGTCGGTTATGGTTCCGGCGATATTGCAGGGAACGTTGTCTATGCATTGCTGACATCATTCATAATGATCTATCTTACCGACACGATTGGATTAAACGCAGGTGTTATTGGCGTTCTCATTGCTGTATCGAAGATTTTTGATGGAATAACAGACATCATTTTTGGTACGTTGATTGATAAGACACATACGAAAATGGGCAAGGCAAAACCGTGGATGCTTTATGGTTTTATCGGCTGTGCAATTACCTTGATTGGTGTATTTGCAATCCCGATGAACATGGATAATTTTGCTCAGTACGCATGGTTCTTTATCTGCTACACACTTCTTAACAGTGTATTTTATACGGCAAACAACATCGCATATTCTGCTCTGACCGCTCTTGTTACAAAGAACAGCAAGTAAAGAGTTCAGATGGGTTCTTATCGCTTTATCTTCGCATTTGGAACAAGCCTCCTGATTCAGGCTGTTACATTCCGGACAATCAGTATGATTTCATCACGGATATGGAAAGCCGTATGTACGCAAAACCGCAGGAAGTGGAAGAATACCTGAAACAGAACAGCGGCAGACCGTATATTAGTTGTGAGTATATGCACGCTATGGGCAATTCTCTTGGCGGTTTGAGCCTTTACACTGACCTTGAGGACAAATATGAGGCTTATCAGCAGCCGATGAAATTGGAATTTGTAATTATGCCCTTAAGATCGTAAGAAGAAAGGAAAGCGATGAAAATACAGGATTTTCAAGACAATGTTACTTGTGGTGGATTTGATAATATCTTCGCAAATATTTATAAGCCACAGGATATAGAAAGTCAGAAATCACGATATATGAGTGCTGTGGAGAAATTCACAGCACTGTATCCGAATAGAAATGATATACACGTTTATTCTGCTCCGGGTAGAACAGAAATCGGCGGTAATCATACCGATCATCAACATGGCTGTGTCATTGCAGGAGCAGTTGACTTAGATGTTATCGGTGTTGTAGCATTTCATGATGAAAACATCATCAGAATTAAATCAGGGGGATACGATGAATTTGCAGTTTCACTGGACGATTTGGATGTTCATATCGGTGAAAAAGGTTCTTCTGAAATTGTCAGAGGGATTACAGCTCGCTTTAAGGATTTAGGTGTAGAAATTTCCGGATTTAATATGTATACAACTTCAAATGTACTTGGCGGAAGCGGTATTTCTTCTTCTGCTGCATTTGAAACATTGATTGCAATCTGAAGCTTCTCTATCCGGATGGAAGCTTTACAAAAGAAGAAGCAGAAGAAGTTCTCCGGATTTCCTTGGAGATGCGTCGCCGTGTTAAAGAGCAGTTTCAAACGATTTTGGAACAGAAAAAATGAACTATGAATTGTTAGGCAATGGCGATACACATCTGCACAGGCACCTATTCCCAAGGAAAAGCGGAGATATAGAAAACTATGGCAACAACGGAAAAGGAACTGTTTGGTGGTATCCTATGGAAAAAATGTACAATGATAATAACCGCCCTTCAAA
>ENA-ORNW01000557-ORNW01000557.1-human-gut-metagenome-genome-assembly--contig:-NODE-557-length-35880-cov-4.101884_pt1 | contig 35880 bp, 49 predicted proteins | sample MGYA00242121_ERZ509034 | MGnify/ENA primary metagenome ERZ509034 (study PRJEB26280, sample SAMEA2338689) | human gut metagenome | biome: human gut; feature: human-associated habitat; material: faeces... | reverse complement strand
ATGAAAATCATCCTAGATTTGATAAACAAATTCTTAATCATAGATACTATGGAAAGATATTATCAGAAGTATCAACATTATTGTTATTTCTTGACACAACTCCATTGATAGAATATTATCGAGAACATCATGATGATTTTCCAGATGTATGGAAACAATCAAAAGATAAACAAATAAAATGGCTCGATAATATATTATCAAGATTTGAAGGTAGATTTGATAATATTATTTGTTTTGGTCATCATCCTATTTATGCTTATGATAAAATGCATACAAATAGTAATGATGTTGAAAAAGCTTTGTTACCAACATTTAATGAATATCAAGTAACAGCATATATATCTTCTCATGTACATAATTTCCAATGGATTGAGAAACCAGATATTTTTACCAAATTTATTACAAATTCATCATGTTCATATACTAATAAAGTAAAGAATATTGATGGAAGTAAATTTTCATCTTCTGGAACAGGTTTTACCATTGTTTCTATAGATGAAAATACCAAAGAAATTATTATAAGATTTGTTGATAAAACTGGACAAATTATACTTTGTAAATCAGTAAATAAAGATGAAACCATTGAATGAAGGAATAATATATAATAAAAATTCTGATACATTTGAATTTGATTTTAATTCTAATTCAGAAAAATGTATTATTGAATTTTCTGATTTACCATTAGAACCAATTAATTTAGGGTATAAAAATACTTATTATTTTGGTTATCAATTTATTAATAATGATAATGCTTCAAGTAAAATAAGAACTAAATTTTTTAATAGTCTTAGATTCTCTAAAGATTTTGCAACTCCAGAAAATAAACGTTTATTTGTTGTAAATGCTTTAAATAAACTTGGAAATCAAATAAATATATATACTTTTGATACTATTGTTTATCCGAAATCAAGAAGTTATTTAAATCAATATATTTTAAAACTTCTTGGTAATATTGTGCCTAATTGGGAAGGATATACAATAGAATTATTTAAACGTTTACCATCTGAAATTGAATTTGATTGGAAACGTTGGGAAAGAAATATGAAAGATTCTGAAAAATATGTAAATGAAGCTGTTTGGGATAATGCTAAAAAAGCAATACAATTATTACTTGATAAAATACATAATCAGGAATATTTTTCAATTGCTGAATCAGTAAGAAAAAATAAATATAAACCATATTTTTCATCATATCTATATTTTGAAGATGAATCAAAACAAAGAATACTTGATGCAAAAAAGATATTACTTGTTGATGATGTTACAACTACTGGTTCAACATTATTTGAAGCAATCAAGAATATACGTTTATTGAATCAAGATGCAATAATTGTAATATTCACTCTTGTTGGGAAAAAAGAATTGCATGAGTAATAATTAACAATATAATAATTTTTTAAAATACTTGGGACTTATATGTTTTGGAATACTTTATTTTATGATTTCGAAAGATTTCATATTCTATTTAATAAAGAAAGAAAAGTTTGGTATGTTTTAGTTTTAAGACGTCATTGGTTGTTTAAAAAATGGATTCGAAAATTTTATTTATCAGATAAAAATGGTAATCCAAAATTATATCTATATCGTTCATTTGCATATAATGATTTTATGAATAAAGTTTGGAATAATCGAAATAACAATAAATTAACAAATTTCGATAATTTACATAAGTTAAATAAGAGAATCACCAAATGGTGATTTTTTAATATTATAATGAAAATATGGAGGAACAATTTAAAATTGATGATTTCTTTTCAAAAAGAACAGGTATCAATATATTTAAATATTATGATACCAATGTTATTATATATGAAGACCATCGAACTATATTAAATGTTTTATTTGTTTTATTTAAAATTGGAAAACTTAAATTTGATTTGGTTCCAAATATAATATCTTTTGATTTACATGATGATTTTAATCAAGGATTAAAAAAATCAGAAATATTTAATATATTAAATATTAAATCATTTGATAATATTGAATTAAAAGATTTTTGGAGTTTTGTTGAGTTTGATTGTAATGGACTTGATAATGATTGGGTTAAAATTGCAATGGAACTTAATATGATTAAAGATTATGTAAATATTGGTGGTTATTATATAGATAGTTTGAAAGAATCTCCTGAATATATTTCTGAAGATAATATTTCTCATAAACTATATTATTTAAAACATTTAGATTTTGAATTATCAAATACAGATAATTTTATTGGTCAACTTGTAAATCCAATAGAAAGAACATTAGAATTAAGAAATATTTTTGGATTTAATAATTTCGAAAATTGTCAAAATAATTTTTCAGATATTCAATATCCTTATATTCTTGATTTTGATTTAGATTGTTTTACAGCTCCAAATATAATGTTAGTTGATTTAGTTGAACATGAACCATTAGGTATTGTTTGGAATGAAAAAACATTTAAAGATTTGTATTATGGATTTTCTGATAATTTTGTACGTGATTTTATGAGATGTTTAATTAAACGTTCTGAAATTACTACAATATGTTTAGAACCATTTTATTGTGGTGGTTATAAAGAAAGTATTCAAATACTTGAATATCTTGATAAATATATATTTGAAGGAAAATTACAAACAAGTATAGAATGGATATAATCAAAAAGAAACCGATAATTAGTTGGTATAGATTTGGAGACCCAACATTAAATTATGATTGGATTAAAAAATTAACGGAAATAAATATTATTAAAACCAAAAAATTAACAGATGATTTTATCAAAATTTGTATTGATAATAAACATCGAATATTTTTACATATAGTAATCACAGGAATGGGTAAAACACCTTTCGAACCAAATATACCAACAGTAAAAGAAACATTTTATTCGATAAAAAAACTTATTGATTTTGGATTTCCACAAAAACAAATATTGGTTTGTGTTGAAAATATTATTCCAAATCAAAATGGGCTTAAAGCTCTTGAATTATTATTAAGAGTATTTACGGAGTTTAGACAATTACGTTTAAGATTTATCAGATTTAATGTATTAAAATTTACACAAGATAATGGTGTGTTTCAAATTAAAAATGATAATATAAACAAAAGACCTCAAGTAAAAGCTCTTCAACAATTTTTGTTTACAACACCATCATTTTTCAAAGATTATTTTAATCTAATACAAAAATATCAAGGAATTATATCTGTTGATAAAGGTGAAGAAGCAATTATTGGTATAAGAGAATTATTGGCTTTTGGTTATAGAAATGAATGGATTGATGAAAATGGAATAAGATCAAAACTTATTGAATATGAAAATGGTAATAAGTATAAACCAATACTTAATATCATTTCTAATAATAGAAATATTCGATGTTCAAATAAATGTTTACTTTGTACAGGATTTAATTGATATTCAATTCAAAATTGAATAAGAAATTTAATTTGAAATGTTAAATATTTTAGCATTTTAAGTGATTGTTATTCAGCTCATTAAATAGAAAAAATAACGAGAAAAATTTTTTATTTTTATTATTAGTTTCCCCTATATTTTCTATTAAAATCATATATATAAAATGTGAGTATGAAACATGTAGCTCAAACTTAATTTTTAATTAAACATGGATGATAAAACTTCAGTAGATATTAGTTCTATTGATTGGAACAATTTAACACCTGAAGAGTTCCATGCTTTAGAACTTAAGATGCAAGAGGATAAAAAAGCTTTAAAAGCTGTAACTCCTCGAAAAAAACGAGAAACAGGTGAGATTCCAGTGATTTTAAGGGGTAAAAGTTATATTATTTCTAAAACGATTTATAATCGTTTAAAATCAATGAAATCAGAAAAATCAAGAGAAAAATTAATTGATGAGATAATTGTTTCATCAAATTCGATTGAAGAATTGTAATCGATATTCTATATATTTAATAATTTTAAATTTTAAACAAAATGGCAAAAGACAATTTGACCGAAGGTTTAGAAGCAATGGAAGAAGTTGCTGCTGAGAAAGAAACTAAAGTAAAGAAAGAAAAGAAAGAAATGACTCCGGAAGAATTGGAAGCTCTGAAGGCTGCTTGTGAAAAAGTAAAAGCATTTGGTGTTTCTGAGAATTTCGCAAAAGTTATGGAACTTGTTCCGGTATGGCATGACAAAGATGCTTCTGCTCCTGTTAAAGAAGCTGTTGCAAATGCTTTCGGTGGTTCTGACAAATTCAAAGATTATGTTGATTCTGAATTTCAAGAAGAATTGGCAGTTATCAATGGTTTGACCAAGGTTGCTTCAACTTTGAACAACATCAAAGCATTCTATGCTCGTCGGGAATCAAGCAAGAAAGCTAAAACTCAGTTGGTTATGATTGGTGGAAAATACTACCAAGTTAACAGTGAGTTCTATGCTTCTTTGGCTGACAAGTCTGCTGATGAGAAACGTGAAGCTCTATTGAATCATGCTGATACCAAGGAAAATAACTCTGTTGAGGTTCTGTAATTTTCTGAAGTATTTATATTCAATATTTATGAAACTCAGATTTTTATCTGAGTTTCTTTCGGAATGTAATTTAACTGGTAGATTGCGGGAGTAAAAATCCTTGTAGGTTTTGGTTCGAATCCATTCATTCCGACACAATTTTTTATAATAATGTTATGATTAATACTCTAGAAGAAAAATTGCTTCAACTTTGTAAAGAAAATTTTTCTGAATTACAAGTTCAAGCGATAAAAGAAATGCTGGAAGAAAATGTTAATCAAAAGAAACTTATTGAAACTCTTAAAGAAAATCTTGAGACTTTCAAAAATCAAAGAGAATCTTTTAGATTAAAATCTGAAGAATTAAATGAGCAACTTGAGATTTACAAATCCAGAGAAACAGAACTTTTGGAACGTGAAAAGAAATGTGAAGAAACATTCTTAAAATGTGAAGAAAGAAACAGAAATTGGGATAAAGAACTTTTACAAAAAGAAGTTAATTGTTTAAAAACAATTGCTCAAAACCAATCTGATTTAATTTCAGATGTATTTAGTTCTCCAGTTTATCGTTCTTATGTTGATGGTAAACATTCTGTTATTAAAAAAGATTGTTATGGAAATTCTTTAAGAGAAGATTTACCATATCATCAATTAGTAGAACAAAGAATTGAAGCATCACATAAGCATCTTGTAAATTTAAATAATGGACAAGTTGCAGAAACTATAGGAGATAAACTGTAAACTTTATTCTGTAAAATATAAAGTTGAGTGAATTTATATAATTCCTAACTTGTGAGTAATCACATTGATTTTGGTAACAATTTTGTCAAAGATAAAAAGTTACATATTTGGGGATGTATGGCTTTGACAGGCATCATGGAGAATAATTATTCAGTCGTAGTTTGAGGAAGGTCTACGTAGAAAAAAGACTCAAAACAATAAATGCTAAGAACGAAAACGATTTTGAGGGTCACAAGGTGATTGCTCATGATTTTGCTGCAAATCGCGTTGTTTACGCTGCTGCTTAATTTCGGATAACATTTAAGGGTTTGTTATTTCTGAGTTAAAGAAAGAAACTGGTGGATAAAGACTTCCAAGTCTGCTCCAAAAATTTTGGTAGTTTTATAAATGAACTGAATGTTTTACACTCGGCTATTAGAACTGAATCAGTGTATTTAAAATTATAGTTCGATTACCATTCATTCAAAGCTATCTACAACTACTCGATAGTGATATTATTCGAGAAAACTGTAAAAGTAATTATTTGAAGGTTGTTTGGACCTGGGTTCGAAACCCAGCATCTCCACAAATAAGATACACCGCGTTACGCAGCGATTTTTATGTTTACGCTAGCGATTGATGGTGATTGTTGATTTCATTTACAAATGAAGTCTGCTTGATTCCGGAGTTTTACTGGTGAGTACTCGTAGAAAAGTTTTGGATATTCGTGTACAAAATTATAAGACCAAAACCAAAGAGATAACCTTTGATGTAGTACAACATTTTCTTGGTTTATATAAACCTTTTTGTAGTACGGATAGTAATTGATTCAGTTATCATAACTGGTTTAGTTATTGAATCATTACAAGATCGTTTCGGTTTTATAACAGTCACGTGTTTTACCGAAAATTTTATCCGACGGTCAATTGCATTGGTTAGCTTGAATCGCTCCAAAATTCTGCAGACCGTTGACGCAAAGTACCGTCGGATTTTTTGAACTTTATGATGTTAATATTTTGATAATTAATGTTTTTTGAAACACCTTGTTTACGTAATGTAAACTTTCGGTTTTATAAAGATATTTAACTTAATAATAGTTTGGTGAAGTCTAAGGGTTCTAAAGAATAGCTTCAAAGAGACTACCACAAATCCAGAAAGTCTCAAATGCAGGTGTCGTATAATTGGTTAGTACACAAGATTTTCATTCTTGTAATCGGAGTTCGATTCTCCGCATCTGTACTAAAAATCAAAATTATTATATTTTGATTGAATTGAAAATTCGGATTATTTCGAAAAAGACTTTGCAAAGTATTTTCAGTTTAATTAAAGTATATAAATGTTTGGAACCAGTATCTATCAAATATTGGTATTTGGAGGTAAGCATGATGTTTGAACAATTGCAATAATTAAAATTTGAGTACTATTGATACGTACAAGAGAATTTTTGAGTAAATTGTTAACTAAATAACTCTAGTTTTATTAATTAGGCCAAACTAATTTTGATTTTTTAAAATATTGCGGGATGGAGCAGTGGTAGCTCGTTGGGCTCATAACCCAAAGGTCGTTCGTTCGAATCGGACTCCCGCTACAAATCTTTTTAGATTTACTTTTGAAAAATATGATTGAATTTTTGAAACTCAATAGAAATATTGAGTTTCAATTTTGCTTGGGTAGCTCAGTCGGTTAGTAGCACTTGACTGTTAATCAAGGGGTCGCTGGTTCAAGTCCAGCTCCAAGCGCAAAGTAAAATTAATAAATTGATTGATATTATTACATGGAGAATAGAGACTAATCTTAACTGTTGCTAAGCTCCACAACATGAAGAAGTTAAGATTATTTGGACCAATAGCTCAGTAGGTTAGTAGCAATTGACTCATAATCAATAGGTCGGTGGTTCGAACCCATCTTGGTCCACAAAATGCTAATTTAGCTCAGTTGGTAGAGCACGTGATTTGTAATCTCGAGGTCGTGGGTTCGAATCCCTCAATTAGCTCAAATAACAAATAATAAATAACATTTAAAATTAAAACTCTGATAATCTGTAAGTACCATTTATAGAAAAACAGAAGAAAGATATGGTACATCTTTTGGGATAGATAGTAATCCTATTTCCCGATGAAAGTTTATAATATTTTATAAGCTGATTTGAAAACAAATATTGTCCCATAGTATAATGGCAGTACACCTGGTTTTGGTCCAGAGAGTTGAGGTTCGAATCCTTGTGGGACAACAATTTCATAACAGAAATTTTAAAGATTGATTATTTCTTATGGAAAACTCCAAACAAATTTTGTTTGGAGTTTTCCTTTTTATTCTGATTCCCTGGGTTTTCCATAATTATCAAATATATAATATAGATAATAATATAATCAATCGTAAAAATAAAGTTATGAAAACAAAACTTCAAACAATTAATGAGCAAGAATTACAACAAATTCTAAATGCAAATAATCTTGATGAAATTCTTTTATCAGAAAAATTAAAGAATATTTTTTCCAAAGCAATTAAAGAATTATTTAAAGAACTTATTGTTGATTATGATTCTTATGTTGATGAATTATTTATCTTTGATTATTCAAAGAAATTTAATTCAAAAAATTATCATGAATTAGATAATTTATTGGAAATAATAAAACTTGTTAATATTGATAAATGAAGATGCAAGACGAATCAAAAAAGAACTCAAAGATTTATTGAAAAATGAATAATTAAAATAATCATGTGCAAGATAATTTTCGCAACAAAATATAAAGGTCATAATGAACTCAATACGGATGTTCTACCTCAGTATAATTGTAGTAATTGCAAACATTTTAATAATGAACAAGTACTTATAGAAATAAGTAAAGGAAACTGTTATGCTGTTGAATGTTCAAACTTTGTTCATCCATTGGAAGATTGTATCTTAAGAGGGTTTGAAGGTCATTCTGAACAACCTGGATTGTCACAAACGTTAAATAAAAAAGAATCATAAAAATATGTGAAGAATGCTTTCATAAATGTAAAGCACAATGTTGTACATGGATTCCGATGCCAATAAATTTCCTAAAGAAATATCAAGATAAAATACAACGAAAAATATTGATGCTTTATCCTGCAAATAAAAATGGAACAACAGTATATCCTATTGTCGAAATATCAGGATATAAAGATGGTAAACCATTAATTTTACGACCAAAACAACGTTGTATTTTTCTTGATAGTAATAATCGATGTGTTATATATGAAAATCGTTTGGAAATATGTAAAATTTATGGTACAACTTCCGAACCTGATAATTCATTAACATGTGGATTTCATCTTGGTAAAGATTTTTCATTTCCTGAAGAAAATCATCCAGATTATAAGGAAATCAAGAAAGCTGATGAATCAGGGAAATATCAAAAATATTATAAAAATAATTTGAAACTTTTACAAGAAATGTTCGGAATATAATGGATATACTTATTGAACTTGGAATACAAACACAATTTGATAATTCTTTACTTAAAATAAAAAAGACTACTCAGCCAATAATAAACACTTTATAAAATCATCTGATGGTTGGATTACAGATAAAGTAAAATTTTATCCAAATAATTCATATAAACATATACAAAAAGCTTGTATGTTTATTAGAAATAATAATTGGAAAGATGAATTTATTGAAGCTAATAAAAAACATGGTTATGATGCTGGAGAGTTTTAATTATTGAAAAAGGATTTGTTGCTGTTGTGGATGACCATTTATTATATTGTTCAGAAAATGTAACTCTTAAACAAGCTGAACTTGCTGGATTTACAAGAGAAAGAGGAATATTAAAACATTTTGATTATTTAGATGAAACACAATTTATTCAACCACAAAATAAATGTTATTCAACAAGAAAAGTAATGTTTTGTATGGAATTGGAAAAACAACAACGAAAGAAAAAATCTTCTTTTAATCCTGAAGAATATTATTCTAAACCTGAAAATCAATTTCATTGTCCTTCAGGTATACCAAGAATAGGTTATCAAAAATTTTTACAATCAAAAAGAGGACAAAAATTTAGACGAAGAATGAATAGTTTTTGGACTTCATAAAGCTGGAAATTAATTTCCAGCTTTCTTTGTTTCCCTTATTTTTATATATTTATCGGATATATTATATAGATTAAAACATTAAATTTAAGGATATGAAAAATAAATTATTATCAGAGCAAACAAAAGAAATATTTGAGTTATTAAACAATGTTGATTCAAATATAAAAGGAATTGATTATATTTATAATCATGAAAACTCATTATTGTATTGAATTATGATTTAGCGGATATAGAAAGAAATATATGTGGATTAGTTTTTTGTAATTTACATTATTTTCTTGAAAATCTAAAATCAATTATTAATAGTAACAATCAATCAATTGATGATACAAGACTTGTTGTTTGGAATATTTTATTGAATTATAATCAGAATTTTGATGCTGATTATCTTCAAGATAAAACTATTGATGAAACTTCAATATTTAAATATTTTGAAAAATACGTTAATGATTTTTTCATTTGGACGAAAAATATTTTTCAAAATAAAGATATAACAAAAGAACAATTTCTTTCTGAAAACAAACAAAAATATGATATTGCGTATGGTCAATTTTTAGATTCAATTAAACAATCTAATAGTCCAAGTTTTCATAATAATGCTTTGTTTTTAGAACATTGTTTTAAACTTCTTATTAATATTGATAAACGATTTTTGAAGAAAACAAGGAAATTTGAAAAAGAAATAAGTTTGAAATTTCCAAAATTTGAATTTTGGAGTATATTGATTTCACCATTTGATTTTGAATATCCAACAGTAGAAAGTTTTGAAGATAACTTTCCATTAAAAAAAATGTTGAATGATTATATGATTTGTTATTAAAATATTAATATGACTACGGAAGAAGAAAACAAATTATTGATGCATGTTAAACGTTTGGAACAATGTATCAATGATTTTAAATTATATGATTCCAAACGAAAAAAATATATTGAGCAACTCAAGAATGAAAATGAAAATTGGAAAAAGAGATGTTTCAAAATTAGTGATGATTTCGATAATTATATAGAAGTTATTGAATCTGCAAATGGAACAACTTATAATCCAAAAGTAAAAGCATATTACAATTCATTTCTTGAAAAGATTGCAAATCTAAAAAGAGAATTAAAAACTTCTCAGGAATTATTAAATGTAAAGGAATCAATTGATAAATCCAAAGAAGATTTGTTATTAGAAATATCAAGTTTGAAAAAGAAAAAACTTGAACTTCATAAAGAAATTGAATGTTTAAAATCTAAAATTACAAATCTCGAAAATGAATTAATAATCGAAAAATCTTTAAAATAATATTGTTATGAAAGAAGAAACTAAATGTAAACTTTGTGGTTCAATAAAAGATATGAATCCTGAAGAATTTGATCCAAATTGTAAATGTTATAAATTAATGAAAAATGAAGAAATATGTTATTCGTGTGTTTTTTGGAAAAATCATGCTGATAACTATAATCCAAATGTTTTTATTTATGAAACAAATGGAAAATTACATAGAACTACAACATCAAAATTATATGTAAATAAATATACAAATCTTGGATTCTTAGGAATGGGAGGAAAATTATTATATATTCAAATGTTAGAAACTGATGAAGTATTTGAAACAAATAATCTTTGGTATCAAGGAGAAATTCCAGAACATTTCAAAAATGAAAAAGGTTTACAAGAAAATTGTAGACTTTTATCAAGAAAAGAATATATTAAAATTCTTCAAGAACAAGGAAAAGGAAAAATCATTCATTGTGAATGTCATGAACATATTGGTCAAGTTTCTATTGAAAATGCTTTAAAAGAAATTAATAGATTAAATCGACAAGAAGCTGAAAGAACAAATTCTAATCCTAATATTGTTTGGAGAATGGATTTTTCTGAATATTTGTATTGTACGGATGAAACAGATGAAAATGTTGATAATCCTTGTCAACTTAATGATGGTTATTGTTGGATTGTTTCAGTTCCTCAATATTGTGTTTATACTAAAAAGGATAAGATTCCTGTTTATAAAGGAGATAGAAATTTTCTTTATGAAAATCTTGAAAATATCAAAAATGAATTGTTACAAAAGCTTGATAAAACAAGTTATTTGAAAGAAGAATTACAAGAACTTGAAGTAGTTAAAAATCAATTTGATTTCAAATAATTATGAAGAAAAAATATCTAATAATAACTGATAATTCTTTTATACTTCAATTTGAAGTTTCAGCAATTATTAAATTGGAATATAGAAAAGGATATTTGGAAATATTTTCATCAAGCAATAAAGCTTTAGAAGATATTGAAAAAGGTTTGATTCAATTAAAACTTGATTACAAGTTTGATAAGATAGAATATATATTAAGAATTTTATGTAATGTTAATCTTTCGAATTATAATATATATGTTTCTGATGATAGATTAATATAAATTTTTGAAAATAAGAAAAAGCTCTGATGAAAATTTCATCAGAGCTTTTCTTTTGTTTTATCGTAATTACCAATTACTAATTATGAAATCTTCTCGATAACGATAATTTAATGGTTTGTATTCTATTGGTATTTTCCAAATAGTTTCACCATAATCATAATCAATAATTGATTTAATCAAATATTCATCATCTTCAAAAACTGTTAAAAGTTCTTTTCTTTTGATTTCTATTTCTTGTTTGTTTTCTGGAGTTTCTTCTCTAATAAGTCTTGCAAGTTGTCCATCTTGCCATTGTAAGAAACTTTTAACATCTGAACATAAATGAAGTTTTGGATTAACTCTCATAACTTCATTTTTAATACTTTTTGTCCAATCATCAATTGGTTTCATTATTTCTTGATATTTATTAAAATTAGAAAACAAGTATTTACGTGCTGAATTTTCAATATCAAGAAATGTTGCAATAATCTCTTTTGAATTGTTTTTGATATTTTCCATAATATTTAAAGATTAATTAAACTTCTACAAAATGGTCCTAAACCTAATTTAATTGAATCAGGTTCAGTTAATAATCTTCCACATTTCATACAATATCCTTCATGATAAAATTCAATTCTTTTATCATAATTGTTATTATAAACATAATGATTTAAAATAAATTGAAATGTTTTAATACTAATTGTATTTGAATCAATTTTCTTTGAAGGAATAAAATTGCGTTTCTGATTTAATAAACCAATATATAACCATTCATCATAAGAACGACAAACTGATACAAATCATAATGGTTTACGAATGTTTTCATTTTTATCATTCTTAATAACATCTTTACATTGATTTATTTGAAATGTAAAATGATTTTGATTTTCAATATTTTTGATTGTTATAATCGCTTTTCCAGCAAATATAAAATCTTTAATATAATCATTATTTAGGATATGTTGATTCTGTCCTAAAATGATTGGTTTAACTTTAAAATTCATAATTTCAAATTTATTGATTATTTTTACCTATTTAAACTCCTGAAACGAATTTCAGGAGCTTCAAAAAGATATTAAATAGATTCAATATCTTCAATTGGTGTACATTGATTTTTCAAAAATAAATGATTACAATAACCAATTGCATTTTTATTTACCATAACCATATATGGTTGTTTTTTCTTACGTGAATTGTAACCAACAATTGTTAGAATTTTTGAATCTTTTTTCATTACATATTTTTTCTCGTAAATTGATTCATTTTCATCAATTAAACCATCTCTATAAGCATTTCTATTAAGTTCTTTTAATTCAATTGATGAAGGTTTTCGATAACCATTTTCTGATGTAATATTGAAATCAAATTTACATGAAAAATTCGCATCTGTGTATCTTATAGAACCAATTTTAATATTAAGTCCATATTTTTCTTTTGCAAGTTTTCGAAATTCTGCAAATAAAGCTTTCGAAACTGTTTCAACAGAACTTCTATTAAATTTTTGAACTTTTCCATTTTCATCAAATGGTTCAATAGAAGTATTTTCTTGTTTTTCTTGTAAGTTTTCGAAATCACTCAATATATTATCGAGAGCATTTCTCAATTCATTTTCTATACACATATTATCAAAATTTAATGATTATTTCTACCTATTTAAGCCTCTGGAATGACTTCCAGAGGCTTAAATATTACTTATTTTTCAATTAGAAAATCAAATTCTTCTTTAGTTATTTCCATAATTATTTCAATTTTGTTTTTAGGGTCATCTGAATCTTCAAAAACAGTATTTTGAATAAAAAAAGCGATATTTTTTAAGTCAAAATCAAATATTGTTAAACAGAAATTTTTGTTTACCAAATTATATTGATAATTATAAAGTTTCCAATATATGGTACCTTCTGTAATCCCAAGTTCCATAAAAACCACATTTTTCTTTTTAAGAACATAAAATAGTGTCTTTTCATATTGTCAATTTTTAATGATTATTTCTACCTATTTAAGCTCCATAAAAGCTTGATTTTAAGCTTTATATGGAGCTTTTATAAGCAATTTTAAAATCTTATCAACTGTTTTGGAACCTTTTTTACTTCATAATCAACAAAATATTGAATATCATTTTCTGGATCATCAATAAAATAACCCGAACCATCAATAAGCATTGATTGAGTAGCTTTATCGCCAACTTCAATTTTTTGACAATTTTCGATTTTCTCCCAATCTCCAACAAATTGTCCTAAAACAAATTTTCGCTTGTAAATTGGAAAATGTACACTAATTTTAAGCATAATATTTCAGTTTTAATGATTATTTCTACCTATTTAAGCCTCTGGAATGACTTCCAGAGGCTCCACACGCGCTCCACATGGCTCTATATGAGCCTTATATGTTGAGAAAATATGCTGTTTGAATGTTGAAATAAGCATACCATTCTTTGACAACATTATCAAGAGAATGTGAAGGACATAAATTCAATATTTTCTCTAATTTGTCTAAATCAACTTTATATGGGGATTCGAACATATTTGTGTCTCGATGTTCTTTTTCGAAAGTTCTCATATAAATGAAAGCATAAAATAACAAACTTTCATTATGTGTCCAAAGTCTAAAAATCTTTGTTTTTATATCTCTTGGGGACTCGTCACTATAACAAATCCTTAACATATCATCTAAAACATTTTCAATAGCTTTTTGACAAATATGTACTTTATCAACATCACTCAAATATCCAATTTTTGTGAACTTTAAAGACAATTCTTTGTCATCAGCAATAACACAACTTTGGATTTTTTGTCCTAAATCTAAATAAAATTCTTTTGTTGTCATATTGATTAATTTAATTGTTATACGATTGAATTTTCTTATTATATATAGTTGATAAATCGGAGAAAATAAGGGAGAATCTAATAAAAAATCATCTATACGCACCGGTATACATGTTTACTTGATAAAACGCACCAGTAAAAAGTCCTATATATCTCATATATAATCATATATAAGCCTTATATCTTGATATATCAAAATTTAATAGATTTTACCGGTGCGTATATTAATATATAGGACTTTCTGGTGCGTTTTATTATTTCTGGTACGTTATTTCAAAATATACATATATTATATATGTACATACGCACGTATATGATGAAAACAACCAAACGCACCAGTATATTATGATTATTCAACTATACGCACCGGTAAAATGCTCCAGAAAAGTCTATATTTCCAATATACAAGGCATATATCAAGAATAATTGAAATATATAATGACTTTCTGGTGCGTATATTGATATATAAGGTATTCTGGTGCGTTTTTATAGAAACTTTTCATCTCAAATCCCTATATTTGTTCAATTTATCGTATATAATCAATACAAGAAACAACAATATGAATATTTGAAAAATAAAAATCAATTTTATTGTTCGTTTCCCCTGAAATTATTGATTTTATCGTATATAATCAATACAAGAAACAAACAGAATATTAATCTTTAAATTTTAGAGTTATGAGCACAAAGAATGAAAAAGCAAGACGTGAAGCTGAAGCATTAAAAGCAAAACAAGCTGCAGAATCTGCAGAAGTTGAAAACCAAAACAATGAGGCTGAAAATTCCGATAAACCGGTTTTCGTAAACGGAAATGACCCTCAGTTTGACAATTTGGATTGGTTGAAAGAAACTTCTCCGGCTCCGTTCCATGTTCAAGCAAACGTATCGTCAAAATATGACGTAAAAAGAGAGCCTGAAATCCTTTTCGGACTTGAGAAAATTTCCGAAATCATGCCTGACCAACTTCCGGTTGAATTGATTATGTTAGCCAAATGGTGGGAAGTTAAACCTGCCCGTGCAGCAATCAAAAAATTGATTGATGCAAAAGCTGACGCCGAAGGTTATGATAAAGTAACCTATATGCAAGAAATTCTCCGCAAAAAAGTTGATGAACTCAATGCAATCAAGGGTTGTATTGACCGTCTGAGCTACACAATCACTTATTTCAAGCCACGTAAAGACTTTGTTTCAAAAGTCCCTATGAAGCAAATCCGTGCTTTGGATGGAGAAATCTACAAAGTGCCTGTTAACACTTTGGAGCAAATTAAACAACAATTTGCTGGTGATAGAGAAGCAATTTCGAAGGCAATTATTGAAGTTGGTGAAAAAGTTGGAAATGAAGTTGAAGAACTTTGATACAAGGGCTCAAATGAGCCCTTTTTTCTTACTTAAAACAACATTTCGCACCAGTAAAAGCCTCCATATAAGCTCTATATAAGCCTTATATGGAGGCTTCTTTTTGTATTCTGAAATAATACATATTTTACCGGTGCGTAAGAAGATGATATGTAATATAATGACATATCATCACTTTTTGGTGAAAACAACCAAACGCACCAGTATTTTATGATTGTTCAACTATACGCACCGGTAAAAAGCTCCAGAAAATCCCATATTTCCAATATATAAGGCATATATCAAGAATAATTGAAATATATAATGACTTTCTGGTACGTATATTAATATAGTATATTCTGGTGCGTATAATGAAAATTTTTATTGGAATATCCCCTATATTTGTTCAATATATCGTATATAATCAATACAAGAAACAACAATATGATTCTTGAAAATAAAAAATATTTGATTTCCCCCTATAATTATAGAGAAAATCATATATAAGAAATAGAGAAACAAATTAAATAATTAATCAATCAATTTAAATTTTTGAGTTATGAAAAAACAAATTAATCCGATGGTTTTAGTGTTAGGCCGTTCATTCAGTGTTGTATCTGAAAATGTACAAGTTGCTTTGGTGACTGTTTCAGAAGAAAAAATTGAAGCAACTTTGAAAGCTGATTTTAAAGCCGCTTGTGAAGCTGTTAAAGAACTTCCTGAAGGAACAAAAGTTTCAGCTTTCGTGAAACAACCTTTCTCTCGGAAATTTGAAAACGGAAATAAAGCATTGAAAACTGCAATGCGTCACTATTTCCCGGAAGCTGCTCCGGTTGAAACGGATGACAGCGACGCAGAACCTGTAGAAGTTGTTGAAGCGATTGTTCCGGTAGAGACTGTTGAAGAGACAGTTGAAACGATTGAAAAGAAAAAATCAAGAAAAACTAAGAAGTCTGAATAAGACTCTTAGTCCTCAAATAATTTTTTGTATCTTAATAATTGTTTTATATGGAGCCTGTTGTGAAACACGCTCCATTTTTTATATGTATACATTTGTACGCACCAGCATAACCCAATATAATGATGATATATATTCATTCGTTGACAACTCACTTAATTTGTTATATATTGAAGTTAATTTCTGGTGCGTTATTATTGATTTGATATTTTAATGACTATGTTTCAAATTTTTCAAATTGACATATAAGATCAAAACAACTAAACGTACCAGTATTTAATAAGTATACAACTAAACGTACCAGTAAAAAGTTGTAATAATTGTTATATAATCATTATCCTTGTGGTTTATCTTATATAATTGAAATTTGGAATTAAATACTGGTGCGTTATTGAAATATTTATTTCAATTCTCCCTTAAAATCGTATTTAATTCAAATATATAAAATAGAAAGAATAACAAAATTAAATATCATGAAAAAATTATCTTTTATTTTGAGCGTTATATTTATTGTGCTCGCAGTTGTATTGGGTTTAGGGATTGTTGGTAATGGTGATTACGCAGTTGAAACATTGACTGAAGACCAAACAAAACCGATTCATTATCTATTATTAGTTTTATTTATCACTCTTGGATGGATTTTTAAAGTCATTCATGATAAAGTTGAAGACAAATAGTCTTCAATTTTTTTGATTTTTACAAGATAACGCACCAGTAAAAAGCTCTATAATTGACAAATATATCAATTCCTTGATAACTGTCAATGATTATTGAAATTAAGGACTTTTTACTGGTGCGTATTTTTATTGAAAATTATAAAACTGGTACGTTTCAATATATTACTCTCCAAATACAATATAAGGGCTTATTTTGGGCTTATTTTGGGCTTATTTTGGGCTTATTTTGGGCTTATTTTGGACATTTTTCATCATTTTTGTATCAATCTGAATTTTAACAAAATTGAATAAAAATGGTCGATTTTTGATAAAACCGACCATTTTCCCCAATCAATCCATAGTGAGCATTTTCTAAAAACTATCCGTTTTATTAGTTCTAAACCCTATATTATATATCTAATATTTATGTAAAAATTAGGTATTCAATCATAAATTGAATACCTAAATTTATTAAATAATTTAGATATTATAATTGTAGATTAAATAATAATCAAATAATTAAAAATCAGAAACATGAAAAAGTATTTCGCAATTGTTCCGTTTTATAAAGAAAATACGGAAGAATTTTTTAAAAACCAGATTTCAGATTTATCAAGTAAAGATGAAATTCGTGATTTTTGTACAATTGAAAAAGCAATAAAATATGCTGAAAAGTTGTTCAAAGAAGATAAGAGATATGTTATCAAAATAGTAAAAATCTTTAAAACAACTTATTGTTATAATATGAGAAGATTTTATCAATGCACTGTTGAAAGAAATTCTCAAACATTATTAATAGCAAATAAGTTATGAAATATGAGAAATTTTTGACAAAAAGATTTGAAATTAAAAATGATGAAATTTTTGATGTCAAAGATTTGATATGGATTGTTCCAGATTTTCAACATTTATTAAAATTGTTGAAAAATTCTATTAGTCAAAATCATCCATTAATAGATATTTATCATATTAAAAAATCTGGAATGAAAATTGTTGCAAGTTTAGTTTTTACTCCAAAATCATGAAAAAATTATTTCAGAAAATATTTATATTTATTTTCTTATTATCTTTGAGTTCTTGTACTTTAACATTCAGTTTATCAAAAACTGAAAATAAAAGAGAAAAAGAAAAACAGAAAAAAGAAGATAAAGTATATACAATATACTATGGAGATAGATTCTATGGTTTACAAACAAAAGAAATAAAATTATGAAAAAAGAATTTATAGAATCGGGAAATTATAGAATTGGGAAATTAATAAAGAAAAGTAGTGGAAAAAATCTTGTAAGATGTAATATTGATGATTTGATATTATTAATTTCTCAATCGAAAGTTTCTTTGGATAATATATCTGTTGGTGATAAAGTACAGGTTTTTCGATTAACAAAAGACACTTGTTTATTATTATTTTTTGAATCAAAATGATATGAAAAACTCCATGAAATATTTCATGGAGTTTTTTCGTTTAATAACAGATTATATGAAATAAATATCATAATTGGTCATTATTTCATCAATAAAATGAACTGTTATTTTACTATTTTTGGTTGTAATAGTCGGATAAACAAATGTTCCTTTATCATCTTTAACTTGAAGTTGTATTCTATCAACATTCCAAGATTCTTCAGATAAATTTGTTATCTCTATTATATATTTACTAATACGTTTTACTTGGAAATTTCTTCCATTTTGTTTTTGGATTACAACACTACCAATTGCTTGTGTATATAATATTGATAATATTGTTTTGTTTGATTCAAGATATTTAATTACTTCTTGTACAAGATTTTCAACATCTATCATTTCAAACAAATATCCAATAAACTTTTTTAATCTCTTAAGATATTTGAGAATATCTTGAAAGTTCTGTTGAGAAATAAAAAAATTGGTTTTAATTGAATTTGTATTTTCAATATTTTGAAGTTGCAAATCAGGTTCTTCCAAAAATATTTTTATTTCTTCTTCTCTTTCTTCGTTTGTCATTTCTTCCAATATTTTTGATAATGATTTAATAAATTAGTTTCATCTGTTTTTGTTAAACTTACATTAATTGATTTAACAAAACTTGAAACTGATTTAAGAAATTCTTCAAAATTCTTAGTATTCTCAGCATGCCATTTTAATCCAAATTTGAGAGCATCAACATCTGAATTAATTCCAGCCATATAAGCTCCTGATTGAAATTTAAACTGTTTTGATTTTGTATTCATAACAGTTTCAACTTGAGCTTGTTGAGGAATATCTATTTTTTCTTGAATCACATCTATTTCAGATTCATTAAGGGGGTGAAGATTTTTATCTTCAACTCCTGATTTATTTCCTATCTTAATATTCATAGTTAAAATATTTATTCATTTTCGGTTTCAATTTCTTCATCATCAAAATCCATAAAAAATAAATCAACACTATTTTCATCTAATGGATTATTTTCTGATACTTCTACAATATCTGAAAGTTTTGTTCCATCTGGTTGTATTTCATTTAATTTTTGTGGAAGATCAGCATATATTTCTCGTAATTCATCCCTATCAATTTTTGTAACAAGTTCTTCACGAGAATCAGATAATTTATCCATAATACCTTTATGTTCTTGATAATACTTATAAATATAAGCAAGACCTTGATAAATTTCTGGATTTGTTTTTGCAAGACCTTTTAATCTTTGAACAATTCTTGTTAAACGACCTTCATGCCCAGGACGAGCATCAGTTAAAGCTGCAGTGGTAAATGTTTTAGCAATATAACCATCAGCTCTCATCATTGCTTGAATTTCTTCAGCAATTTCAGATAATGTATATGTATTTCTTATAGAACCAGTTTTCTTGTTTTTATCTTTTTCGGTTAATGGTTTAGTTTCAAATCCAAAATACATCATAAATATTCTTCTATCATATTTATCGAACATTTTACGATTCTTTTGAATATATTCACCATCTTTTTCTCGATAATCAAATAATGAAAATATTTTCTTCAATGAGTTAAGAAGATTTTGATATTGGATTTTACCATCAATTTCTTCTGAAACTGCAATAGAATCATCAACATTCATATTTGACCAAATATCAGCATCTTGTTCTTCATCAGAACCAGAACCAACAGTTGATGTAATTTCAGATGCTGAATTAACAACAATATTTGATGATTCATCATATCCAGCAAGAATTTCATTCAAAAAATCCCTATCAATATTTTTAAATTCAGGATTATATTTAACGAAATCTTTTTGCTTTTTATTTAACTTACTAAATAATGTTGCTTTATTTGTTCCGGAAATAACACCACCAGCTGTAAGTTCCATTAATCCTTGTTGAATAGTAAATGGAACTTCAATACTTATCAATCCATCAATTGATAATGCTGAATTTAACATCTTTTGAGATGTATACCATTTATTTACAACATTTGTTAATCCAAGTAATCCATAAGATATTGCATCATCAAGTTCTTCAATCATACCATATTTGGTACAGAAATTATATGCAATCTTTTTTACCAATGGAATCTTAGATGCAACTAATATTTCTTTTGGAACTTCTTCCTCTTCATTATAATCAAATATCTCAAACAAAATATCTGTTATTTCATTTTTACCCGATAATCTACTTCTTTCCAATGAAAGTTTAACATTAATTTCATCAAGTTTATCTTGTAAAGCTTTTCTATCCTTATTAAGAACAATATTCAAAAATGTACGAAGTCTTCCAAGTGGAATATCTAATACTTCTTTAATTGATAATTTTCTTAATATATTTTTTGGAGCTTTTTTACCTTCAGAAAGTTTTTCATTAACAATTTTATCTTGTGTATCCATAAAATCAGGATTTTCAGTAATCCAACTGTTTATCATCCTTGTTATGGTTCCACATAAAGTTTCATATTCTGCTATTAAGTCAGCATCTGATTCTTTAGATAATTGTTCAATTATTTCTTCGTTTTCTTCAACAGTAACAATTTCATCATCAATTTTAATACCAAGATTTTCAATTTCTTCATCAGATAAATCTTCAATATCATTATTATCTTCTGGATAATATTCTGTTAAATTTTCACGTAACTCAATTTGGTCACGATAATTTTTCATTTGATTAACCCACCAATTAGGTTTAGTTCTATCTATTTTCTTTTTGAGTTCTTTTCTTTCTTTATTGAGTTCTTTTATCTCTTCTGAATTGGTAAGTTTTTCAATAAGTTTCTTTTTATCTTCAGCTAATTGATTTGTTCCTTTGAAAATCTTTTTAAAACCTGTCATCTTATCTGTAATTTCTTTGATAAGAATTTCACATTTTAATTGATTTTCTTTATCACCAATCTTTTTATAATTTGTTCTTTCTTCTTTAAGAATATCAATTTGTTTTGAAAGAACTCGATATTGTGGAGTTCGTTTTAATCTTATTTCGAGAACATTGTTTGCATCTCTCAATAATCTATCACCACCTGTTTTTGATTTTAATTCTTTCTCAGCTAATTTCTTTTTCTGTTCTTCTGTTTCAAGAAATTCGGGTTCTTTCTCTTTTTCTTCTTTTGGTTTAGAATTTTTACGGGGTTTAGTCGACTTAACTTTCTCTGGATTTTCATCCATCAATTCATCAATTGTAATCGTTTTGCTCATAATTCTTATAATTAATTGGGTTTAAGAACTTTATATTTCCAAAGTAACTTATTACAAATTACATCCGTAAATATATAAATATTATACGAAATATATTATATATTTAGGGAGATTTCATATAAAAAATTGTTAAAAATTTCCCATGATTTTATCAATATCTAAACAATACTCATATCAGCATTTTCCATTATTAACGAACTATTTTCTGATTGAGGTTTTGTTGAGTTTTGATTATTTTGAATTTTTGGTTTTTCTTCAGCACCTTTTATTGTTTTAGATACTGATTTGATTCCATCAGATACAAAATCATATGCTTCAGTAAGCATTCTATCAACATCACTAGTTGAAAATCCAAAGAAATTTCTTGCTTCTTTTGAAATAACATTTTTATTTGGTGATACTGTAACTGTTTGTGGTTGATAATAAATACGAGCTTTTCCACGATTAAACATACGTTCTATGCCTGCAGCATCTTTTGGTATTCCAGGTTTTAACTTAACTTTTACTTGTAATTTTGTTGGAAAATCACCATAAGATAATTCATCTGTAGGAAATGTTACATCAACATTTGTACAAATAAGATTTCCACAAACCATTATGGGATTTATCGGATTACCTATTGTTATATGCCAATAACCTGTGGCTTCTCCAGAAAGTAATGAGTTCATCATAGGTATTGATGGTCTTCCAACTTTATCTAATAATTTACCAACACCAACTGTAAAACCATTTTTAATAATATTTTTGAGAACTTCAATAATTCCTGAACCACCTTCTTTAAATAGATTCAATCCTCTAACCATATCATTTCTACCTTTGAATAGAAATTCACTTACGCTATCAGGATTCATATATTTAAAGTGTTGATAAAAATTACTTGGACGTTCACCAATCCAATAACGAGCTCCGGGCCAGAATTTAGCATTGTTATATGTACAAGCAAGAATATTTGCTATTAAATCTTTGAAAGCAAATTCTGGTGTTCTACCACCAATAGAACGTAATTCATAATCAAATTGAATTTCAAATTCTTTTGAAAATTCTAAACCAACATCACGAATATTAGTTGTTGTCAAAGAATCAACAGGACCATAAACTCTATTTTGGTCAAATTTTGGATCATAATTTAATTTATTTTCACCTCTTAAAGTATTCTGAGCAAGAGTTCCAGCACCACTACCATTATCAGGTTCTAAATATGTCATGAATTTTTTCATTGCATTTGTGAATCCTGATTGGTCTCCTTGCATTGCTGCTTGTTCCATTTCAGCTGTTAATTCTTTCCATCTTAAACCATAACTAAAAGCTAATATATCTTCAAGTTTATTAGTATTCTGATCAAAATAAGTAACCATTCTTGCAATATCTGGTTCACCTATTAATTCTTTATCATAAATATCTTCATTAACCGGAAATGGAAATCTACGAAGAGTTATTAATCTATTTATTGGGAAACCAAGATTTTTACAATAAAGGAAATCATCAGCCTCATATTGTTGAGCACCAAATTCCATTTTACAAAGATCAGTAAATGTTCTTGCTTGAAATTCAGTTCTTGAAGATAAATTATCATCCATAGCTGGAAATTCCCCAGCAAGTTTTATCAAATGTAATTTATTAATCAAAGAAGTTACTGCATTTCCTTCTTTAATTAATGATGGATTTGCTCCTCGAGGTGTTGATAAATTATTGGAATTTTTATACGAAATCCAATCGACATTAATATTAATATTTGGATGTTTTTCCATTTTGATATTATTAATTTATTGAAATCAATAATTATAATTGATTTACTTTATATATTTATTGATACTATGAAAAGAGAAAATCTCTGGAATTAATTCCAGAGATTTTTACTCAATAATATTTAGAATTTCATTAATATCTTTTATTTGAGATTGAATGTCTTTTTTAATAATTGAAACATACATTTTTCGTAAATCAGATATTTTTTCAAAAGTATTTCTAACAAATGATGCTTCAATTTTAAATAAATTCTTTGATAAAAAATCTTTTGATATATTTTGAGAATTAAGTATTTGTTGTTTTTGATATTTAAGGGTTTCTGAATCAATAGGAGTTAATAAGAATATTTTATCATTAATAAATTTTTTAATAATAAATGGAGATTCAATTATTTCAAGTAATTCAATAAAATATATTTTATTAAGTCCGTCATTGAACATATCAGAATGTATTTTACCTTTTCCAATTAATGGTCTATGTACATCAATTACATTTGTAAACAAGAAAAAACATTCATCATCTATTGATAAAATTGGATTATCTTCCGAATATAAATTGATAAATAGACCATTAACATAATCTAAATCAATTCCAGCCATTATATGAAATTTGATAATATTTTATCAATACTTTTTATTCCTTCTTGAATTTTTTCTTGATTTGAATCAGAACTATTTATATTATTTTGATTTGTTGATTTTCGCATTTTAGCCAATAATTCTAATTCTCTTTCATTTGGAAGGCCTGATTTTTTAACTGGAATTTCTTCTTGATTTGAAGTTTCAATATTTTTAGATTCGATATCTTGAAATTCAACAACTTTGGATTCAATCTTAGTAATTTTTGTTGGTTCCAAATTACCATTAAGCATATCAAAAATTCTATTTGATATGGTTTTCTTCAAATCAATTTTACTTATAATTTGTTCAGCTAAAAATTGAGATATTTCTTCAACATTGAGATTTAGTAATTCAACAAGTTGTTTAAGTTTTGATATATCATATCCCAATTTTAATAATAAATTAAAATTGACTGGTTCATCATTTATTTCAATATATTGTTCACCAAATTTTTCTCTTGATTCTTTATTAATAATATCGATATTACATTTATTTACGATATTAATATCAAATGAATATTTTGGAGTTTCTTTGATATTTTCTTTAATACTTTCTTTGGTAGCTTCTTGAATTATTTTATCATTAAAACTTTCATATACTTTTAATGATTCTTTTGGTTCTTCAGTAATATTTGATAATATTTTCTTTTCAGCTTGAATTAAAGTTTCTTGTTTTGGAGGTTTTACTTTTGATATATCACCAAGAAGATTTTTTGTTTTTTTATAATGTTCTGGAGTTTCAACTTTTAATAATTCATATTCATTTAAAAGAACTGATTCATGTATTTTCTTGGTTTTACCAATTCTACTTTCATCAGGAATTAACCAATAACCTTCATTATTTGGGTCTGCTTTAATAACCCTAATCATTTCAACATTTTTACCATCAGAACTTAATGTTTCTTTCTTAACATAGTGTCCGGGAATAATATATTCAAGTTCCATTATTTTAATTATTATAGATTTATCAACATTATTATGAGATACTAAAAGTCTTATTGATTCTTTTCCAATAAAAGATTCAATTGTACATTGATTTCTTTTATACAATTTATTATAGAGATTTTTGATACAGTCATACATAAAGGTACATTATTTCCTTTGTTTATTGTTCTAAAATTTTTCACATAATTATTAAGTATAAATTTTAATGATTTCAATTGATGTATATTGATATTTCGAAAAATATAACATTTTTCATTTATCAATATATTACATTTCAATTTGTTATAAGCTGAATAAATATTCTTTAATTTGGATAAATTGAAATCAACAATAAAAAAATTATTTCTTTTTGCGAAACACCAATTTAAAAAGATTACAAGATTATTATAATCTTGTGATGTTGCCGTATTTATTTCATTTGGATCACAATGAAGAATTTTATTATCAATTTTTTCAGTATAATCCTTAAAAATTTTTTCTGAAATTTCTTCATTAGAATTTTGAGAAGGTTTTTGTTGAGATTTCGGATTCATAAATTATTAAATTATTATTAACATTGATTATTTATTACTTTGTGAATCAAGAAGTTTTTCTATTATTGCTAATTGTTTATCTTTGATAACTCTAATATATTGCATTTGAACAATTGTTATCGGAGGATTTGTTTTTAAACAATCATCACAAAATATTGAATTTCTTCCATATTGTTTATATGAAATATATATTGGTTTCAAACATTTTAAACATTTACATTTAAATTTTGTTGTTTGTTTATATTTTTGTTTGAAAGCATCTAATTTTCTTGATTGCCATAATATATCAAGTGTTTGTTCTTGTGTAAGTATGATCATTATTATATCAAATTATTATAACATTATTATATCAAAATTATTATATTATATATTAAATAGATATATGATTATTTATTTGTAAATAAGCTCCTCCACGTTTATTATTAAAAGCACATTTTCTTGTTGAATCTCTAGGATTTATCAAATAATAAATTTTAGATATTTGATTAATGGAATTATATAATTTATGACTTATGTTTTCAACAATATTACTAAAATTTAAAGTACCATAATTTGCCATAATTGTAATTCCAAAAATAGTAATATCAAAATCTACAGATAATGTTGTTTTAGTTACAGATACTTCATAAATATCTAAATACATTCTATTTGTATTATGATTAAAATAAAGTTCAAGAGAAGGAATATTTTCAGAAGTAGTACAATATAATAATGTTGATATATTTGCTCCAGCTGCATTTGTTGGTTTTACATTAAGTATAAATCTTATTTGAAAATTTGTTGAAACATCAAAAGCATTATCTAATGTTAATTGTTTTGCTTCATTAGAAAATTTTATCGTACAAATTTGAACATTTATATATGTTGATTTCAAACTTTTATATCTATAAATATTTTCAATTTGTTCTTTACTTAATGATACTGCATATATTGCTAAAGCTTGAAAGTAACAATCAGTACTCATATAATATGATGCTTCTTGTGATTTACCAATTTGTAAATATTGGGAACCTCCAATTAAAGCAATACCATTTCCAGATGTATTATCACTTAAATACTCAATTTCAGATATATTTAATTCTGAATTATATATATCACTTGATATTTGATTTGTATAATATATTTTTTTACCTGGTCTGTTAACTGAATAAGCCATCATACCCATACTTGTTTTTTGACCTTTTGAATTAAAGGCAAAATGTCCTAAATACCATTTGGGATTCATAATATTTGTATATGGATTAAAATTTGATGTCATCCAACCAGAACTTAAAATAGATTTATCATAAAAACATGATACACCCCAACGATTATTTTCATTTTCAGGAAGACTTAAAAATGTAATAACAGTAAAATTTCCGCTAATTAAAGCATTTTTAATTTTTGTTGGAAGATCTGAATAAGGAATTTGATATACATTTTGATCACCTTCTGCATTTGATTTTAAACATCTAAACCCATCTTTTGTTGTTATTGTAACATTTGGTATACCACTTCTTGGATTTAAATATAAATTATTTATTTCATCATATAAAGATGTTTCAGTATTTTGTGTATTATTTAAATCCACAAGAAAATCTGGAGTAATTGTAAATTCTTGAAAATATTTAATATCTTTTTCTCGAACAAATTCACCAGTTCTATATTTATAAAAATATTGTGAATTAAATACTCCAAAATCAATTAAATCATTTTTTGTTACAAATCTATTAGACTCCCCCCCGTTTAATCCATAATCATTTACTAATTTTGTTAACGTTACAAAATCATTATCAGCCATTTTACACCTCCATAAAAACTTATTAAATTATACACCCAATTATTAAAGCTACGGCAACAATATCTGCAGCATGTTCTTTTATATATTTTTGATAAAATTCTTTCGATTTAGTATATAATCCTTCTTTATCTTCTTTTTGTTTTTCATCTAATTTTGAGTTCATTTCTTTTTCAACTTCTTCTGTCATTTCTTTTTCTTTTTCTTCACGAACATCAGAATTAGTTAAAATTTGTTCTTTAAGTTCTTCATTTTCAGAAATTTCTTTTGATAAACTATCAGCTTTTGCACTTCCAGAATCACTAATTTCTTCACCATGAGGAACTTCTTTTGTTATTGTTTCTTTTGAAGTTTTTAATTTTTGATTTGCTTCATTATATTTTCTTTCAGCATTTTCTTTTGATTGCTGTTTGATTTGTTCAATTTCTTGTTGAGAACGATTTTGACGTATTTGTTGTTTCTGTTGTACTGGTATTTGTTGATTTGAAGATTGTTGATTTTCTTTTTGTTTTGATTCTCTTTCTTCTTCAGCTTCTCTTTTTTGTCTTTCTTTTTGAGCTTCTAATGCTCTTTGATGAGCTTCTTGTCTTTTACGAACTTTTTCAGGGTCTGGTTCACCACGATGTTCATTTAATTCAATAAAGAAATCAAAATCATTTTTCTTTTTAAATTGATCTTCAAATTTATTATAATCAAGTTTACTTGTATTATAATTTACCAAATCATAAACATAGAAAAATTTATCATATTCTTTTGATAAATCAATACCATAAAGATTAAATAATTTACTCAAAAATTCAATAAAAGAAAAATCTCCAAATATTTTATTATATTCTTTTACAGATTTTACTTTATTTCTTTTCAATAAACCTTTCAACCAATTATATGCTGACTTAGCAATTTCTTTTAATATTGATTGATTATCAATATGTTGTTCTCCAATTTGTTGATTAACAATTTGTTGAATTTGTTGTTGCTGAATATTAATATTTGGTGAATAATCATCAAACTCAAAATCCAATAAATATTTATATATTATATCTCGAACTTCATCTTCAGGAATTTCAATCAAATTTACATATAAATATAAATCATCAAATACTGGATTATAAACATAATATCTGACAACTTTATTTAATATAGTAATGAATATTAAATATTTGGAATCATCATTATGTAATACTGATTTTACAGATTTTATTGATTTTTGTATATCGTAAAATGTTAAATGTTTATCAATAATTTTATAATTTTCATTATTCTGATAAACCTTAATTATAATTGTTTGCTGGTTTTCCATAAAAAATAATATTAATTATTATATATTTATTGATATTAAATTATCTAAAATAATAAAATTGATTTATCAATATTTCTTCTATTATATTCTTTTTGGTGGTCTCTTATTGTCCAACCATCAAGATTAAATTTATTTTTTTCTTTTCGTTTTTCTTCATCAATTTTTCTTTGTACTTCTGGGTCAATATCACCAAATATTTGACGAAGATATGGTTCAGCTTCTAAAAAGAAAGATTTTGCATAAAGATTGTTAGAATTAATAAAATAACTTATTGAAACATCAGCCATTACTAAGTCATCATGACCATATTGAGCAGCATAAGTATTATTCTTTTGTTTACCAAAATTTAAATATTCTTCAATACTTAAATAATGAGTTTCTTCCATTATATCATTTTTTACAAGATTACTGAAAGATTTAACTGCAGTTTTCTTATTAGATTGATTCCATCTTATTCCAAGTTCATAATCATCTTTAGAATCTCTATTAAATTTAGCAAATACTATTTCATCATAATATGAATATTTTCTGCTTTCATATAATTTAAGATTCTTTATTTGATTGAAATATTCACCACCATAATTATTATTTTCTACAACCCAACGAACTTTATTAATATCAAAATATTTCATAAGTTCGAGATTCATTGTTGCAAAATCTTCTACTGATATTTCATTGGAATGAAATACTCCAATAGAACGATATATAATTTTCTTTTTATTTTTGTCCCATTCAAGTTTTTTAATCTTAAGTATTGTTTCATCCTGTTCCAATCCTTCACCAAGGTCAACACCAATAAGGAAATAATCTTGCTTGAGGTTATATTTAATAACTTCTTGAGATATAAATTCAATATCAAATACTTCACCAAGAGGATGATTAGCTCTACTCCAAAGTTCTTGACTTTCTTTTTGAGCCCAACGTAATTTTTTCTGAGTTGTAGAATGAAAGATAGATTTGAGCTGTGTATCGAACGAACATTCGAATCCCATTTCCCAACCTTCCGCACCAACATTGGCAATAGTATCAATTTTAAATTGTTCATCACGACCTGGAACATCATACCAATAAATACGATAAGGTACAAATTTATTTTGTCTGGATTCTGCTGCAGTCCATAATTGATAAAATTTATTACGACCATTTGGTGTTGAAGTAATAATACATTTTGATTCAGGGTTATTAATTAATGTAGGATAAATGTTATTCCAGAATTTATCAACAAGGCTATTCTTTATATAGGCGAACTCATCTATATATAAGAAATCCAAACTGAACCCTTGAACTACTGATTCCGAAGCAATACCAATAGAAAGTCTACATCCATTATCAAGTACACAACCTTTTTTTGTAAATGAAACAAATCCTGGCTGCATAAAAAATGGAAGACCAGCAAAGCATTCTTTTATTTTTGTTAAAATTTCGTTTACAACTTTTTCTGATTGTGCAATTACAACACAGTCTTTATCTTGATTGAATTTTAAAAAATAACATATTTCGAGTACCGTAGTAGTTGTCTTTCCACTCTGCCTTGGGAACATAATTATGTTCCAACGATTGTTATCGTATCGATGCATCAATTCTCTTTGGTAATCACGTAACTTAATATTTTGCCAACCAAATTGAGCATCTTTAAGTTTTCCGAAATTATCACAAAAGAAAAATTTATCTTCGAAACATGCTTGAAGAATTTCAAGTTCTTCTTCAGTATATTGAAATGGAAGATTTGCTCTACGAAGTAAAGCACCTTGAACAGTTTTTAAATATGGAGATTCAACAAGTTTATAACCTTCTTTTAAACCATTTTCAGCAAGTCTAACAGATTCAGATGACCAAATACGTTTACTACCATCTTCTTCTATAACACGAGGGTCAAATACTTTATTACCACCAAGTTTTTGATTTAATTCAGTAGTACGTGAATTTATTGCATCTACAACTTCACTCATAAATATTACATTATTATATTGATTTAATATTTATGAATGAATCAAAAATAAAAAATCCTCGAAATTAATTTCGAGGATTTCTCTTTAAAGATTTTTCATTAAATTTAAGAAAGTCATCAATTTTCTTTTCGATGTAAATTCACAAATATAAATTCCATCTTGAGCTATTGTACTTCTTCCAACATATATTTTAATACGATATTCATTATAAACATCAGCAATAAATATTGTTGCATTTTTGTAATTTGGAGATTTCAATGAATATAATCCATGATTTGTCCAACCATCATTTATCAAAATATTTTTAAGATTTGTTATTGCTTTTTTCATGATAAAATATTTTCAAAATTATTATTAATCCAATTATTAATAAAAATAAATATGTTGATATAATTATGAAAAAATTATCTTTAGTAATAATATAAGTAGTTAAATTTGATATTAACCAAAAAGAAGAAAATATCCAAACAAATTTTTCTTCAGATAATTTCATTAATCTTTTAACTATGTTTTTCATCAATAGTTTGTTTTAAAAATTCATCAAGAATTTGTATATGAAAACTTGATTCATAAGTATCAATAAAATTATTTTCATTCTTTAATATTTCCAAAAGTTTACTTATTGTTATATCATATTTATTTGATACTTCAATAATTTTCATTACAGTTACAAGAAACTTTTGGTTTTCAGAAATAATTTCTTGTTCATCAGAATTTAATAATAAATTTCCATTATTATCAATATTAATACTTTTTGGAATATACTTTCTTGTATGTTTTAAATTGAAAAGTATTTCTCCAATACTACTTGCTGATATTGTTTCCATAATTTATTTGTTAAATTTAATCCAGTAACTTGTTGTTTTTATACCTATTGTTCTTGATTTAATTTTTGTGTTTTTCTTGAAACCAAATTTAGAATAAAATTTTGGTAATACATTTTTATTGAAAAAATTCTTTTCTTGAAGAGTTCCAGCTATTGATGATAATTGTAAAACAACTAAATCAAATTTCTTAAATTCTTGAAGAAATTCAAATAATATTTGAGTTCCAATTCCTAAATTACGATAATTTTTATCAAGTTGAATTCTATTAAGAACAACACCTGTATGATACTTTTTAATTATTTCTTCTGGAAATTCAATATCTTCAATAAATTGTAAATCAACTAAATTATTATATATTTGATATTCAATAACACCTATAAAATTATTATCAATATAATATTGAATTGTTTTTGTTACTGGATTTTTAGTATATGTTTTGCTAATATTTTCCATATTATTTATATCTAATTTATTATCAAAATTTAGGGATTCAATACAAATAAAAAATCCTCGAAGAAATTCGAGGATTTTATTAATGTAAATTATCGAATAACCAATCATCTATAAATGTTACTAAACTCATTTGAGTTCCATTTGCAGATATTTTCTTCGGATTTATTAGAAAACTTTCATCAATTGTAACTCCTTCACTAAATGGATTAAAATCCAATAAAGTTTTTTCATCAAGTTTATAAAAATCTTGAAATTCAGTTAAAATCCATTTATAAATTTCAAATTTTCTATCCATTGAATCATAATCAAACCAATCATCAGCTGTGGAATAATCATCAACAACAAATTGAATATCATTCTTAAATCCTTTAGCTAAAGTTGTCATTGATTTTTCATCAATAACATTTGATAACTTCATAAAGAACTCATTAAATTCTTTATCAGCACAAAGTTTAGCAATTATTTTGTTTATATCTTGAATTGAAGCCTCAATATTTAATGATTTTAATAATTTCATCAAATTCTTTTGAGCTAACAAAATAAATTGAATTTTATTAACACCTTTCTTGATAAGAAGTTTTTCAAAAGTGTTACGAATATTTTCAATAATAGGATTAATAAATTTTAAAATTTTTGAAAGAAAAAATCAGAAAAAAAATAAATTGTTTTTTCTGATTTGTAATTTATTCGAATATCAATAAAATGGAGTGAATCCAAATTATAGATTCACTCCAATTTTTATAGATTAGTTCCAACCATATTCGTTGATTGCAACGAAAGTCAGATAGTTCAATTCAGGATAGAACCCAACATCTGCAATTGCGAACCGGCTCCAAACACGAATCTTTTCAGCCATCGTACCTTCTGCGATAATCTGTCTTGAAGCTGCCAAGTCATAAGCCAAGAACTTAGAACCCGGGTCAGTATCATTACCACGACGACCTAACAAAATTCTCGGGTCAGAGAAATCAATTCTCGGATTCTTATATACACTGATAGTTTCGAAAATAGTACCAGTATAATTCAATTCCGGATTGTTACTCAAAGTTGTCGGATGAGGACAAGTTGAGAATTGTGCATTCTTTTTCAAGCAAGCCAACAGACGACCACCTGCTACCAAGAAATCGGGAGGAGCGATACGATTATCTTGGCCAACAAATTCAGCAGCAACCAAAATACGAGCATACAGACGGTCAGCGTGAGTATTCATATTTTCATAACCAGAAGACTGAATTGAGTTAGCGATAGTGCCCATCTTAGAACGAACGTCAGCTTTCAGCATATCACGGAAATCAACATCGATGTCTGTGAATACTTTTTCAGTCTTAGAAGGAGCTGCAATATACAGGTTCCAGTTTTCACCCTGAGATTGATAAGCGTTGACAGCATGTTCAACACCCATACGATACAAGTGGTCAAGAATTACCTCATCCAAAGACTGAACAAGTTGATTCTGAACTCCGGTATACAAATGCGCAATTACATTGATACCTTGTGCTGCCATATCTTTGATCTGAATGTTCGAGGTATCGGCTTCGATTTCGAGACCAACCATTTCAAGCTGCTTGTCAAAGCTGATAACATTCAATTTATGCTTCGGACCTTTCTCTTGTTGAGCACGGGTCATACCACCGAAAGAATTGTTATTTGATGCAGCTTCAGCAATATTCGTACGAGTAGCAGAAGCATAATTCAAAGTAACACTCGGAAGATCAGTTCCAGTATCATAAGTAGTTCCATCAACACTCATGTAAACTTTTGCACCTGTTTCAGCATTGATACCATCAGCAACTTCTTTTACAGTCAAAGAATTATCTTTGGTGTAAGTTTCGCTTGCCATTTTACCAGTGCTCAATACCTCAACAGTAATAGCTGTTTTGATAGTAGAAGCAACAATGAACAACATTTCAACAGCGTTACTATCTTTGTCAGCGATAACAACCTTAGAAGTTGCACGTTTCATACCAAATTGTTTCAGCCATTGACGAGTAAACAACGGAGCACCAACTTCAATGAAAGAAGGCAAATTTTCAGCATCATCGAAAGTACCACCACCGTAAACAGTATCAACAAAGTTAATCATAACTTTCGGAGTATCAACTGCAATAGTCGGCATCAAATCAAAACCAATACAGTGAAGAGCGATATGTGATTGCAAACCGAAAACATAAGAAGGTATATCACCAGAACCAGCCTTATAAGCAGGATTCCAAATACCACCTTGATGTTGGTTAGAAGCGTCAGCATTAACAACTTCACCCATACCAATTACGTTACCAGGCATTGCAAAACTTTCAAACAAGTTTTTCAAACTACCATCACCCAATTCTGAGAAAATACGTGCATCTTCATTAAGAGGAGTTGTATTCATTGCTTTGGCAACACGACAACGGTTAGCGTATTGTTCAGAAGCAAATTTCAAACGTTCAGCTTTTAATTCCGGACGGTCATTATATCTTGCAAATTCTTCAGAGAAAGCACTCTCCATTAAAGGAGCTATTTGTTTTCCCATACGTTCTACTTCAGGGAATTTGTGCTGATAAATCGGTTGTTTTTTCTTATTTTCAAACATAATTATTCGTTTTTTAATTTGACAATTTATTTATCTATCTTGTATTGAATCAAATTATTAAATAAGATTCTCAAGATATTTGGCTCTAATAGCATTCAAGTTAGAACTTTCGTTCAAATCTTGTTGTTTTTTCTGCTCTTGTTTCTTTTGTTGCTGAGCTTTTTGCTGTTGAGCCTTTTGTTGCTGTTGCTTCAATTGTTCTTGTTTCTTTTGTTGCTGAACTTTTTGTTGTTGAGCTTGTTGAGCTTTTTGCTGCTGTTGCTGTTTCAACTGTTGTTGCTTCAATTGCTGCTGTTTTTGCTGCTGTTGAGCTTTCAACTGTTGTTGTTGCTTCTGCTGCTGTTGTTTCAGTTGCTCACGTTCCTTTTGTTTTTGAGCATCAGACTTTTGTTGTTTTTGTTGCTGTTTAACCAGCTGTTGACGTTTTTGTTGCTGTTGTTGATTTAACTGCTCTTGTTGTTTCTGTTGCTGTTTTTGCAACTGTTGCTGTTGTTTCTTTTGCTGAGCTTTCAACTGTTGCTGAGCTTTTTGTTGCTGTTGTTTCAACTGTTTTTCAGAGCAACTTTCATACAAATCTGAATCAATATCATCAACGAATGAATCATCCAAATCATCCTCCAACTCATCATCAACACCATCTAAATCTGAATCTAAATCTTCATCGAAATCTTCATTCAAATCCTCGTCATCTTGCAAATCTTCATCAAAATCATCATCTTGATACAAGTCTTCATCTTCGATTTCTTCATCATCTTGGAAATCATCAAGATCTCCATCTTGATAAAGGTCTTGGTCATCGATAAAACCTTCGTCATCAAAATTGTCCATTTGCTGAGATTCGTTCAATTCTTCATCTGCTAAGAAATCCTTTTCGGTATTCTCAACACTATTCATAAGATGTTCTACAAATCCGTTCATAATTTTTTTTGAATTTTTAATTATTAATTATTTGAACAATAACTTCAATATTATTTATACACTTTCAACTGAGTTTGAATTTTCAATAAAACCTCCAGAACCATCATAATACCCTCTACCCAATCTTTTATAAGGCCCTGTTGCTTTTTGCAAATTACTTTTAATCTGTTGTTTCAATCGTCTATGAGCTTGATGTATATCTCCAAAAAATAAAGCTTTTTGTTTCATTTCAGATTCGTTAAGAACCTGTTCTTTTAGATTTTTCAGTTGCTCTTCT
>ENA-ORNW01000547-ORNW01000547.1-human-gut-metagenome-genome-assembly--contig:-NODE-547-length-36176-cov-8.386866_pt1 | contig 36176 bp, 40 predicted proteins | sample MGYA00242121_ERZ509034 | MGnify/ENA primary metagenome ERZ509034 (study PRJEB26280, sample SAMEA2338689) | human gut metagenome | biome: human gut; feature: human-associated habitat; material: faeces... | reverse complement strand
CGGGGGCTACGCCCCTGCGACCCCATTTTCAGAAAACACAAAGGTTTATCGACAGTCTGACCGCCTGCAAACAGGCGGTATTCTTTATAAAAGAAACTATTTGACTGCATAAAAATACAGCCCATTGATATAATGATCAATGGGCTGTTTTATTTGTATGTTAGTATGTTATCAGAGAAGACCGTTATAATACTCTATCTGCTTATTTATCGTGCCGAGGTTTGCCTCACGCATCTGCGTCCATGTCTGACCCTGATACTGTTCTGAGAACATTTCAAACAGTGTATTACCGAGAATATCCCTGATTATCTGACTTGTAGTTTCGTCAAGTCCGTAAGGGTTATCAATTACAGCATGTAAGTTGTCGAGATCCTTGAAGCTCATAAGAAAATCGTACATTTCATCGGTGTACTTCTTGTTTCTCATGATACTGCCTTTTGTTGTAGCCCTGAGATCTTCATCAGTAAAGCTAAGACGGCAGCAGTTAATAAATACCGACGCCTGTTTAGCATATTTTGAGCCTGCCGGAACAAGATATCCGAATGTAGACATTGAATAATAATATTCATCAGCTTCCGGATCTCTGGGGAATGGAACGAAGAAATAATCAAGCGTATCATCTTTCTGCATTAATTTTGCATAGTTTGAAATAATCCATTCGCCCATGCCCTGAAATGCCGCTGTGCCTTCCTTGATAGGTGTGATGTCAACATCCATGACACCTTCCTGGAACGATGCAAGACCTTCGTTTTTAAGCGTCTGCATAAAGTTAGCGGCTCTGTCAACATTTGCGTTGCTGAAGTTCTGCACCAGCTTACCGTCATCTCCGACTGAAATAAGCGCCGTACCTGTACTGTTTATAAACGACTGAGCTGTATATGCAGTTGCACCGTATAAGCCTGTTCTGTTGCCGTCAGCATCAGAATCAATGAACTTTCTGATGCAGTCCGTCATTGTATCCCATGTCCATTCACCCTTGTCGTAAAGCTCTTTGGGATCTTCAATGCCAATCTGCTCAAAAACGCCACGGTTATATACAAGGAAGTTTGGTGAAACATTATAAGCCCAGGGGTAGTAATAATTCTTTCCGCCCCACTTGTACTGGTTTATATACTGCTCAACTCCTGCCCACTGAGGTGCTGACATATTCATATATTCTTCAAGCGGTGTGTACATATTTTTTGACATAAGTAAAGGGAAAGTGTCGTCTGAATAGTCAACAAGGTCCGGTGACTCACCGGAAGAAATAGCTGTAGTCAGCTTTTCCTGAATCTGCCCAGAACCGACTAACGTGCATTTTATTGTACAGCCGTAATTCTCCGAGAAATATTTGTATGCCGGCTTAACATCGCCTGCGGTTGTTATATCATAACCACCGAGATATTCAAGTTCTGCCGGTTCTACTTGTTCACCTGCGTCAATACTTATATCGCCAACGCTGACCGGATTTTCAATCTCGTCATCAATCGTTGTTTCGGTATCGGAAGATGTCGATGTACCGTCTGTAGTGCCGTTTGAGCAGGCAGCCATTGAAACTACAGTTGCACCTGCAATTATGCCTGCCATTATTCGTTTTAAATTTACCATAAAAAATACCTCCAATTAATTTTTTATTGGTTTAACTTAATTTATACTATACCACCATAGCAGAAAAACTGCAATGTATTTTTCTGCTTAAAACAGTTGCATTTTGTGCAAAGTGCGTTCAATATTAATCATATTAAACGCCGAGAAACTCAGGTGAATTTGTATAATAAATAATACGGAACTCATTTAAAACAAGCTCCGTATCAAAGTTATTATTTTCTTTCACGCATCAGAAATTGATATTGTTTACATCCGAATTTGCAAGCTGTATCTCCTTCTTGGGAATACGCTTGAGAGGAGAATAAACAAACTTCTTGCATGAATCGTAAGATTTTACAACTCCGAACTTCGAGCACTGTATCTTATCATCACCCATAGCGGTGCCAAGCTCACAGTACTTGCAGGAAGGCTTGATATTGTTGCCGAACAGTTTCTTTTTCATATAAACACCACCTAACGAAATTTCACTGCATATTATTGCCGTTATATCTAAAGTAATTATATCACATCAAAAAAAATAAATCCAGTACTTTTTTAAAAATTTTTTATATTTTTTTCATTTTTTCCGTACATTTCAGTAAAATGAACGTCATTGCCGCTATGCACATAAGCAGTAATGGGTCTGTCAGCAGCGTATCTGTGGCATAAGCAAACGCATCGGCGGCAGGCTCATATCCCGTTATCTGCAGTATAAGACAGCACACACCGGCGCTCACAGCAGATATCAATATTCGTGAAAATATAAAATACAGCTTATTTACCGTAAAATCCGCAAGGGAGAATATCTGATATATTACACAGAAACCTCCGAATGAAATAAGCGCAGAGGTTATCGGCAAAGAGAAAATAACGCCGTCTGTCTTTATATTCGTTATTTCGGTCACTGCCTTAAGAAAGGCGGGTATCTCCATATTAAAGACGGCGTGTAGCAAATATCCTGCAAGCTCCGTTACGCAGTTGAACAACAATATCGGCAGAATGATATTCAGCATTGCTCTTGCCGCTGAAATAAGAGAAGCCGATATGTCGGACGAAGAAAAGCCGATCTCTGTCCTGTGTAGCTTTGAAGCGGTATTTCTGACATTCATAACAACGGCCGCAAGGAAATTTGCCGTAAGGCAGGATATAAATACAATAATCCCTGCGGTTACATCGTTATACACGCCTATCCCCACTATACCCGTAACAAAGGCAGGTCCGCTGTTGTAGCAGTAGCATAAATGCTTTGAGTAACTGCGGCTATTGTCGGAGTCGTTACCGTAAAGCTCACTCAGAAGCCTTACACCGACAGGATAACCGCCTATCTGGCTGAGGATAAATACGGCGAAGGTCTTTTTGTCGAGCCTTAAAATGTATCTTGCTATGTACCACAAAGGCGTTGCCGTGACTTCACCGATATTGGTTTTTATAATAAGCGTGGCAAAAGCCATAAAGCAGAATAACGACGGTATAAGGCTGTCAAGGCAGGTGTTGATACACCTTCGTACCGTGTCGGACGTTCCTCTGCTGTCAGCGGTCAGAAGTACGCATATGATTACCGATAAAATACAGATTGTCGCTTGTCTGATACGTTTTGCTATAATTATCCCTCACTTCTTTTTTGCTTGTACCTGCATATAAATTATATGAAAGGAGAGCGGAAAAATGAACGTCGATAAGTTAGCAATGAGATATGAACAGCTTAAAAACAAAACACGCAAGCATTCGTTTATCACGCTGAAGGACAACAGGAGCGCCGAGCTTGAATGCTGCAGAAAAATACTGAAATTCGAGGATAATATAATTGAACTTGAGATTCCGTGCGGAATAGTGAGGATTATCGGTATCGGGCTGAAATTCAAGACATTCGGTTACGATAGCGTGAAAATATCGGGGAAAATACATTCGGTTGGGTTTGAACAGGCAAATCACGGCGAAGCGGAGGAATTATGAAGAGAAGAAAAGCAAGGGCGACTTTTGCCGCATATATCACGATAAAGGGGCTTGGCGGTTTTCAGGAGAAGTTTATAAGCGAGCTTATAACAAACGATATTCAGATATATGAAATATGTCAGGACAAAGACGGCTTTACGGCTGTCATAAAACCGTACAGCTATCTTAAAACGGCAAGGATAGCAAGAAAGCACGGAATACGACTCAGAGTTACCGAAAGGCAAGGCTTTATATTCAGGCTTTTGCCATTAAGGAAAAGATGGGGGCTTGTTACCGGCGCATTGTGCTGTTGCGCTGTAATAGTCCTGCTGTCGCAATTTGTATGGAGGATAGACATTATCGGAAACAGCGAGGTCACAGACACACAGATATGTGCCGTGATGGAGAAAAACGGCCTTATGCCCGGCTGCAGCAGGAAGTCTTTTGACGAATGGGTATGCGAGCAATCCGCAATGGCTGAAATCGGCAGGCTGTCATGGGTAGCGGTCGAGCGGCAGGGGAGCAGAGTATCTGTAAAGGTTGCTGAAACAAACGATCCTGAGCCTGCGGAAATTCCGATAGAAACACCTTGCAACGTAATAAGTGACTTTGACGGTCAGCTTATCTATACGGAAATATATAAGGGCAAGCTGCAGACCACTGTCGGAAGCGGAATAGTAAAGGGTCAGCTTATCATAAGCGGTACTGTCAACGATAACGGAGGACGTATCGTATATGTTCACGCAGACGGACTGCTAAAAGCCGAGTGCGAGCAGACGGAAGAATTCTTTCTCCCGTTTGAGCAGACACGAAGCGTGAAAACGGACGAGAAATATTATTCAACCTATCTGATGTTCGGCTCTTTCGCCTTGCCGCTTCCGTGGGAGCATTATGAGGCGGAGAATATGGACGGCTTTACCTACAGCGAGGATACATATAATGTAAGCATTCTCGGTGCAGACACACCGTACAGATATAAAAGGGGAGTTTACACAAGGCTGTCGGAGAAAACCGTCAGATATACCGCCCGTGATATAATGACACAGCTTGAAAAGCAGAAAAAGGACTATGAAGAAAACTTCCTTTCGCAGTGCAGGATACTTTCGGATGAAAGAGAAGTCTGTACGGAAGAAAACGGTATCAGAATGACAGTGAAATATAAGCTGGAGCGTAATATCGGCGTAAAGCAACCGATTACTGTTTTATATTGATTTAGCGTAAAATTGTATTGAAAAAAAGCCCGGAATGTGGTATACTATCATAGAATAGAGCATAAAACAGATGAATTTCAGGATTTGAAAGGAATATATCACGATAAATGACAGAAAAAGCTGTTAGCATTCAGGATATGAGCCGGATTCACCTTATTTTCGGTGACTTTGACAACAATATCAACATTATTCAGAAGGAATATAAGGTTTCGATATTCACCCGTGACGATGAGATACGCATAAAAGGCGATGAAAATGCTGTGGATAACGCAGAGCAGGTAATAAAAACGCTGATTTCAACCGTTGAAAAAGGTGAAACACCGACCGAGCAGAGCGTAAGATACGCTATTTCTATGACAAACGAGGGAAAGGGCGAGGAGGTACAGACGCTTACTGCGGACTGTGTCTGCGTCAGCCATACAGGAAAACCGATTAAGGCGAAAACCGTCGGTCAATCGAAATATGTAAACAGCATAAAGAAAAACACCATAGTGTTCGGAGTAGGTCCTGCCGGTACGGGTAAGACATATCTTGCTGTAGCGCTTGCGGTAAGGGCGTTCAAGGCACACGAGGTGCAACGTATAATTCTTACACGTCCTGCCGTGGAGGCGGGCGAGAAGCTCGGATTTCTGCCGGGCGACCTGCAGAACAAGGTCGATCCTTATCTGCGTCCGCTGTATGACGCACTTTTCGATATGATGGGATCTGAAGCTTTTCAGCGTAATATGGAACGAGGCTGTATAGAAGTCGCTCCGCTTGCGTATATGCGAGGCAGAACGCTTGACGACAGCTTTATAATACTTGACGAGGCGCAGAACACAACTCCCGAACAGATGAAGATGTTTCTGACCCGACTCGGCTTTAACAGTAAGATGGTCATAACGGGCGATATTACCCAGATTGACCTGCCCGATTCAAAACGTTCTGGACTTGTCGAGGCGACAAAGATATTGAAGAATATCGAAGGCATCGCCATCAACCGTTTTACAGAAAAGGACGTTGTGCGTCACAAGCTGGTACAGGATATAGTAAGAGCCTATGAGCAGTACAATGAAAGAAAGAAAAGCTGACCGCTTTTAAATGAGGAAAGTAAAAATGTCTGAGAAGAAAACACCAAAAATATATATGTCCTTCAGAAACAACCAGAAAGCAATAGAAGTACCTAACGGTCTTCGTACTGTTATAAGAAAGTGCATAGCAGAAACGCTGAGAGTTACCGATTTTGTCGGTGACGCAGATGTATCGGTAACACTTGTTGACAACGAGCGGATAAAACGCATCAATAAGGAGTTCCGTGACAAGAACAAGGTCACCGATGTAATATCGTTTCCGCTCGGAGCATATGACGAGTATGATATAAACCCCGAAAACGGTGCTTATATGCTCGGGGATATTGTAATTTCAATGGAGAAGGCACACGCACAGGCGATAGAATACGGCCATTCTCTTGTAAGGGAGGTCGGCTTTTTAGCCACGCATTCAACGCTTCATCTTCTCGGATACGATCACGAGGACGATCCCGACGGAGAAAAGGTGATGCTTGAACTGCAGGACCTTGTGCTGAACAACCTTAAGATCACACGGGAATAAAAAGAGGTCAAAGTGTTTAAAAGACTTGCTAACAGTTTTAAATATGCGGCAAGAGGAATATGGTTCTGTATCAGTCATGAGATGAATATGCGTATACACATTGTTGCGACAATGTGTGTGCTGTATCTGTCGCAATTCTATAATTTCACAAAGGAACAGTTCATATTGCTGATAATAACCTGCGTGACGGTTATTTCCGCCGAAATGATGAATACTGCCATAGAGGTAGTCATAGACAAGGTTTCACCGGGCTACTCGGCGCTTGCAAAGGTCGGAAAAGATGTTGCCGCAGGCGCAGTATTCGTAACGGCTGTTGCGGCCGTGATAATCGGCGTGATACTGTTCTGGGATATTGAAAAATTTAAGATTATATTTGAGTTTTTTACGGGTGACATATGGAATCTGGCAATGCTGACAGCGTTTGCCTGCCTTTCGTATCTGTTTATAGCGAAAGGAAAGAAAAGAAATATCAAAGGAAAGATGAAAAATGAATAATCCGAAATCGGTATTTGTGGCTATAGCAGGCAGACCGAACGCCGGCAAATCCACACTTACAAACTATCTTGTAGGCGAAAAGATAGCTATAGTCAGCGACAAACCGCAGACAACAAGAACAAGAATAAACGGCGTACTTACAAAAGGCGAAACGCAGTATGTGTTCATAGATACGCCCGGTATGCATAAAGCAAAGAACAAGCTGTCGGATCAGATGCTCAAATCCATAAGAGAGAGCGTGACCGATGTTGACGTGATACTTATGATGGCCGATGCGACCAAGAAGATTTCTCCGATAGAACATAATCTTATCGACAGTTTCAAGGACAGAAAGACAGATGTCGTTCTGCTTATAAACAAGGTCGATTTAGTAAAGGACAAGTCCGAGCTTCTTTCTCTTATAAAGGAATACAGCGAGCTTTACGATTTCAAGGAGATAATTCCGATAAGCGTAAGGCAGAGGATAGGTGTTGAAGAAATAATGCCTGTAATCGACAGATATGTAAAGCTGTCGCCGCATTATTTTGACGATGAGCTTCCGACCGACCAGGCGGAAAAGGTATGGCTTGCGGAAATTGTCCGTGAAAAGATACTCAGAAATATGAACGAGGAGATTCCGCACGGAACAGCCGTTTATGTCGAAACGATGGAGGTAAGGCAGAAGCCCAACGGCAAGGAGATTGTCGATATAGGCATAGTCATCGTCTGCGAAAAAGCGTCGCATAAGGGCATGATTATCGGAAAGCAGGGCTCAATGCTTAAAAAGATAGGCTCTGAGGCAAGAGAAGATATGCAGGACTATTTCGGCTGTAAGGTCAATATGCAGATATGGGTTAAGGTAAAAGAGGACTGGAGAAACAGAGAGTCCGATATTGCCGACTTCGGACTTAAGGCCGACTGATATATAATCAAAAGGAGTAGCTGTTCAATGCTTATTACGCTGAAAGGGCTTGTTATCGGGCAGCGCATTATAGGCGAGAACAGCTGTTTTCTTGACCTGTTCACTGACAAGCTCGGAATGATAGAGGTTATGGCACATGGCGCAAAGAAGATAGGCGGAAAGAATTCGGGTGCCGCATCGCTTTTCAGCTATGCAACGTTCTGCGTCAGCCGCAGCAGTAAAGGATATACGCTTAACAGTGCAGAGCCTATATGCAGTTTCTATAATATATCTGCGGACATTGAGGCACTGTCGCTTGCGGCATATTTTGCCGATATAATAAAATACTGTGCCACATCCGAGGAGGAGCATGAGGATCTGCTGAGATTTACCTGCATGACATATTTTCAGCTTGAAAAGCAGAAGCTGCCGCTTCGTTTCATAAAAGCGATATTTGAGTTCAGGTTTCTCTCAAGGATAGGATTTATGCCCGATCTCAGAGCCTGTCGGGAATGCATAGCCTACAAGAGCGAAACAATGATGTTTTTACCCGTTGAGGGTATCATCTATTGTTCGGATTGTTTTGAAGAACACAGCGAGCTTGTAGAAAAGAACGTATTCGCTCTTAACCCCACGCTTTTACATACGCTGAGATATGTCGCATATTCCGAAACCGACAAAATGTACCGTTTCAGAATCTCAAAGGAAAACGAAAAGCTGTTTTCCGCAATTGCGGAATTCTACCTTCTGGCACAGCTTAACAGATCGTTTCCCACGCTTGATTATTATAAAAATATCGCAATCGAAACATAGATATAAAGGACATAAATATGAAAAAAGACTATAAAAAGCTGGAGCTGGACAAGATTCTTGACCTGCTCTCTCAAAACGCATACTGTGATGTATGCAGGGAACGCATAAAAAAGATAAAACCGTCATTCGATATAGACACGGTAAGAACGGAAATTGCAAAGACGGACGACGCATTCACGCTGTCGTCAAAATTCGGTACGCCGAAATTCTATAACATAAAGGATATATGCTTTGGTGCAAAAAGGGCACAGCAAGGCTCATCGCTGTCGCTGAGAGAGCTTATGGATATAGGAATGTTCCTGCGTGAAGTATCCGGTCTTGACGAATGGTATTCACAGTGCAGCGGCATTCAGACCTCGCTTACCGAATATTTCGAGCAGCTCAGCGTAAACAAGCACCTTGAAAATATGATAACCAACGCTATCATATCGGAAGAAGAGCTTGCTGACAGTGCAAGCCCTCAGCTTGCGGCGATACGCCGTTCGATACAGCGTAAAAGTCTTGCCGTAAGAGAAAGACTTGATAAGCTGATAAAGAGTCAGTCAACGCAGAAATATCTTCAGGAAAGCCTTGTCACAATGCGTGACGGAAGATTTGTCGTACCCGTAAAAACCGAATACAAGAGCGAGATAAGCGGTCTTGTACACGATACATCCGCAACGGGAGCAACTCTGTTCATTGAGCCTATGGCGGTAGTCGAAGCCAACAACGAGATAAGGGTACTTCAGATAGAGGAGCAAAAGGAAATCGAGCGTATCATAAAGGAAATGTCGGAGCTTGTCGGCAGCTTTGCCGAGCCGATGATAAACGATTATGAGATAGTGCTGACGCTCGAAATTTATTTTGCCAAAGCAAATCTCGGTGCAAAGATGAAAGCAGTGACCCCTGTTATAACCGACAAGCCTTGCTTCAATCTGATAAGGGCAAGACATCCGCTTATCGACAAGGATAAGGTCGTGCCTATCTCGCTTGAGCTTGGAAACGATTATTCATCGCTTATCGTAACCGGTCCGAACACCGGCGGTAAGACGGTTTCTCTCAAAACCGCAGGCCTGCTTGTGCTTATGGCAATGTGCGGTATGATGATACCTGCAAGCGAAAACAGCGTTATCGGTATGTTTGATGAGCTGTATGTGGATATAGGCGATGAGCAGAGCATCGAACAGAGCCTGTCTACATTCTCGTCACATATGACGAATATCGCAAGGATTCTCCGTACAGCCGATGAGAAGTCGCTTATTATGCTCGATGAGCTTTGTTCGGGTACAGACCCCGTTGAAGGCTCAGCGCTTGCGGTATCTATCCTTGATGAATTCAGAAAACGTGACTGCAAGGTGATAGCTACTACTCATTACCAGGAAGTCAAGATGTACGCAATAAAGACGGACAACGTAGAAAATGCGTCCTGCGAGTTTGATATAAAGACCTTAAGACCGACATACAGAGTAATTGTAGGTATGCCGGGTAAATCAAACGCCTTTGCCATATCCTCAAAGCTCGGCATAAGCAGTGATATAATCGATAACGCAAAGGAGCTTGTCAGCACAGAGGACAAGCGTTTTGAAGAAGTAGTACAATCTCTCGAAAAGACAAGGCAGGAGCTTGAAAAGCTGAAAAGCTCTGCGGCGGCAGAACAGAAGAAATCAAAGGAAATCACAGAACAGCTCAAAGCCGAGCGTGATCAGCTTGAAAAGGACAAGGAAAAAGAGCTTCAGGACGTCAGAAGCAAGGCGGCAAGCATAATCGAAGAAGTGCGTTTTCAGGGCGACCTTATGCTTGAAGAACTTGAAAGGCTCAGAAAGCAGAAGGAAAGTGCCGATTTTGCACAGAAGGTCAAGGGCGCTCGTTCACATATCAACTCATCTGTGAACGCAATGTATGATACCGCAAACCCGATAATGCAGAAAAAGATAGATCATTATGTTCTGCCAAGACCGCTCAAGGTCGGTGATACGGTACGTCTTGCGGATCTCAATAAAGAGGGAACGCTGTTAAGACTGCCGGATTCAAAGAATATGTGCTTTGTTCAGGTCGGGGCTATGAAAACAAAGACCAAGCTTGAAAATCTTCGTCTTGTAGAAGAAAAGAAAGAGAGCAAGAAACAGCCGACACCCTCAAAGGTCGGAAAGAAGCTTGTAAGTAACTTCTCACGCAAGAGCGGAATGGAACTTGATATAAGAGGTATGCTCGGTGATGACGGCGTAATGGAGGTAGACCGCTTTATAGACAGCTGTCTTCTCAGCGGAATTTCCGTTATCACTATAATTCACGGAAAGGGAACAGGTGCGCTCCGCTCGGCAGTACAGCAGTACCTGCGTAAGAATCCCCACGTCAAATCGTTCCGTGACGGTGCATACGGCGAGGGCGAAGCAGGAGTTACGGTAGCAGAGCTTGAATAATTATTATCGGAGGCAGTTATGATTAAGACAGCCGTATTTGACATAGGCGGCACGCTTATGGAATATAAGGGTATGCCGTGTGTATGGGTCGATTATTACGAAAACGGTTTTTTGCACGTTTGCGAAAAGCTGTTGCCGCAGCTTACCGAAAAGAATATAGCGGACGGGATGGAAATACTGCGTGGCTACAATCCATCGATAAAATTCCGTGAGGCTGATTATTCTTACGAAAGGATATTCGGTGAGATAGTCAGAAAATGGGGTGTGGATATTCCGCCTGATAAAATCGCTTATTGCTTTTTCGAGGCTTTTCCGCTTAAGGCATACACATATCCCGAAACCGTATCTGTACTGCAAAAACTGCGTGACAGAGGCATAAAGATTGCCACACTTACCGATGTCGCAACGGGAATGCCCGACGAACTGCACAAAAGCTATTTCCCCGAGCTTATGCCGTTTTTCGATTTGTACGTTTCGTCAACCTCGTGCAGATACCGTAAGCCGAACATAAAGGGGCTTTGCGATATTGCCGTTTATTTTGGCATAAAACCCGATGAAATGATATTTATCGGTGATGAAAGAAAAGACGTGCTGGTAGCAAACGACTTCGGCTGTACCTCCGTGTATATCGACAGATATAATATTAACCGTGATTTCGGTCAGAAATTTACTGTAAAAAATCTGAACGGATTTTATGATATTGTTACAAAGCTATAAAAATTGCCCGGTCATTGACCGGGCACTGTTTTTATCTTCAGTTATTCTGATTGTCGTGGAATTACATATCTTCGGGCGGCTTTTTATTGCTGTCCCACGGCTTACGGTTATCGTCGCCGTCCTCATTATCATCTTCTTTGTTATTGTTATTATTATCCGTGTTGTTTGAGCCGTTGCCTGTTGATTCCGCAAGGACTACCACATCGCCCTCGTTAAGTCCGCTGAGTATTTCGACATATCCGCCTGCGGTCGCTCCGACTTCAACATAAAGATCGTACTTCTCGTTGCCCTGAAGAACACTGCAATAGGTTTTAGTGCCGTCCTTCTTGATAGCTTTTTCGGGTACGGCAAGTACGTTCACACGTTTTGCGGTTATTGCGTGAATAGTAGCCCAGCCGGCATCTACTGCTGTGATACCGTTATTGTCGTTTATCAGCTTCTTCAGGCTGTCATCGGACAGGGTAACGGCACAGTATGTTGTAGCGTCCTTGCTTGCATCCGAGGGGGCTGTGTCGGGAGCGGCGGTCACCGTTCCTTTATAATCGACATCGTTTATAACAAGGTCAACATCCATACCGAAACGCAGATTCTTTCCTGCGCCCTGAGAATTATACACGAATATTGATTCAAGCACGGCGACACGGCAGAGCAGTGTACCGGATTTTACATCTGAGCCGACAGCGGAATAACAACACTCGGCAATTACACCGTCATACGGAGCGGTCACCACTGCGGCGGCACGCTGTTCCTTGAGCTTATCAAGCTCAATCTGCGCATAGCCCTTATCAACGCCGTCCGCCATCGCCGCAACCTTCATTTCCTTATCGTTTATCTGAAAGTCAAGGTCGGTCGTGTCAAGCGCAAACAGAATATCGCCCTTTTTGACCTTCATATTCTTGGATATGTTATTCGTCTTGATTTTTGCGTCTATCGGGGCGTAATACGCTTCCGACTGAGCATAATCAAGGCTTGCGGGTATCTTTGCTTCTTCTTGGATGGTCATATACTGAGCTTTGGCGGTTTCGTACGAAAACTGCACCTGATCGGTTATCGAGGTGACAATCTCCTGCTTTACGGGGTCGCCGCTGCAGCCCGATGATACTATTGCTATTGCTGCAGCCGAAAATAAAGCCGCTGCTTTAAAAATTCTGCTTGAAACAGACATATGGGGAATCCTTTCGATTACATACGAGAAATTATCTCTAAGCACATTCTTCCGTTATGATAGGGGCATTTCCACGGATCTACGACCGGCTTGAAATCTGCGGGCTGATCGTTATCGTCAAGCTGTGAATGCCATTCGCCGCCGGGACGCTTGTCTATCATCTTATCCTTGATATAGTTCCAGAGAGTGCGTGAAATCTCAAGGTATCTTGCGTCGCCGTATCTCTGATAAGCGTTGCAGAAGCCAACTACGCCCTCTGCCTGTACCCACCAGATATGCCATGTGTTCACAACACCGTGTTCAACCTCGTTATTGAGCCTGCCGTTCGATAAAGCTCTGTCGGCAATGTTCTTGACGATTACCTTGTTCATCTCGGCGCATCTCTTGGAAAGATGCTCATCACCGATAACATCGCAGGCTCTGTCAATAAGCCATGTAGCTTCAATATCGTGACCGTATGAGTAAATATCGCCTATCTCGTTAAGATTTTTATCGAAGAATACGAACAGCTTTCCGCCGTTCTTATCGTAAATCTTGTCAAGCGTAATCTCAAGAGTAAAACGCAGAGCCTTAAGCACACGCTTGTCACCGCTAACTCTGTAAAGCTCGGTATAAGCCTCCATAACGTGCAGGGTAGTGTTCATTGTTTTGTCAGCCATAAGACCGTTTTCGGAAAGTGCGTCATTCGGGATAAGGTTCCAGTCCTTTGAGAATGCCTCAAGATATGCGACATCGTCACGGCACTTTTCCTCAACCGTAGTGAACACATCAAGAGCAAGCTCCAAAGCGGCTTTATCCTTAGATGCGTCATAATAGCTTGACATAGCGTAGATGAAAAATGCCTGGCAATATGTGTGCTTCATACTGTCGTTTACCGTGCCGTCTGCATTCATCATCCAGTATACACCGCCGTTTTCCTTGTCAACACAGTATTTTGAAAGGAATTCATAAGCGTGCTTAGCTTTTTTAAGGCAGTTCTGATCCTTTAACACAAGATAGCAGTTTGAGTAGAACCAGAGTATTCTTGAGTGAAGTATTACGCCCTTGGGAGCGTTTTTATCAAGAGTAAGGTCGTTTCCGACATAACCGTAGAAACCGCCGTTATCAGTATCTTCAAGGCTGTTCCAGAAAGGGATTATGTGTTCTGTTAGTTCCTTTTTGCATTCACGAGCGAGCATTGTTTTTCTCCTTTGATCAGTCAAAAATTTTGTTCATAACAAGTCCGGTTGTGAGTTTGGGGTAGAAATATGTTGACTTCTGAGGCATCTTTTCGCCTGCAAGTGCAACATCTCTAATCTCGGAAACTCTGGTGGGGTTAAGTATAAATGAACAATCGGCACTGCCGTTGTCTACAGCTTCAATTGCCTCGTCAAGAACTCTTGTGTATGTAAGGTTCTTCTGATTTGCCATATTTTCTTTATCTATGCCGAAAATTCTCTCAAGCACAAGCGTGTGAAGTACGCTGACATCAAGCTCACGCAGTGCCTTGCTTGCAGTCGGCATTAGCTTTTCCATAAGGGAAGTATCCTTTAATGTCATAAGCGTATACTTGCCGTCACAATAGAGAACGAATGCCTTCTTGCCGTCCTTGTAAGCCTTGTCGAGCTTTGCGGTGCTGTCAGTGCGTGAAAGATCGGTTTCAATATCGAAATAATCCTTCGACTTTTCAATAACAGCGTTTACATCAAAGTTTTCAAGATCCCTTACGATTCTGTGAGTAGGGAATACTACAAGTCCGCTGTTCTCCATATTGACAAGCATCATCGTAACATATTCGGAAGTGCCGACATCCTTCTTGTTTTCTGCAACGAATTTCTTGTAACGGAGCGCCGTTTCATAGCGGTGGTGACCGTCGGCAATATATAACTTCTTGTCAGCCATTTTGGATGCAAGGTCTGCGATAAACGCTTCATCGCTTACGCACCACAGCTTGTGGGTAACTCCGTCGGGATCGGTAAACTGCTTGTCGGGAACGCCCTTGCTTGCATTATCTATAAGCGTGAATACCTTGTTGTCATCGTCCATATATAACGAGTATATCTGGCTGAAATTACATCCGGTAGCACACATAAGGTTGAACCTGTCCTCTTTGGCTTTTGAGAGCGTTTCCTCGTGGGGAAGAATTATTCCCTTTGAGAACTCCTCCAGCTTTACAAGCGAAACATATCCCTTTACGCTGTAGCTTGAACCGAGTGCGTCAAACACCATCTCATAGATATATATTGAAGGCTTTTCGTCACACTTCAGAATTTCTTCGTCAAGCCACTCGTTGAGATACGCTCTTGCCTTGCCGTATGCCTCATCAGTATCCTCAGCCGTTTTCGGCAGCTCAAGCCTTATGATATTGTGGGGGTTTTCAGCCAAATACTGCTTTTTCTGTTCGGGGCTGATAATATCGTAGGGAGGACAGCACACCTCGCCTGTGCTTCCTGCCTTATCGGTAAATCTCAGTCCTCTGAATGCTTTGATCTCAGCCATTTTGAGTTCCTTTCATTGTAAGCAATGATAATTTATGCCGTTTGGTTAATTAAAGCGTTCAGCTTGCGTCCGTTTTATGAACACAAGCTGAAACAGCACTGTTATCGGTAATTATTCGTCCTTACCGCAACATTTCTTATACTTTTTACCGCTTCCGCAGGGGCAGGGATCGTTTCTGCCGACCTTTTCCGAAGCGGATTTCTTTACGGTTGTGTGAGAACCTGCGTTTTCAGCGTCGGGCTTCATTACCTGTTCACGCTGGAGCGGTTCTTCTATCCTTACCTTGACGGTAAGGACAAGTCTTGCAGTATCCTCACGGATAGCGGCAATCATCTCGTCGAACATTGCGAAGCCTTCAATACGGTATTCGACAACGGGATCTCTTTGTGCGTAGCTTCTGAGATAGATGCCTCGCTTAAGCTCCTCCATTGCGTCGATATGATCCATCCACTTGGTGTCAACGACCTTCAGCAGACAGATACGCTCAATCTCACGCATATTTTCAGTGCCGAACATTTCTTCACGCTCGGCATAAAGAGCGTCCGCTCTTTCCTGCAGGAGCTTTACAATATCCTTGCGGTCAATTGTATTGAGGTCGTCCGTAGTATAGTTGAAGTCATCTTCCTTTGTAAGCATATTTGCAAAATGCTCACGCAGACCGATAAGATTCCAGTTTTCAGGATAATCATCGGAGCAGTATGTCTTGACATTCTCCTCGATGGTTTCCTTTATCATATTCTTTACATAGTCGCTGACATCTTCACCGTCAAGCACCTTGGCACGCTGTGAATAAATTGTCATACGCTGCTGTGACATTACATCGTCAAAGTCAAGTACGTTCTTACGGATAGAGAAGTTTCTGCCCTCAACCTTACGCTGTGAGGACTCGATAGTCTTTGTGAGGAATGCGTTTTCAATCGGTACATCGTCCTCGATACCGAGCGTCTGCATTACGCTCTGTACTCTTTCGCCGCCGAACTTACGCATAAGATCGTCCTCAAGCGAAATGAAGAAGCGGCTTTCGCCGGGGTCACCCTGACGGCCTGCACGACCTCTGAGCTGATTATCGATACGGCGTGATTCGTGACGCTCCGTACCCAGTATGAACAGACCGCCTGCCTGTCTTACTTCCTCAGCCTCGTCCTTTATTGCGGCCTTATATTCCGCATTGTACTTGATATATGTTTCTCTTGCGTTGAGAATATCTTCGTTATCTGTTTCGGCAAAGCCTGTAGCCTCGTTTATGAGAGCCTCATCCATGCCTTCTTTTCTCATTCTTGCCTTTGCGAGATACTCTGCGTTACCGCCGAGCATAATATCCGTACCACGACCTGCCATGTTGGTTGCGATAGTAACCGCACCCTTCTTACCTGCCTGTGCAACGATTTCAGCTTCACGCTCGTGATTCTTTGCGTTCAACACCTCGTGCTTTATGCCTTTCTTCTTAAGCATAGAGGAGAGCAGTTCTGATTTCTCAATCGTAATAGTGCCGACCAGTACAGGCTGACCCTTTGCATGGCACTCTTCAATCTGACGGATAACGGCTTTATACTTGCCTTCTTCGTTTTTGTAAACCTGATCCTCGTGGTCGATTCTTGCTATAGGCTTGTTTGTAGGAATTTCTATAACGTCAAGGGCATAAATCTGTCTGAATTCGGCTTCTTCCGTCATAGCCGTACCTGTCATACCTGACAGCTTATCGTACAGTCTGAAGAAGTTCTGGAATGTAATAGTAGCGAGCGTCTTGCTCTCGTTTTTAACCTTTACGCCTTCCTTTGCCTCGATAGCCTGATGTAAGCCCTCGTTGAATCTACGTCCGAACATAAGACGTCCGGTAAATTCATCAACGATTACTATTTCGCCGTCCTTTACAACATAGTCAACGTCACGCTTCATTACGCCTACCGCCTTGATAGCCTGGTTGACATGATGTAAAAGCGTCATATTTTCGGCATCCATAAGGTTTTCTACGCCGAAATATGCTTCCGCTTTTTTAACGCCACGCTGGGTAAGAGTAGCGTTCTTTGCCTTTTCGTCTATGATATAATCGCCGTCAAACTGATCCTGATCTTCCTTGCTGTCAAGATCTACAACAGTAAACGGCTTTAACTGTAACGCAAGTCTGTTTGCCTTCTGATAAAGGTCGGTTGACTTATCTCCGGGTCCTGAAATGATAAGAGGAGTTCTCGCCTCATCAATAAGTATCGAGTCGACCTCATCGACAATAGCGAAGTTGAATTCACGCTGTACCTTGTCCTGCTTGTGAATACACATATTGTCACGCAGATAGTCAAAGCCGAATTCGTTGTTTGTACCGTATGTTACATCGCAGTTATACGACTTTCTTCTGTCGTCGTTTTTCATATCGTGAAGTATAAGTCCTACGGTAAGACCTAAGAATCTGTGTACACGGCCTATCATTTCACCGTCACGCTTTGCAAGGTAGTCGTTTACCGTTACAACGTGTACGCCCTTGCCGCTGAGTGCAACAAGATAAGAGGGAAGTGCGGCAACGAAGGTCTTACCTTCACCTGTTCTCATCTCTGCAATACGTCCCTGGAAAAGAATAATACCGCCGAGTATCTGTACGGGATAAGGCTTTATGCCGAGAACTCTCCACATAGCCTCACGGCATACGGCGAATGCGTCGGGGAGAATATCATCGAGTGTTTCACCGTTTTCAAGTCTTTCCTTCAGTGCAGGTGTCTGCGCCTTAAGCTCGCTGTCGGTCATCGGAGAATATTTCGATTCAAGCTCAAGAACCTTATCCTTTATCGGAATTATTCTCTTGATTTCTTTTTCGGAATAGTTACCGAATATTTTTGTAAGTAATCCCATGTAAAATGCTTTTTCCTTTCGTTTTTGAGTAAACGGGCTGTATTGCTTAAAATACGGCATACCGCCGGGTCTGTATATCAAGCCAAACGTAAAGCACGTTATCAGCCTATTGTCATATTTTAGTTTACATTCTTTTATATTATACACTCGACAAGGCGGTTTGTCAATATAACTCAGCCGTCAACAGAAAAATTTTACGGAGTATATTTAAATATGTGCAAATTATCATAATTCTATTGACTGAACGGGAAAAATGTGATAAAATGTAAAAAAGGATTCAAATCTCTTTATCAATGCGAAAGGAAACATATTATGCTTATAAATATGATGGAACACTACGTTGACGAAAGACTTTCGGAACTGCTCAAAGATTACAACTGCTGTAAGTGCGAGGTCTGCCTTGAGGATATGAAAGCGTTTTCCCTCAACCGCCTTCCTCCGAAATATGTCAGCACAGTAAACGGACAGGTTTTCACACGCATAAAGCAGGAGCTTGAAAGTCAGCCCTCGGTCGATCTTGACGTTGCCGTTATACAGGCTATTCAGCACATCAGTGCAAGCCCCAGACACGACTGATATTTGGCAGAGTGCATAAATAGCATTTAAGGCAACACCGCACAATTAACGGCTATCGCCTTTGCCGCACGCTAAGCTTGCATATTTTCCGCCATCTTGCACAAATTTCGCTTGACAGGCGCCGGCCTGCCTGCACTCAATTTATACAATCTGACGAAAAATCTGACTGCGCAATCGCACGACAATAATTATGCGGTATTGCCTTAACTTTTAGTGCAAAATGCGGATAAAGCCGTACCGATATTGACTTTATCCGTATTCTGCGTTATAATAGATAAAGAAACCGTAAGGTGCGAGATTTGCTTCTTTCACCGAACGGCAAAATATCTACAATTTTATAAACCTGACTGATCTGAAAGATTATTCTGACAGAAAAGCAAGGCGGTTTTTGTTTTACTATTTTTACGATTTTACGTTTTTAAGATAGAGCTGTGCCTTGCACGGCTCATTTTTATTTTAAACGGGAAAAAGGTGATTAAATGAATTGTGAGAGCAGAGTAGCGCTTATAGGAATAGTCGTATCCGAGTCCTCTTCGGTGTCAAAACTGAACGAATATCTGCACGAGTGCGCTCATTACATTATCGGCAGAATGGGAGTACCTTATGAAAAGGCAGGCGTTTCTATCATCAGCGTTGCCATTGACGCACCGCAGGATGTGATAAATACCTTATCGGGTAAGCTCGGCGCATTGAAGGGCGTTACCTCAAAAACTATCTATCAGAAGCTTCCTGCAGATTGTTCAAAGGAAAAGGAGGCGGACGATTGAGCAAAACCGAAGAACTTAAAGAACTGGTATCAAAGCTGTACAGCACACACCACCTCGAAAAAGGCGAATATGTATCGCTTATCGAAAACAGGGACGCAGTGCGTGATTATCTCTTTGAGCTGTCGGGCAGTGTCCGTGAAAAATACTACGGCAAGGACGTTTATATCAGAGGTCTGATAGAATTTACCGACTACTGCAAAAACGACTGTTATTATTGCGGAATACGGTGCAGTAACAAGCAGGCAGAGCGTTACAGGCTCAGCAAGGAGCAGATACTTGATTGCTGTAAAACAGGCTATGAGCTTGGCTTCAGAACGTTTGTACTGCAAGGCGGAGAAGATCCTTATTACAGTGATGATATGATATGTGATATTGTCTGTTCGATAAAGCGTGATTTTCCCGATTGCGCTGTAACGCTTTCGATAGGCGAAAAAAGCGAAGAAAGCTACCGCAGATATTTTGAAAGCGGTGCGGACAGATACCTGTTGCGCCACGAAACCGCCGATTACGAGCATTATTCAAAGCTCCATCCGCCCGGTCTTTCGGCAAAGCACAGACAGGATTGTCTTAGGACGCTTAAAAAAATCGGCTATCAGACAGGGGCAGGCTTTATGGTAGGCTCTCCTTATCAGACGGCTGAAAACCTTGCCGATGATATGCTGTTTTTGGAAGAACTGAAGCCCGAGATGGTGGGGATAGGCCCTTTTATACCACACCACGCAACGCCCTTTGCCGATAAGCCGCAGGGTACGGCTGAGCTTACGCTGTTTATGCTGGGTCTTGTGCGGCTTGCACTGCCCGATGTACTGCTTCCTGCGACTACTGCGATAGGAACGATACATCCGACAGGCAGAGAGCTTGCGCTTAAAGCCGGCGCTAACGTTGTAATGCCAAATCTGTCACCGACAGACGTAAGGAAAAAATATCTGCTGTATGACAACAAAATCTGCACAGGCGACGAATCCGCACAGTGCAGAATGTGCCTGCAAAAACGTATTGAGGGCGCAGGCTACAGAATAGTCGAATCAAGGGGCGACCACGCCTCTTTTAACGAAAGGAAATAAATATGTATAATTACGATCCCAAATCTCTGAAAGCAGAGGAATTCATCAACCACGAGGAAATCGAAGAAACGCTGAGATATGCCGAAGAAAACAAGCATAACGCCGAGCTTATCGACAGCATTCTCGAAAAAGCAAAGCTCAGAAAAGGGCTTTCGCACAGAGAGGCAGAGGTTCTGCTCGACTGCGACATTCCCGAAAAGAACGAGGAGATATACAAGCTCGCAGAGCAGATTAAGAAGGACTTTTACGGTAACAGAATCGTAATGTTCGCTCCGCTGTATCTTTCAAACTACTGCGTGAACGGTTGCCTTTACTGCCCTTACCACGCAAAGAACAAGCATATCTGCCGTAAAAAGCTGACGCAGGACGAGGTAAGACAGGAGGTTATCGCATTACAGGATATGGGTCACAAAAGACTTGCCATAGAGGCAGGCGAAGACCCTGTGAACAACCCTCTTGAATACATTCTCGAATGTATCAAGACTATTTACTCAATCAAGCACAAGAACGGCGCTATCCGCAGAGTAAACGTAAACATTGCCGCTACGACGGTAGAAGACTACAGAAAGCTGAAAGAGGCCGGAATCGGCACCTATATTCTGTTCCAGGAAACCTATCACAAGGAGAGCTATGAGCGCCTGCACCCGACAGGACCCAAGCACAATTACGCTTATCACACAGAGGCTATGGACAGAGCAATGGAGGGCGGAATTGACGATGTAGGCATCGGCGCATTGTTCGGACTTGAGCTTTACAGATATGAATTTGCGGGACTTCTTATGCACGCAGAACATCTTGAAGCCGTACACGGCGTAGGCCCTCACACTATCTCAGTTCCCAGAGTAAGACGTGCCGATGATATAGATCCCGATGAATTCGATAACGGCATCACGGATGATACATTTGCAAAAATAGTTGCCTGTCTGAGAATTGCCGTTCCCTATACCGGAATGATCGTTTCCACAAGAGAAAGCCAGAAGTCAAGGGAAAGAGTTCTGCATCTTGGCATCTCGCAGATAAGCGGAGGCTCAAGAACAAGCGTCGGCGGTTACGCTGAGCCAGAGCCGGAAGAAGAAAACTCGGCACAGTTTGACGTATCGGATAACAGAAGTCTTGACGAGGTAGTAAACTGGCTGATGAGGCTCGGATACATCCCGTCGTTCTGTACAGCCTGCTACCGTGAGGGAAGAACAGGCGACCGCTTCATGAGTCTGTGTAAGGCAGGTCAGATACAGAACTGCTGTCACCCGAATGCCCTTATGACACTTAAGGAATACCTTGTCGACTACGCATCGGAGGATACAAGAAAAATCGGAGAGGAGCTTATCGCAAGAGAGCTTAAGACCATCCCGAATGAAAAGGTAAGAGCAAAGGCGACCGAGTATATCGACAACATTATTCACGGTCAGAGAGATTTCAGGTTCTAAGAAACCGACTGAGAAAGGAGCAACCGGTGAGTTTAAATTCAACACCGAGCGGAGAACGCACACACATCGGAATTTTCGGCAGACGTAACGCAGGCAAATCCAGCCTTATAAACGCTATAACAGGGCAGGAGCTTGCTGTGGTTTCAGATACTGCGGGAACAACGACCGACCCTGTTTCAAAGGCAATGGAGCTTTTGCCGCTGGGTCCCGTTATGATAACCGACACTCCGGGACTTGACGATGAGGGCGACCTCGGAAGCCTGCGTGTAAGAAAGAGTTATCAGATACTGTTCAAGACGGATATTGCTCTGCTTGTAGTTGACAGCACAAAGGGCATATCCGACTTTGACAGCGCCATACTCGAAAGGCTGAAAAAACAGAACATACCGTACATTATCGTAATGAACAAGTGCGGTCTGCTTGATACCGTTCCCCCGAAAACCGATGGCACAATCTACACCGACGCACTGAACGGCACAAACATTTACGAGTTGAAAGAACTTATCGGCTCAAGGCTTGATGTAAAAGACGAAAAGATGTGCATCTGCGGAGATCTGCTGAATCCGGGCGATATAGCCGTACTGGTTGTTCCTATAGATAAAGCCGCTCCTAAGGGCAGACTCATACTCCCTCAGCAGCAGACGATAAGAGATGTGCTTGAAGCAGGAGCAATATCCGCTGTCTGTCGTGAAACAGAGCTTACTGCCACCCTTTCAAAATTATCGGAAAAGCCGAAGATAGTCATAACTGACAGTCAGGTATTTTCAAGAGTTTCGCAGGAAGTCCCGGATGATGTGATGCTTACATCATTCTCGATACTTATGGCACGCTATAAGGGCGACCTTGAAACAAACGTACACGGCGTTACAGCACTTGACAAGCTTGGTGACGGCGACAGGATACTTATCTCGGAGGGATGCACTCACCACAGGCAGTGCGGCGACATCGGCACGATGAAGCTCCCTGCATGGATAAACAAATACAGCGGCAAACAGCTTGAATTCGAATTTTCATCGGGAGGCACTTTCCCCGAAGATTTAAGCCGTTATAAGCTGATAGTACACTGCGGCGGATGCACTCTTTCCGAACGTGAAATGAAGTACCGCATAGCCTGTGCGAAAGACGCAGGCGTTCCGATAACAAATTACGGTATCTGCATTGCCTATATACACGGCATATTGAAACGCAGCGTACAGCCTTTTCCGGCTATAAGTGCATTGCTTGACTGAACGCTTGACTTTTTATGTGAAATGCGTTAAAATTCTCTCAGATGTAAAGGAGAATTGATATGGCAAAGGAAAAAGAGAACAAAACCAACGCAATGCGTATACTTGACAAGAATAAAATAAATTACGAGGTCAACACATACGAGTGTGATGAATTCATCGACGGCGTACATATAGCGGATATGCTCGGACAGCCTTATGAAAGCTCATTCAAGACGCTTGTTACGGAAGGAAAATCCAAGAATTATTATGTATTTGCAATTCCGATAGCACTTGAGCTTGATATGAAGAAAGCGGCAAAGGCGGTAGGCGAGAAATCAATAGAAATGGTACACGTCAAGGATATTAACGCAGTTACGGGATATATCCGAGGCGGATGTACGCCGATAGGTATGAAGAAGCAGTACAAGACAGTTTATCACAGCACTATAAAGGACTTTGACAAGGTTATAGTCAGCGGAGGAAAGCTCGGCACACAGATTATCCTTGCTCCCGACGATCTTATAAAGGTCACAAGAGCGGATGTATGTGATATTGTAAAAGACTGATATACAGACTGAAGCACGGAGGCTTTTCTCCGTGCTTTTTTATTTCATTATCAGCCTTACAGCTATGGAAGAAAGTATCCATCCTGCCATATCTCCTATCAGCGCCGCAGGTATGGCATAACGTGTTTTCTTAACCTTCGCTGCCGAAAAATATACTGCGACAGTGTAGAAGGTGGTTTCCGTTGACCCCATCATAGTTGAAGCTATCCTGCCGATAAAGCTATCCGGGCTGTTTTCGGAAATTATGCCGTCATAAACAGATAACGCACCGCTCCCGGAAAGCGGACGGATAAATATAAGCGGCGTACATTCGTCCGGGAAGCCGAAAAATGACGTTATCGGGCTTACAAGCTGTACAAGCAGTTCCATCGCACCCGACGCCCTGAACATTCCTATGCAGGTCATAAGGCAGATGAGCGAGGGGAGAATTGCCGATGTTGTTTTTAGACCCTCAGCGGCTCCCTCGACAAACGCATCGAATATATCCGTTTTCTTTATTATACCTGCAACAGTCACCGCAAGGATGATCAGCGGTACTATATAGTCGCTGTAACCGCTCATTTCACATTCTTCCTTCTTTTATTGCTGATTTTTTCAAAAACAAACACCGACAGCACGGACAGTGTCAGCGATAAGACCGATACGACCCATACACACGGCAGTATATCGGCAGGGGCTTCGCTTGCATAGGACGCACGGAGTGCAATAACGGTAGAAGGGAAAAGCTGAACGCTTGCCGTATTCAGCACAACAAGCATTATCATACTCCTTGTAGCATTCTTCTCCGCTTTCTGCTCGTCTTTAAGCTCCTGCATTGCCTTTATGCCGAGCGGAGTAGAGGCATTTCCGAGTCCAAGCAGATTTGAAATGAAATTTAGTATTATAAATTGCATCGCACTGCCTTTCCTGCTTATATCAGGGAAGAGAAGTGACAGCGGTTTCGAAAGCAATCTCGAAAGCCCCGAAACGATGCCGGATTTACCTGCGACATTCATAATTCCGCTCCACAGACAGATTGTACCGCATAACGAAATGCACAGCGTCACGGCATCCTTGCAGGAGGTGAGCGCCGCAACAGATAAATCGTTCATCGTTCCGTTACAAGCCGAAAAAACAAAAGACAGGGATATAATTACAAAAATTACATAGCTCATGATAACTCCTTTTAAAGCGAAAAGTCGAATATTGCACTACAAAATGCGTAAATAAACATCGTTATATGTGCATTGTGCTGAATTTTACAATAATTTTATCATTTCAATTTAAATAATACATTTTGCTTTTTACGGGCTGAAAATTTGAAACTATTTACAAATACGATAATAAAGGGATTTGTAACGATTTAGCAATTTGAATAACGTTCAATTTCTTTTCCTGCTATGAATGGAAGTGAATTACAGCTATATAAAATCCACATTTGACAATTGTAAAAAGATTTGGTAAAATATAATCGAAGCAGGAAGAAATGACGGTTTTCCTGCCCGAAAAGGAAAGATCAAGTAAAAACAACAAGGAGAAAGAATCATGAAATCTACAGGAATTGTAAGAAAAGTTGACGAGCTCGGAAGAATTGTTATTCCGATAGAGCTGAGAAGAACACTCGACATCGGCATCAAGGATTCACTTGAAATCTATGTTGAGGACGACCAGATTATTCTTAAGAAGTATATGCCTGCTTGCTCATTCTGCAACAACGCAAGCGACATCCAGCAGTTCAAGGGCAAGAACATCTGTTCAGAGTGCCTTGCCGAGCTGGTTAAGGATTTCAAGAAGTAATACATACCGAGCCGCTGAGAAGCGGCTCTCAGTCTGTCGAAAAACCTCCTGCTTATCTAAAAATGGGGTCGCAGGGGCGGAGCCCCCGTACAGGTCGTCAGCCATTTGTGCCACTGCATCGTGCAGTGGCTTTGTGTGGCTGACTGCAAGCATCCTTGCTTGGACTAGGGGCGGTAGCCCCAGTAAAATTCCCCTTTCCCAGGGAAAGGGGGCAGGGGGATAGGGATAGTGAGTTAGAAGTTTGTTTCAAAAATAAACTTTTTCTACAAACTGCGAGCCGCTGAGAAGCGGCTCTTTTTTTGTCAATTAATACTTGCATTTACAGGTTAAATGTAGTATAATAAATTCAAAGGCGGTTTCCGCCGGAATAAGAATCAAAGGAGAAAATAAATGTTAGTTTCTGCAAAAGAAATGCTGAACAAGGCTCTTGAGGGCAAGTACGCCGTAGGCCAGTTCAACATAAACAACCTTGAATGGACAAAGGCTATCCTTCTTACAGCACAGGAGTGCAACTCACCTGTTATCTTAGGTGTTTCTGAGGGCGCAGGCAAGTATATGTGCGGTTATAAGACCGTTGTAGGCATGGTAAAGGGCATGATCGAAGAACTGAACATCACAGTACCCGTAGCTCTCCACCTTGACCACGGTACTTTCGAAGGTGCCAAGGCTTGCATCAACGCAGGTTTCTCTTCTATAATGTTTGACGGTTCTCACTATCCTATCGCTGAGAACATCGAAAAGACAACAGCTCTCGTAAACACTTGCGATATACTCGGTATCTCTCTTGAGGCTGAGGTAGGCTCTATCGGCGGTGAAGAAGACGGCGTTATAGGTATGGGCGAATGCGCTGATCCCAACGAGTGCAAGGCTATCGCTGATCTCGGCGTTACAATGCTCGCTGCAGGTATCGGTAACATTCACGGCAAGTACCCTGCAAACTGGCCCGGTCTTTCATTTGAAACACTGGCAGCAGTTAAGGAGAAGGTTGGCAATATGCCTCTCGTACTGCACGGCGGTACAGGTATCCCTGCAGACATGATCAAGAAGGCTATTTCACTCGGCGTTTCCAAGATCAACGTTAACACAGAGTGCCAGCTTGCATTCCAGGAAGCAACAAGAAAGTACATCGAAGAAGGCAAGGATCTTCAGGGTAAGGGCTTCGATCCCAGAAAGCTCCTCGCACCCGGCTTTGAGGCTATCAAGGCTACAGTTAAGGAAAAGATGGAACTCTTCGGATCAATCAACAAGGCTTAATCGTAGTTTTAAGAAATACGTCCCGTCGCTCAAAGCGACGGGATTTTTTTACATACAGCTTTCAATTCGATTGCCGTATTTCTTTTACTTTTTTGAAAGTTAACTTTCAAAATATTTTTCTTGACAATTTATTTGATTTGTGTTATAATAACATACAGGTGGTACGCTTATTCTTAGTTTATTTGTATTTCTTCATCAGTGCAAAAAACGATTGCTTTTATAGGTTCAAGGCTGAATTTGATGTACCCGCCATATATCCGTTGCGCTGTGCTTCTTGCACAGCGCTTTTTTTCGGTCAGCTTCTTTAATTCGTATAATAACTATATCGAAAGCATACAAATTGACCTTGCTGAGAATGCTTCAGCCTTTGACCGACCGTTTGAAGCACAGCAGTTTTATAGCTGTAACTCATCCGTAATTGCTATTGCTCGTATTTACGTCAACATTATCCGCCGCCTTTGTATTTCGCAATAAATCTTGAATTGGGCTGGATTTTATAGTATAATAGTCAGCGGAGCAGTATAACAGAATTTTACACGCAATTTCGTAAAATTAATATTTAATTTAACCGATTGTTATAATTTTACTGTTAAAATAATACTGTCGATTTCGTAAAATGAAAATTTTTATATTTCGTTTGTAATAAAAAGTAAAAGGGTAGAGCAGTAGCACTATCCTTTTACTTTTGGAGCGCCCCTGCGCTTACCTTTATGATTATCTGTTCTGATAGCATAAGCGTTGTATTATCTGTTTGATTATCGTTATCAAATTGATAGCTTAATAGAAATCTAAATCGCCGATGGCGATTTTCCTCTTTGCCCTTGTTGCAGGAGCTGTTGCGTTGTACTGCGTTTAATGGCAGATGTAATATTGCTGATAGTAGATACTGCGCCTTATTAGCTATTTTGCACTAACAAAATAACCCTCTCGAACTTATCGAGAGGGCTTTTTTACTTTTGGTTTTTATCTTCAAAATGTTTCGCAATCGTGCGCATATCTCGTTTTATATCTACTATGTCTAGTCCCATTTTAAATATTACTATGATTAAGCCGATTATTATCATTATTGCGATTATGCCTATTAAACCTGTTGCATTTATGATTTGTTCTATTGTCATTTTTATCTCCTTACCAAAATTTACGTTTATCGTTTGTTAGTCCTGCTATGTAGTCTATTGATACATTATAAAATTTTGCTATTTTAATTATGTCTGGAAATTTCATTTGCATATTGTTTTGTTCCCATCTTGCGTATGTTGTTGTGTGTATATTTAAAATATTTGCTAATTGTGCTTGTGTTAAATCCTTATCTTGCCTTAAATCCCTTATTCTATTTAGTAAAATTTCCACAATTTACACCTCCTTTTTTTGTGATTATAACACAAATTTGTGTTATAATTATAAATTAACACATTTTTGTGTTGACAATAACACATAAGTGTGTTATTCTTATCTTGCAAAACACATTTATGTGTTGTGCAGTCTTGTTTTCATAGTTTGTCAGGTTAATGACAATAAATCTCGGTAACAGAGAAGTTGTAAAAATCCGTCAGATAAGACGTTAAAATTCGCTTTGAATAGCGTTAAAACACGTCAATGTTAGACGTTAAAACTTCCTTGGTCGCCTACCTCGTAAATAAAAATAAGGTCGCCCTCGTGACTGCAAGCTGTAAGTGCAGGTGTAATGATAACGCATGGAAGAGAGTACAAGACAGGAATTATCAAATATTTTATGAAAGAGGTTTTTTATTATGGCAATGACCGTTGTAGGTGCAAGTATTTCGCAGGGCATTTGGAAACCTGAAGGAAAAGAAATCCCTTATAACAATGTTATCATTCATTACGTTGAGGATCTTTCAATCAGAAAAGATGATAATGGTAATGTTGTTTCGTGGGGTATCGGTAGAGCATGCAAAACGCTTAAAATTAAGAATGATTCTGATATTTTGCGTTCTATTTTCGGCTGTCCGTTCGATGATGTATTTGCTAAATCGCTTATCGGTAAAACTATTAATGTCTATTACGATATGTATCGTAAGCCTGCTCGTATTGATGTAGTAAAAGCCTAGTGCTTTTCTATAAATCCTGAAAGGAGTATTTTAAATGGAAGGAGTTACAAATACTGTTATGGAAGCTCTTACAAAAGCTGTTGGCGATGTTTTCACACTTATGGGTACATGCTTTACACAGATTACTTCTCAGCCTGTGTTAGTTCTGTTTCTTGCAGGAAGTCTTATATCTGTAGGTTGTGGCGCATTCGCTCGCCTTCGTCACGTTTGTTAAGTGACGATAACCCCAAAAGGGGAGAGGTTAACCCCTCTCCCCTTAATTTTTTAGAAAGGTTTAATATATGAAAAAAATAAAAAATTTACCTGTATTCCGTATGCTTGCGTTCGTTGTTGCGCTTGCTATTTTATTCGGTGTTTTCTCGGTTGTGCTTTCGTTTACTGTAAGTGCTGATAATGTAACAAGCGATAATCTTCCGAGTTCTATTACTGGTACTTTCGGAAATTATCTAGCTGTTAAATTTACTGCATCTAATCAGACATTTGACCCATCAACGGTTTTTACTGAGTTTGATAATAAATCTTATTTCGGTGTTTTTGTTTACGAGAAAAACGGTAAATTAACTGTCTATGACGATTTATTCTCTTATCTTTATAACGGGTCTATGTTCTTTGATTTTGCTAATGTTCGCATAGGTAGCCCTGATAGAACAATGTTTTATATTTTAAAAACAGATAGATTTAAGGACAGTTCCAGTGAACAATCTGTTTATTTTAACAATTACGTTATGCTATCTGCGGAAAAATCTAAATTTAACTATAGTGATTTAGAGTCAAATATACCGCTTAATGTTTATCCACCTCGTGTTGTTACATTTGACGGTTTTACAGATTTATATCTTATATACACAACTGCTACTGGCATTTTAACACAGGCTGAATGTCAATCTAAAATTGCTGATATGACTGCTGATGTTAATAAGATGTCCATGTCTCAATGGAAAGAAACATCTGTCATATCTGGTGGCAGTGAAAACGGTCGCTTTATTTGCTTTGGCAATTACAAAGAGTATACATATGATGATCATTTAGCTGATATTTCATCTGGTTCAGTTTATCAGCGCATTGATTACTTATCATCTGAACAATCTAAATTTACTGCTTTTATGTATGATGATATATCTTGTTTTAATTGGGCTGATTCACGTGTTAAGCAAGGCTATATTAATATGTATTCCTCTACTTCTATAGCCTTTAATTATTATAATTCTGCTGATTCTGTAGGTGCTGTTAAACTTCGTGTATCTAAAACGCAAATGTTTCCTAGTATGCGTGAAAGCGATAATCCTTTTGATGTTTCGCATTATTTTGTTATGAAGCCTGCAAATAAGCATTTTTCGCGTTATGTTATAATTGAGGACGGCTCTTTACGTTCCGTTCCTGCTAAATCTACTAGTACATTCCGTGTTAATATGCAAGGTTATTGTAATATGGATTGGAATAGTTATTATCTTCTTGAAATTGTAGATGTACAAACCGATACTGTTATATCTAGTACAATGTTTGTTTATACTGGTAAAAATAGCGGTAAGATTGACGGTAGTAATATTAAAAATGGGTCTTTTGTTTCTGTTGATTATCAGTATGAGGACGGTAATAAAGTAAATAACGGTAGTTTAACTCCTGATTCTGACGGTACTTTGCCTAATCTTCCTAACGGTATTAAGGACGAAACTTACAATCCTACTCCTAATTATAATTTATCAAATCTTGATGTTTCGGACATTTTCTCTACGTTAAATCAGGCTACTGCTTCAGTTGGTGCATTTTTTCAGGCAACGCTTAATATAATTCCCGTTGCTATTATGACTCTTATACTTGGGTCTTTAGCATTGCTTATTGTTTTGCGTGTTTTAGGACGGTGATTTTATGGATTCTTTTCTTTTTTTTCAGAATATTTTTATAAATGCTTTTAATTTGCTTACTCAACAAATTGATTTAGGCGGTGGTATTAAAGTAACATTTTTCGGTATTTTTATAGGTTTGGCTTTATTAAGTCTTGTTGTATCTGTTTTGCGCAGATTATATGATTAAGAGGTGTTTTTTATGATTTTTCCGTATGTTAATTTCGAAACTATGTGTGATGATATATTGGAGTTGCTTGACAACTCAGATGTAGAATTGGAGTTTCTTGACTGCTCAGATGTAGAATTGGAGTTGCTTGACAGCTCAGATGTAAAGGAGAGTTAATATGCGTTTGATTGCTACAGTCGGCAGCAGCGGTGCAGTGTTCGCAAAGGCTTTAACTAGTCTTACCCTTACCGAATCGCTATTGCTGTTATCGTTCGGACTGCTGATATTTTTCAGTATTATAATGCTTATATCTAAGAGGTGATTTTATGAGTGATATAGTAAATACATTGCTTACTTGGTTCGGGTATCAGACACCTGATACCATAGCTACTTTTTTTGATAACATAGTACGGTTATCAATCGGTCTTGGTATCGTGCTTTTCCTGTTCAAAGGTACATTCCGTCTTGCTAACATTCGTGGAATGTTGTAATTTGAAAGTTAACTTTCAAGAATGGAGAAATACATAATGTTTATATTTATTTTGCTTAAAAAGCTACTTGCGTATATCGTGCGTTTACCGCTGTTTTTAGTGATGTTTTTAAAAGATGTTTTCTTATACTTTTACCGCCGTGAGTACCTTATATTTCGCAAATTTGGGCTACATATATGGGTCGCAAAGTTTGGCGGTGGTAAGACTTCCAGTATGGTATATACCGCATACAAATTGTGTCGCTGTTATAAGCAAGTAACGGTGCTTACAAATATCAAGCTTACAAACTTCCCTGAGCATACAAAGATATTGCCATTACATACTGTTGACGATATTCTGAACGCTCCTGAGAATTGTATTGTCCTGATTGACGAGATAGGTACACTTTTTAATTCTCGTGACTTTATGAATAAAAACGCACTCCCAAAGATATTGTTTCAACACCTTTGCCAGTGCCGTAAACGGCATATGGTTATTTTCGGCACGGTTCAGCGTTGGCAGTTTCTTGATAAGCAGTTGCGTGATATTACTGCTACGGTCAGAGTGTGTCGCTCTCGGTTCTCAGACCCTTTTACAAGAATTACAACTTGCACAGCCTATGACGCTGTAGAATATGAAAGAACATATCAAAACCCTATGATTAAGTGTATTCCTGTCGCTGTTGATGTTCATTTGCAGACAGACAAGCTTCGTAATCTTTATGATACCTCCGAGTTAGTAGACGAAATGATGAAAATGGAATATGAAGATGATGGAACAATCCTTGCTAATCAGGGTGTAGGTGTTGGCGTTGGTGTCGCTATGGAAAAGAAAGACAGACATCGAACGCAGAGAAACGCTAAGCGTATATCTTAGGTGGCTATAGTAGGGGGGGAGCAGCGCCCCTTCGGGGCGCTCGACCGCCCTACTATATTACTTGATATTAGCCACAGAACGTCGCCAAAATAAAAAAGGGAGTACATATTATGTCTTGTGAGTATAACACAAAAATCAAGATATATAAGGACGGTAGTACAAATATTACATATTGTTCTCAGTGGGTGTACGGCAAAAGAGCAGAAAAGGAAACAGACAATAAAGAAGATAATATTGCTGATAAGTTGGGCTATAACGATGGATATTTAAAACCCGATAGAGATAATGTCGAGGATGATTTTTATATAGCTAATCAACAGCTTAAACAGACAATTGACGAAAGAGAAGAGCAGAGGAGAAAAGAAAGAAATGAGAATCGTACAGACAGTTATAAACGTGCAAAAGATAAAGTTTATGATATTATCTATCAAAACCCGTTTAAATACTTTGTTACTCTTACTCTCCGTGAAAGTGATGAGATTGATAGACGGTCTCCAAAAGCTGTTATGAAAGTATTGCGTAATTGGTTATCACATCAAGTACAGCGTAAAGGACTTCAATATATTTTGATACCTGAATATCATCATGAATCGGGCGGTATTCATGCGCATGCTTTGATTAATGATTGTTTTCAGCTTGCTGATTCGGGTAGAAAAATTTATCACGGTAAGGATTGGAAAGTTGAAGATTTACAACGTTTCGGTGTATTTACTGATGGTTTAAAAACCGTCTATAATATATCTGATTGGAAGTATGGATTTTCTACTGCAATACTTCTTGATGGAGAACGAGCAAGAGTGGGTTACTACATTACAAAGTATATTACTAAAGACAATGATAAAATCTTTGGTAAATACTACTGGTCGAGTAAAAATATAATTCGTGACACAGAAGTACGTTATATCAATACCGATTATAACGCTGTGAATAAAAAAGAATATAGTCCTATGCTTAATCTTGGATTCAAATATGATAGACAGTGCCTTAATCCCGAAGACAGAAAAAACGAATGGGATAAAGATCCGGATATAGATTACGGAGAAATAGAATGGGTTTAAATGATTATTATCAAGGTTATTATAAGCACCCTCAGAACGAGTATGACCCTAAGTATTTTATGATACCACCTAAAGAGTGCTTGCATTGTATATGCTATTATTGTTTTAACAAACTTTGCCCTCATTGTGTCGGTTATCGTGTCAATCTTAATGAGATATGTGTTAAACAGAAAAATATACGTTCTAAGGATATGATACCGCATAGATGTGATAAGTGTTATTTCTTGTGGAAAAAGAAAAAGCCTATATTCGATTGTGATTATTACGTTAATTTCCGCAGAAAAAGAATGTTATACACGCTTGTCAGAGTTCGTAAGAAAAAATCAGACCTTGAAATTCTTTCGGAGAAGATAGAAAAACTTGAAAAGCTGATAGAAGAAATGTATAATAGAGATAGTAAAAATTAACACCACATTTCGTAAAATTAATATTTTACGAAATTAGAAGCGGTAAAAAACGAAAGGCACACAAAAATGGCATATAACATAGATTTCAGACAAGCTACGTCGGACGCACCGGCTTGCCTTACCGAATACCTGAATTATCTTACGACAATCAAAAACCGTTCACAGCTTACTGCGTTGAACTATTATACCGACCTGCGTATGTTTATGCGTTTTCTCAAGGTCAAGAACAAGCTGGTTGATGCAAATGAGGATTTCTCCGAGATAAAAATCTCAGACCTTGACGATAAATACATAAAGGCTGTGACCCTTACGGACGCTATGGAGTTTCTCAGCTTTACTGTAAGTGAACGTTCCAATCAGGCAAAGGCTCGTTCACGCAAGGCCGTATCTCTGCGGCAGTTCTATAAATTTCTCACCAATAACAAGGCGTGGTTTGCGGCAAGCCCGATGCTGAATCTGGAGCTTCCTTCGCCTAAAAACGCACTGCCTAAGCACCTCACGCTGCAGGAATGCGGTCAGCTTCTGCACGAGGGCTTCAAGGAGTTTTCAAGCTGGATGGATTACCGTGACTATGCAATGATTATAATGTTCCTCAACTGCGGTATGCGTCTGAGCGAGCTTGTCGGAATAAACGTGAATGATTTTGTCGAAAACATAGACCCGTCACAGCCCTGTGTAAAATATCTTTCCGTGAAGGTTCTGGGCAAAGGCAACAAGGAACGTATCGTCTATCTCAATGAGCAATGCGTAGACGCTGTTACCAAGTACACCGAAGCAAGAAAATCCGTTGCAGACCCTAAGGAAAAAGCTCTGTTTATAAGCAAACGTGGCAACCGCATCACAAACCGCCGTGTCGAACAGATAATCGACGACCGCCTTAAAGCCTGCGGACTTGCCGGTAAAGGAATTTCCGTTCATAAACTGCGTCATACGGCGGCTACGCTTATGTATCAGAATGGTGTTGATGTCCGTGTGCTTAAAGAGGTCCTCGGACACGAAAACCTCAATACCACCCAGATCTATACCCATGTGGTAAATACTCAGCTCCGTGACGCTATAAACTCAAATCCGGTAATGGATATAAAAAACGATCTGCCCGAACCCGATTTGAAGCAGGATAAGGACAAGAATAACAAGTAATTTTGCCATAACTTAAATTTTACGAAATCAGCACTATAATAATTAAAACGACCGCCGCAGTTTGATTAAAAACTGCGGCGGCATATTTTATTCACCTGTTACTTCTCTGAATAATCCCTTGCACCCAAGCAGTACATCTCTGTAGGTATCGTCAAAGTTCCCCGTGTACCACGGATCCGCAATGCTTCCGTCTATCCGTGCGTGCGACAACAGCAGACTTACCTTGTTTTCGGAATCGCTTCTGATGATACGCATTATATTGCGTATATTCATCTCGTCCATAGCGATTATGTAATCATACCTGTCATAATCTGACTTTGTAAGCTGTACTGCCCTCTTTTTATCGCAGGATATTCCGACCTCCGCCAGCTTTCTTTTAGTGCCGTAATGCACAGGATTGCCGATTTCTTCGGTACTGGTCGCACACGAAGCGATGACGAATTCATCGGACTTCCCTGCCTTTGCGACTATATCCTTCATTACAAATTCCGCCATAGGTGAACGGCAGATGTTGCCGTGGCAGACAAAGAGTATTTTATACATAATTAAAACCATCCTTCAATATTAGAACCACAGAATCGTTGTCGGCTATATCTGCTTAAAATATGTCAGTTTATCTTTGGCTGTATATGTGTTTGTGCTGTTGCAAAGCAAATAGCCACACTTTTCGTATAATTTCCGTGCAGGATAATTATCCGTTGTAGTATGTATTTTAACGCATAGTTTTCCCTGCTTTTTAAAAAAACTTTCCGCATATGAAACGGCATATTTACCTATACCCTTTCTTTGAAATGCGGAAGCTACGGCAAGTATTGAAATCCACCCGTCATTGCCGTCTTCAAGTCCGTTGATTTTCAGGTATCCGCACGGCACCGCACCCTTACGAATCAAAAAATGTTTTTCGTCAGTATCATTCGCAGAAATCAAACTGCACCATTCGCTATAAGGGATTATCTCGCTGTGAAGCAAATGAGCGTTTTCGTTAAAAATATCGGTTATATATCTTGCTTCGTTTTTTTCTGTAACCTGAGCAGCATTGAATGTTACAATCGGTTTCTCAAACATTAATTGACCGCTGTTTATAAGATTATTAAAAGTCTTATATTCACATTCGGTAAATCCGTATTCTCTTTGTAAATGCAGTGATACTTTATTATCAGGCTCTACATAACATCTCAATGTGTGACACCATTTATCAGACAGTGCCTGTTCGGCGGTTTCAAGCAATCTTTTCGATATACGCTTGCCTGTGTAATCAGGTACAACGAACAAATCGCCATAGTACCACAAACCTGCATCTTCGGCATTTTGTATACAGAACATCCCGCCTACAACATCACCTGTTTCATTCAGAGCGATAACATTGAAGCAATCGTTTTTGATCTTGTTATCATAATTGAATCTGACGATACTGTCAGCCCATT
>ENA-ORNW01000546-ORNW01000546.1-human-gut-metagenome-genome-assembly--contig:-NODE-546-length-36210-cov-10.545153_pt1 | contig 36210 bp, 33 predicted proteins | sample MGYA00242121_ERZ509034 | MGnify/ENA primary metagenome ERZ509034 (study PRJEB26280, sample SAMEA2338689) | human gut metagenome | biome: human gut; feature: human-associated habitat; material: faeces... | reverse complement strand
ATGTGGTTCTGACAGGATTCACAGGTGGGATATGCATACTTGCCCAAAGTGCGGGAGCAAGATGCAACCCACTGGCGAAGAAGAGTTTTGGACATGAAAATTCTAGCCTTTATAGGAAAAAGAAATTCCTTTTCAAACTTGTTTTTCTATCCAGGTCATAAGTACCGCCACTGCATATTGCTGTTCTTCTTCTGTCAACTGTCTTCCGGTAGGTATATGATGCCATTTGAAGAAACAACCACGGCAGCAGCAGCCGGTAGCATGCTGGGCAATGAATACAGGATGACCTCTCATCGGTGTCTGCTTGCCGTCATTGGGAATCACTGCTGGAGCAAGACGTTTGGCAACGAAATCCTCCGCATGCTTACGGATGGTAGCCAATCCCTTTTCTGCAATATATTCCTTATCCTTCTTCGAGAGATGGAAACGGCTGCGGAAAGCTGACCCGGAAAGTCTTTCAAACAGATCTGTCAAATCATACTCTTTGTCTGAAGAAGTATGGTTTTCTTTACTGTCTGAGGAGACAGAGTCTTTCTGATGATCCTCTATCTCCTCAGGAAACAAATTGAGTTCTACATATTTGGCTTGGTTTCCTTTTGAATCTTTTTTCATTTTTATGAGTCTCCTATATATATGAATCTCCTATATATTTAATGGATACTAGCTGGCTGCTGCGGTGGGCAGAATACCTGATTCTCTGCAGCTTGAGATTTCTATTTCTTTTCTTCTTGTTCCATTTTTAATACTCTCTTATACAATTATTTAAAATCAAAGTCTTTCATTTACTTTGCGTTTTCATCAGTTTCTTCAACGCTTCTCTTCTGGGTATTCGGCAAGAATCCTGCTATGATGCCGAGCAATGGCAGGAAGGCACTCACCTGGAAGATAAACTCAATACTGGTCTTGTCGGCTAACCAGCCGAAGAACGCTGAACCAAGTCCTCCCAGTCCGAACATCAGGCCGAAGAAAATGCCTGCTATCAATCCCACTTTATCTGGCATCAGGTCGGTGGCATATACCACGATGGAAGAGAAAGCCGAGGCAATGATCAATCCTGACAGGAAGGTAAAGATGATGGTCCACGTGAAGTTGACGAAAGGCATGGCGATGGCGAAAGGTGCTGCTCCCAAAATGGAGAACCAGATGACATACTTTCTGCCAAACTTGTCACCTAGCATTCCTCCTGCCACCGTACCTATAGCAAAGGCGGCAAGGAATACGAAGAGGCACAGCTGCGAGGTCTGTACCGATACGCCGAACTTATCCATCAGGAAGAAGGTGAAGTAACTCGTAATGCATGCCGTATAGAAATACTTGGAGAACACGAGCATGATGAGGATAAACAGAGCCCAATACTTCACCCTTTTAGAGATATGGGTATTAAGAAGGGGCTGTTTCTGGGGATGGTTCACCACGTAAGTCAGCCGTGCCTTATACCAGACTCCCAATCTTACCATGATGATGGCGGCAAGCAAGGCTGCAAGGGCAAACCAGGAAATGGCATGCTGTCCGAAAGGTAGGATGATGATGGCTGCCAGCAGTGGTCCTACTGCCGAACCGCCATTGCCACCCACCTGGAAGATGGATTGTGCCAGACTCTTCTTACCTCCCGATGCCATCTGTGCCACTCTCGAAGCCGTGGGATGAAACACAGACGAACCCAGACCTATGACACTTACAGCCAGAAGAATCAGAAAATAATTCTCGGCGAAAGCCAGCAGGAGCAGGCCCACCAATGTGAAACACATGCCGATGGAGAGGGCATAGGGACGGGGATGCTTATCGGCATAGAGTCCTGTGAAAGGTTGCAGGATAGAAGATGTCATCTGGAAAACCAGCGTGATGATGCCTATCTGTGCAAACGAGAAGTCGAACTTATCCTTCACAATCGGATAGATGGAAGGGATAATCGACTGAATCATATCGTTCAGGAAATGGGAAATGCTACAGATGATGAGCATGGAATACACCGTACCCTCTACCATCGTAGGATTTCCCTTGATTTTACTGCCTATTGACTTGATGTTCATTTCTTTTATTTTTTGTCTTTTTTATTTTCTTATTTGAAAATCAACATTATGTTGTTTTTGTTCTGCTTCAATCTCTAATAACCTTCTCTTTGCATCCAATCCTCCGGCAAAACCTGTAAGGAGATGATTGCTTCCGATAACACGATGGCAGGGAATGAAAATGCTGATGCCATTAGCTCCGATGGCACCTGCCACGGCTCTTGTGCCATTGGGGTTACCCATACTTATGGCTATTTCCTTATAGCTCCTTGTTTCTCCGTAGGGGATGTTGAGCAATGCACCCCATACTTTTTTCTGAAAATCGGTTCCTATAGGGTGCAACGGAATATCGAATGTCCTGCGGCTACCGGTGAAATATTCATTCAGCTGCTTCTTGGACAGTTCCAGGATAGGGGATGTTTCTATCTTGAACACTGCCTTCATATACCGCGAAAGCCGAAGCTTATTGCGCTCTGAACATGGCATTTCATTCCAATCACAAAGGCACAATTCATCGTCCACCGATGCCAGGATGATTTCTCCACAAGGCGAACTGTAATATTGGATACTTACTTGCTGCATTATATCAGACACGATTGAACAGATTCTTATTTTTCATACAGTTCTATCGGCAAACCATCTGGGTCACTGAAGAATACAAATCGCTTGCCTGTATATTCATCTGTACGGATGGGTTCATGAGCGATACCTTTATTGTCAAGTTCATCTATAGCCACCGAAAGCTCATCCACCTCAAAAGCAAGATGACGCAGTCCAGCTGCTTCCGGATAAGAAGAACGTGCAGGTGGGTTAGGGAAAGAGAACAGTTCTATGACATACGTGTCACCAAGAAAGCAGTCTGCCTTCCAGGAGTCGCGTCCTTCACGATAGTTTTCACTTACAATCTTCATTCCGAGCACATCTGTATAGAAATGCTTGGATTTCTCATAGTCGGAGCAAATCACGGCTACATGATGGATTTTGTTAAGTTTCATAGGATATTGTTTTATTGTTAATCAATGATTTATCAACTACAAATGCTTTATTTACCTCTTTGATATTTTGCTGAAAATTACTTCTCAGAATTTCTTCGTTCTCAGATGGCAATAAGGCTCACCACCTGTTTTTTCATAATAATGCTGGTGGTAGGCTTCGCCAATGTAGAATGTCTCCTCTGGCAGGAGCAAGGTATTGACCTCGTCACCCTTACTACGGAGAAGTTCCGTCACATGTTCGGCAGTCTGCTTCTGAGATTCATTACGATAGAAGATACAGCTGCGGTATTGTGGTCCCAAATCAGGACCAACACCATCGGTCTGTGCCGGATCGTGAATCTCGAAGAAGAGTTTACATAAGCTCTCATATGAAACCTGTTGGGGATTGAACTCCACGATGACGGCCTCTACGTGGTGCGTCTTATGGTCTCGTACATCGGCATAGGAAGGAAAAGCCTCTTTGCCGCCGGTATATCCTGCCAGGGTATTGAGTACGCCGGGCTGTTTCTGAAACTGATGTTGCGCGCCCCAGAAACATCCGCAGGCAAAGATGCCAACCTCTATACTGCAGTCTTCAGGCGCATGATAGATGTCAACCTGAGAGCATTTTTCGATGGCTGCCTTAATCATTTCCAGTGCCTTGCCATGTTTCTTCTGAAGGTCTGGGTAGTCCTTACCTCTCTGAAAGTTATGTTGGAGGTCATTGTACTTCACTTGAAGTGCAATGGGATTTTGAGAATCGATAATGCTCTGCACATAATCGAAATAATCAGTTCCCGGCTGATGTGTAAGGATGCGAAGGGCATTCACTACACCTGTGGGAATACCTTCATGAAGCAAATCCTCAAAGGAGTAGGAGGTATCTTCTACCACATCATGCAGAAAGCCTGCCATCTTTTCCTCGTCTGTATGGCCCATCAAGCCCACTGTGAGTGGATGAAGGATAACAGGATAGCCATCGCGATCAAGTTGACCGGCATGGGCTGACGTTGCTATACGGAGTGCTATATCAATTGGATTCATTGTTAATTATGTCATTCTATGTTTATAATTTTGTCGTATCTCTTGCCTTGCTAGTCCTGGAATGATTACCACCCTTCATGGAGCAAGAATCATATATCTATCGATTCGCCCTCATGTGCTATCTTCCAAAACGGAATTTGCACAGCATCGGTAAACTCTTTCATACGCCAGGCGCTTTTGAAACCACTTGCCACAAAATGCATTGGGCAAACAGACCTGTCTGGAATTGCTCTATGAACTGTCTTGCACCACGGGTATAGCCATTACCTATGCGGCCATCTACAGGAAACAGCACAACATCAAAACTATCAGTCATTTTTCTGATGTCCTTGAGTTCACCCAAATATTGCTTCTCGTCTTTTTGAGGGTCTATCTCGCCAAACTCAAAGCTCCAGATGGTTCCACCCTGATAGTCGGAAGTCAAGAACCTGGCGTACCAATTATTCAGATCGCCTGCATGAAAGATACGCTTGCCTGCAACTTCTACTATCCAAGACACACCGCTATCATTACTACCGGCTGCAACTATCTTTATATTTTTGTCGCACCATGATTTTCCCTTTACCATCAAGACGTCAGCTTCGTCCTTTTGGCATCTGTTATGTCTGAAGATATCCTTGGAGAGAATATAGGTAAAAGAGGTATGAGGGTAGCACTGGCGCCATGAAAAGATTTCCCGAGAGAAGTGATCTTCATGGAAATGACTTACAAGTACATACACAGGCTTACCCTTGGACAGAATCACCGGCATACAATCGGCGGGATCCATCCAATAATCGAAGACCAATACGCAGGATTGGGTCTCCACTGCAAAACCACTATGAAAGATATATGTCAATTTCATGATTCTCATTCTGATTTACGATTGAATCTTTGAATTCTTTCTTGGACGATTTGAAATAGGTATGTTTCAACTTACCGTCCAAAACCGATAGCTTTTCTCATATCCTACTATATTTAAACGGTTTGACGAATCTCATATTTAACCTCCATGCCAAGGATATCCATGATTTTTTCAACCGTTGATAGGGAAGGGTTGCCTTTACCGCTCTCTATTTTCTTGATGGTAGAAATGGCTATCTCAGACATGTCAGCGAGGTCTTGCTGGGTTATCCCCAAGGCCTTACGCTGCAATTTCATTACTTCTTGAATTTTCATACCAAGTAGTGTATTATATTGTACTTTTCCTGCAAAGTTAACAAAAGAATCTAGATTACGCAAGAAAAGGTATAATATATTATTCTTTTTATAAAAAATTATAAGTTTCTGAGATTTTTCTTGGTTTTTTGCCTTTGAATATTGTTTTTTTCTTAACTTTGCATGCACAATTCATTATAGAAATCATGACTATAGAAGAAGCTATCAAACAAAGACATAGTGTACGAAAGTACATACACAAACCTCTTTCAACTGAGGTAGTTAGAGCACTTGAAGAAAAAATCTTGGAGTGCAACAAAGAGGGTGGCCTTCACATACAACTGGTTACCCAAGAAACCAAGGCATTCTCCGGCATTATGTCATATGGAAAATTCCATGGCGTGGAGAACTATCTTGTAATGGCTGGGCAAAAAGCTGACAATCTTGATGAGCGTATTGGCTATTATGGCGAACAGCTTGTGCTGCTTGCCCAAGCTCTAGGACTCAATACCTGCTGGGCAGGATTAAGCTATCGCAAGGTGAATGGAGCCTACAAGATTGAAAAAGGGGAGAAGTTGACATGCATGATTGCCTTGGGATACGGAGAGTCACAAGGGGTTAGTCACAAAATCAAGACCATGGAACAGGTGAGCAATGCAACCAGCAACTCTCCTTCATGGTTCCGAAAGGGCGTGGAAGCAGCTCTTCTTGCTCCCACTGCCATCAATCAGCAGAAGTTCTCATTCTTCCTGCAAGACCAGAAAGGTACAAAAGTTGGTTGTAAACCCAAAGTTATTGCCAAGAGAGGCTTCTCAATGGTAGGATATACCAAGATGGACCTCGGCATTGCCAAGCTTCACTTTGAAATAGGAGCAGGAAAGGAAAACTTTAAGTGGGTGGTAAAGAAAGGATGAGAGACTTCACGGAAATATGGCAACTTCAAGATACCATCATTACAGCAGTCAACGCATGCGGTTATGGTGTCTGGGATTTGCACGCTACCAGTTGGGGATTTCATCTGGAGTTAACAGAGCATTTGGATGATGCAGAAATCTGCAATATCTGCAGTCAACTTCCGCTTTCTGGAGATTATGAAGGAGAAGGCATAAATGGTTCTATTCTAAGTTTGTACAACTACTGATTATTGATGTTCAAAAAATAAAAGATAGATTATTATGCAGATATTATAGGCAAATGCAAAAATCATGTTTGATAAGGCAGACAGGAAGCCTATCTCCGTGCCACTCTTCCAATCAGTTGCCAATGTCTTGGCCGAAGAAATGGCAAGGATGAATGTAGAGGAATTGGCTAGGCAACTGGATTGCAGCAGCAAGATTTTTTTCATCCTCTTTCGGGAACTTGCTTTCACCCCCCACTTTCATTATATAAGAGGTCTTATGGTAAATAGAATGTCTGCAGTACTCCCTATTGAGAAGAATCACTATATCCTAATTTCCGCAACACTATAATTTAATATTTTTTATAAGCACCTGAGCAACAAAAAGTTGCTCAGGATTTTGCCATGTCAGAAATTTCACTTATCTTAGTGTTGCAAAATAAAAACAATCTTCGTGGTGGCAAGGAACGCATCTTCGATGACATGAACAATGGCTTTGGCTGGAATCGATTGCCAAAATCGTTCATGGCACAGAATACTGTATTCCTGCTTATGACAGCTCTCATCAGAAACTTCTACAAAGCTATTATGCAGAGATTGAAAACCCATGAATTTGGATTGCGTGCCACCAGCAGAATCAAGACCTTTGTTTTCAAGTTCATCTCTGTTCCTGCGAAATGGATTAAGACATCACGTAGGCATGTATTGAACATTTACTCAGACAACAATGCTTATGCCTTATTCCCATTGAAAAGAGTGGTATACAGGTTCATGCGCATCCAGTTCACCAATACACTTCCTACATCGAAGACGATATTCTTGTATCTACTCATTGCTATCTGATTCTTTAAACATTCACATAGAAAAATTCAGGCTGCTTAGGTTCCGAATACGCTTTCTCGAATTTCCAGCTGACAGCCTTATACAGCAGGCCACCGAAAAGTCGGGCTTGCTCAGGACAGACCACGACACAGCGTCCGCAAGAGATGCATTTCTTTTCGTTGGTCTTGTAGGGTTCCCCCATAGTGATGGCTCCGACAGGGCACATTTTCACACAGGCATGGCAGGATGTACATTTTCCCTTACTTCCTTCTGGATGCAGAGGAATAGGCTTGGTATCACGATAAGGGCGATTTCCCTTTACCATCAGTCGGCTGACTGCTGACATCTTTGGTATCTGGAGTAGAAGTTCCCTACTCTTTGAAGCAAAATCATGGAGTTTCTCCATATCATCCGCATTAGGTCTTCCTTCTGCTATCTTGGGAAATATAGAATGCTGGGCTATGACGGCTGCTGCTGAGAGCAACTTGAAGCCGTGGGATTCCATCAGATCCTTCAGTTCTATGAGCGTATCATCATATGCTCTGTTTCCATAGACTGATACGATGATGGCTGGGGTATTGTTTCCAAGAAAACGTCTCAAAGAGCGAACTGCCATTTCCGGGACTCTACCAGCATAGGAAGGTACGCCCACTATCAGCAGATCGCCATCACTTCCCAGCGAGACATCATCCTTCAGCACGTCTGAGGTAATGTCATACTCAATGACAGGCTTCTGAAACTGGGATGCTATCTCACGAACGATACGTTTGGTGGAGAAAGTGGCACTAAAATAGGCCAAATGGATATTCTTCATGTTCATAATGTCTTTGTTTTCTTTTTGTTGGGTGCAAAGTTACTATTTTTAGGCGAAACCAGCGAGTGATTTCTAGAATTTTGTTATCTTTGCAGAAGATTTGCTGCACTCGGCATCATATTGACGAGGATTTTTGAAATAACAAAGGAACATACAATGATAGATACAAGACTGAAAGTTTTCAGAAGTGTGGCTACACTCCTGAGTTTCACTAAGGCTGCCAACGAACTGTTCATCAGTCAGCCTGCCATCAGCAAGCACATACAAGAGCTTGAAAAGGAATATGGGGTGCAACTGTTCGACAGAATCGGCAATCGCATCCAGCTCACCCGTGCCGGACAACTTATGCTTGACCATGCCTGCAAGATTATCGATGCCTATCAGAATCTCGATTTCGACATGAAGAAGCTCACAGAGAAATCAGGTGGCGAACTGCGCATCGGAGCCAGTACCACCATCTCACAATATGTTCTCCCCGAACTGATTGCTGAATTCAGGAAACTATACCCCGACATTCGTATTACCCTGCTCAGCGGAAATTCTCATGAGATAGAGGATGCGCTTGCTGCAGGAAGGATAAATCTGGGTATGGTGGAAGGCATCAAGCGGCAGCCCACCTTTAAATACACTCCTTTCATGAAAGATGAGCTGGTGGCGTTCGTACATTGTTCCAATCCCCTAGCCCAGCAAGATGAGATTTCTTTGAATCTTCTCAGGCAGACACCGATTGTACTGCGTGAATTAGGTTCCGGAACCTTGGATGTCATCCAAAAAGCCCTGCAGGAAAACGGCATTGCTCTTTCTGATCTGAACATTGAGATGAATCTGGGAACCACAGAGGGCATCAAGCATTTCGTGGAACATTCCTTAAGCATGGGTATCATCAGCATAAGAGCCATCTACAGGAGTATCTATGAACAAGTATTCAAGGTTCTGGAAATTGAGAATCTGAAGATGGAACGAGAATTTCTATTTGTTGAGAAGAGGGGCGAGACCGCTAAACTCCAGCAGACATTCAAGAGATTTATAACTAAAGATTATAACGTATAGTTATTATGTATATACAACATCTCATGATTTTTCGTACCTTTGCACCCGCTTTTCAAAAGCGAATAACCGACAAAAAAAGAAAAATATGAGATTATCAGAACAAAGGAGCAGTATGCTGCATGGCGTATTGCTCATCGCGCTCTTCGCATGCGCTGCTTTCTACATCGGTGGCATGGACTGTGTGAAAGCTCTTTCGTTTAGCCCCATGGTAGTGGGCATCATCATTGGTATGCTCTATGCCAATAGTTTACGTAACAACCTGCCTGATACCTGGGTACCGGGCATCAAGTTTTGCAGCAAGCGAATCCTCCGCACAGGCATCATCCTTTATGGTTTCAAGCTCACCTTCCAGGATGTGATGGCTGTGGGCTTCTCTGCCATCGTAATGGATGCCATCATCGTATGCGGCACCATCGGTTTGGGAATCCTGGTGGGAAGACTCCTGAAAATTGACCGCAGCATCGCACTGCTCACCGCTTGCGGAAGTGCCATCTGTGGAGCTGCTGCAGTATTGGGTATAGATGGGGCCATTCGTCCGAAGCCTTACAAGACGGCAGTAGCCGTAGCCACCGTAGTCATCTTTGGAACATTATCCATGTTCCTCTACCCTATTCTCTACAGGGCTGGCATCTTTGACCTATCACCAGATATGATGGGACTCTTTACGGGTTCCACCGTTCATGAAGTAGCCCATGTGGTAGGTGCAGCCAATGCCATGGGAGCCGAGGTGAGCAACAATGCCATCATTGTGAAGATGATAAGGGTGATGATGCTGGTACCGGTATTACTGGTGATTGCATGGACCGTTGCAAGGGATGTTGCCAAAAGAGATAATCTGGAAAATGCTGATACCAACAAGCCTAAAATCAGCATTCCATGGTTTGCCATTCTCTTCCTGGTAGTGATCGGATTCAATTCTCTTGATTTGCTTCCGGAAAGCATAGTGGATTGGATTAACCAACTGGACACCTTCCTCCTGACCATGTCCATGGCAGCATTGGGAGCCGAAACAAGCTTTGACAAATTCAAGAAAGCTGGCATTAAGCCTTTCCTTTTGGCTGCCATTCTTTATTGCTGGCTCATTGGAGGTGGATATTGTCTGGTGAAGTTTGCCATTCCTTACTTGCAATAATAGTATCACATATATGATACTGTCAAAACTGAATATCCATGTGAAATATTGAACGATTCACATGGATATTTTTATTCGTTAACGTCTTTACTTTCTTCTTCTCCAAGGAATTTCAACCGTAGGCTCGTAAGCTTTCAAGTCTTCATCACCTGTAAAGCTTTCAACTTCATATCCTAAATCTGTATAATATTTTACCACCTCAACAATAGAAGCATCGCCTAAAGCTTGCCCTCCTATAACAGTGATCTTCCACTTCTCTGCCAACTTTTTTAAGTTTTCAGGATTCCACAAACTGCTTTGTTCAGTAAATGCAGCCCATGGTGATTTCTCATCAGCCGAATCGATCATGATTTGAGCAAATTCCTCACCTAATGACATTCTGTCTCCTGAAGAATGAGCTATATGATTTTCTGTCTCAATGATCGTTGCCAGTGGCAGGATAAAGGTTGTTCCTTTCTTCTTTTCTTCCTCTATTTTCTCAGAGACCTTCTCGTATGTAACCAAGGCATTGCTTGGACCACAAGTTTCCTTTCCTGATACTTTGAGCCAAACGTAAAGTACACTCGTATCAATCACCAATACCTTTCTCATTATATTTTATCGTTAACCATCATTCTACCAATTGTTCCTGAAGCCATCAATTTGGTTAGATTCTCTTTTTCTTCCAAGAGATTGACATGACTATCACCTTTCTCATCACGGGTAACATAGCTGACAAACGGAATCATCTTGTTGCCTAACTCATCTAACAAAACTGGATTATGCGTCGTACAGAGCACATCAACCTGGCGCTGTCGTGACAAGTCCTTCAACATATCAACCAACTCCTTAGCACGAGAAGGATGCAAGCCATTATCCACCTCTTCGATAAGCAATAAACTATGAGGTGCAACCGCCAAAAGAGCTACGACAATCGCTATAAAACGAAGCGTACCATCACTCATACCTCTTGCATCAACAGGTTGTTCGGGATTCCAATCCTCATAACAATAAAGCATGGCATCCGACTTAATCAGGCCAACAGGCTCAGATATCACCTTGTTAATATCACGCTCAGAAAGTGGTCGAACATAGCTAGACACCAGTGCTTCCACCTTCTTCTTTTCCTCAGGTGCCAATGCACATAAAACGCCAGCTACATTACTACCATCAGACTTCAACTCTTTTGAAATCTTGCAGTAATCACGCATCTTAGCAGGAACAGGATCAAAAATGATGATGCTACTATACTTGCCCAAATTGCGGTGAGTTAATAGACCGTGACCTGAATGTAGCAAAAAATATACTTGATGAAGGTTTAAGAAATATATCGGCAGGAACTGTCGATTACACCGATGGAGAGGGCGTAAGACTTGCTTGCAAGCATTCCTTGATGAAGTCGGAATCCTACAAGTCTTTAGCTTGTGGGTAGTTCAATTAATGTTAGCGGATAATAGTATCCGTTTTCAGCCTGTAAAAGTACAAAAATAGGATACTACGTCACAAATTACTCAATAATTTGCCACAAAAGTACAAATTTTCAGTGCATCCTATCTGCACAGTACCAAAAAAGCCACCAGTTTTACTGATGGCTCACCGATTTAAGAAATAAACTAATCAATTTACTATCCGTTGTATTCCAAACATTATGATTGTTCTAAATACTACAACTCCATCCTGTACCATATAAATGCCTGTTATGAACCAGGTACTGATGAAGCTATCAGAACTTCCTTGCCAGTTTCTCTGCCTCTACCGGCTTATTGGTAGTAATGAAATCAACATTCATTTCAATGAGCTTCTTGATGATAACATCATCATCAGAAGTCCATCCATTTACCTTCAATCCCAATTCATGAGCTTCTTTAATCCACTCAGGATGCTTGAAAAGTATCTTATAACTATAATCAATGCCTTGATAACCAAGTTTCTTCACTTCAGCTGGTGTATAATTGCCATTAACATAATAAATAACAGCATTAGAATCCAACTGACGAACCAATGCACAAGCTGCAGAACTGAAAGAGATATACTCCACCTGTTTGGTCAAGCCCATACGATTCACCATCTCCACCGTTTTGCGAGTAAGACGATCTTCGTCGCACTGTAAAGGTTGTCTTTTGATTTCAAGAATCAGTTTTATTGCAGGATGATTCTTCAACTCATTTAAATATTGCTCTAAGGTTGATACTTCTTCTCCATTTTTTAGAAGTTGTATTTTCAAATCAGCATACTTTGAATCAGCAATGATCAAATCATTGATTTTCGGGTCATGGTTGACAATGATAACACTGTCAGCAGTGATATGCACATCACATTCAGAACCGTACACCTTGGCTTCTGCAGCCTTACGCAAAGAAGCTATCGAGTTTTGGGCCGAACCTTTCGTATCCCAATACCCACGATGTGCTATTATCTGAGTCTTAACTTTTGGATTTGAAATCAGAACAGTTTGCTCATATTTCTCTCCAAAACGATTGGTGAATACCACCGTAATACTCTTGGCATCAGAAGAAGGCAAGGCTCTAAACAGATGCCCGGTAGCAGTAAGACCTTCCTTATGTCTTTTGCTCGCAGCATAGGCTTCATCTACATCAACAAACTTCTCCATCTCACCCATGGCTTGTCCGTCCTGCAGCCATTCAACCTTGCAGCTTGGATCCCAATCCCAAACATTTACCACTACATATTGAGGCTGACTCAACATATCACCTTTACCATAAACACGCATCTGATAATCAATGCTATGACCTGTGGATTTATAATGCCATTTCAGCTGATTCCCATCCACATCCATCACCAGATAACCATTAGGCGCTCCACAGCGATTAACCTGACTCTTCCACCAGGCACCACAGGCGGCACCAATATTGTGTTCCAAAAGTTGAGCATCCATGACATTGTTCTGGAAATAATGAGTATGACCAGTCAAGACATGTACCTGATAATCCTTTAGGGCATCGGCCAACTCCTCTGCATTGCGAACATTGCCCTCACCCTCTGTGCTATTCCAAACAGCCGCATGCATATTGAGGAAGACCAAAGAGCCCTTCGGTACAAAACTCAAATCATGCTTCAGCCAGTCTAAATCAGCATCCGTAATAGCCTCTATATACTTCTTGTGACCCACGTAATTTATATTCTTCAACGTAACTACGTGTACTTTACCTATGTTGTAGGAATAATTGACAGGTCCGAAAAAACGGTGATAATATTGCTCTCCATATACAGGTGTACCAAGTGTCATATTATGCAAATCCTGATAACGCTTGTCGAAATCATGATTGCCTATACATTGGAAGGTAGTCATTTTGATGCCATCAAATGAGGCGGCATATTCACCATACAGGTTCATACTGTCAAATACTAAATCTCCCAAGGTATTGGCCACTACCTCTCTCTCTCGGCTCAGGGTATCCACATAGCCCTTCAAATCGCGGATAGATTCCTGCTTCCAACGCTTCATGTCATGCTCATTCTTTACCTGAGGATCAGAGATGGCAATATAATAAAACTTATCAGATAACTTTTTCCTCTTCTCCAAAATGAAATCATGTCGGCTGTGATCTTTTACAAGTTCATCCACGCGAACGTAAAAGCCTTTAGCAAGGCTCTTCTGGCAGGGAAGCACATAGGATGAAGGAGTGGATATACTGACGAACTTGCAGACATTGGTATCAGTAGGCAATGTCCATTCTCCAAGAGAATTGGTTTGCACAAAACTTCGGCCATTGTTTACAACCACCCCGGCAATCCCCTTACCCTTGATGTCTTTTACCTTACCGGAAAAAACAAAAGAAGAAGCTTGTTGGGCAGCCATACCCAATGGCATGGCCCCAATAGACGCTAACAACAGAATTTTACTCAGATTTTTATTCATCACGCTAAAAACTAAACATTTATCAATTTAATATGGTCAAAGAAAGCCAAAGCCTCTTCTGCAGTATTGGCATCACCGGCAGCCTCCTCCAAGGCTGCAGTATCACTCTCCAGGCAGATGATGTTGGCACAATCCAGTACATGACTCATGATTCGAATTGCCTCCTCTTTGGTCATATGCTGCGACTTATAGCTCTTCTTTACATATTTGTTCACACGCTCCACGGCCTTGAAGACAGCCGGCTTTCTAAATTCTGTTCCTGAAGAACTCAACCCCACCTCTACCTCATAGGTGTGGGTATAGTTACAGAGGAAAGTATTCCATTTCTTGGTAATCTCCCCACCTAAGAAATGCTCTTCATCAAAAGTTGGCTTGACATTGGGAATCTCCCCACCATATACTTCGAGCGTAAACTCTTTCTTGTCCTGTGCAGCCATGTGGGCAATAGTACCCATCAGAAGTGCTGCAGTCAAAAATAGTCTTACTTTCATTTTTTCAATCCTTTCATTAAACATCTAATCAATTATAATTCTGGTCTCTTCTGCCAGATCAGTCGGGTATTGAAATCATCACCACCCATCGATTTCACTGCCTCCAAATAATGTTCACGATTCATACGTTGCAAGATAGCTGGGTATTTGAAACGATATGGCATATGCAATGAAGCATCTACACCAGGACCTTTCGGTACATCAGGATAACCGGTACGATTATACTCAAACCATTGCTGGAAATCAATGAAGAAGAGTGCATAGAACTTCTGTTCCATGATGCGGCGAAGCGTTCCATCATACGCTGCCTTCCCGTTATCAAAATACCCGTCAGGAACCTCAACTCCCCATTGCGTAATAGCTGCAGCAACAGCTTTTTCATAGAGCAGCTTGGCATCATCAGAGATAAGACCGCGTTGTGCCAACTCTGCCTTGATGAAGAGTACCTCTGCATAGGTGAGACACTGTATATCCTGTGGCGCTGTGGCCAGATTTGCCGCATTTGGAGAAGAAGCAGTAAATGTAGGCTCCACATCATAACCACTAGGCAAACCGATAAAGGAAGTAACCTCTTGACCGGTTTGAGGATCCTTATTGGTAGCCTGAGTTGCAAACACTTCCAGACGAGGATCCTTCCAATCCTGAAGACGATCGATGAAAAATGCAGAAAGTGACTTGTAGGCAGAAAGGTCTGATGGACGTGTCATTGGAGCTTCATCAGGAGCAATTCCTGAGATATGTACCTTAGCATTGTCATCATTCGATTCAAAAACCGGATAAGTAGTAGGATCTGCCAACATCTTCTTCAACTCTGCCTTGGCCAAATCACCCAATTCCTTGGAATCTATGACACGCAGCAAGGCGCGCAAACGCAAGGAGTTGGTAAACTTCTTCCATTTCAGGATGCCCTGCAAGTCAGAACCGCTGCTGCAATACATCTTGTCACCATTGGTATTGAACTGCAAACCTTTTTTGAGATTATATATGCTGTTCGCCACATCCAAGCTGTCGATGATAAACCTGTAGACATCAGTCTGAGACTCAAACTTTGGATAGTAGAGCTGTTCCTCACCACGGCATGATTCCTGTACAGGAATATCACCGAAGGCATCTGTCGTGTTCTCAAATATCCAGCATCTGAGGGTCAATGCAATTGCCTGATAGTTCGGATCTCCCACTTTCACGGCTTCGTCATAGATGGCCTTGGCATTGGTATTCCATTTGTAATAATTGGTCCAGACGCCATCACCTGCCGTATCACTGATGTTGAACCAGCCCACACCGCTGGTGGAGTTTGTTGTTACAAGGCACTGCATCAACTGGAAGGTCCAGCTATTGTATCGGGTCCAGGTGTAAGTGCCCATACCATAAATGAGAGGATCCAAAAAACTTCCAGCATTAGCAGTATTCATACGGGTTGGATCCACATTGGTATCGTCCATTGATTCGCATGCCGAGGTCATCAGCATGAAAGGAACAGTCATCAGCGTCATTATATTTCTAAAAATCTTTTTCATCGATTCTTTCTTTTTTTGTTCATTACATCTTATTCTTAACTAGAAATCAACTTTGAGATTAACCCCCCAGGAACGACTGGTAGGAAGAGTACCCACCTCTACACCTGGTACAAATGTATTGCCATCAAGTGAGGTTGTCTCCGGGTCATACATTGGATAACTGGTAATGCAAAGCAGATTGCGCCCATATATACCCACTGAAGCATTGTTGATGAAAGTATTCTTCAACCAAGATTTTGGCAACTGATAATCCAGACGAACCTCGCGAAGCTTGAGATAAGTGGTACTGAAAGTATTGGTTTCCACATTACCAATGCGGTAATACTCCTTATAATATGACTCCAGGGTGACAAGTTTCTGATTCGGACTATAAGTACCATCTCCGTTATCAACCACACCCGGTGCTATGCAATACACACCAGCTACAGGAGTAATCTTCTGCTTTTCAAAGAGCTTCAGAACATCAGGGTCCGCAATATCCAGGTAGAGACTGGTTCCAGGCTTTCTACCATTCAAGGTCTCAGCCAGGTGACCCTGTTCGCACATCTTGTGATGTGACTGAGAATAGGTCATACCTCCAACCTTTCCATCCCATTGCATGGAGAATGACCAGTTCTTGAAGCGCAAAGAGGTATTGAACGCACCCTCCCAGTCTGGTAAGGCACATGCCACATATTCAATCTCAGAAGGACGAGCAGGCAAACCGGCAGAAGTGATAATCACCTCACCCTTAGCATTACGCTTGAGTTTGTAGCCCCAGATATCTCCCGTGGTTCCACCTTTAGTGCCGATGATACTTACATTGCCACTCACATAAGAACCGAGAATCTGACGCTCATCAGCAAATTCTGAAAGTGATTCTATCTTGTTCTTATTGGTTGACCAGGTAGCGGTCATATCCCACTGCCAATCTCTATTCCTGATAGGAGTACCACGGAGTACGATCTCCACACCTCTGTTGCTGACACATCCCGAATTGATGGTACCCTTGGTGTATCCAGTAGTAGGATCAAAGGGAGCATTGAGAATCTGATTCTTGGTGCGATTATAATAATAGGTCACATCCAATCCCAAACGGCTGCCAAATGCTTTGAAATCCAATCCTCCTTCCCAGTTGGTAGACATCTCGGGCTTGAAGTCGGCATTATAAAGTGTACCTGGCTTAACCAAAGAACCCGAGAAATCACTAGTTGTATAGTAAGGTGATGTCTTGTAAGGCTGAGTATCATTACCCACCTGTGCCCAAGAAGCGCGCACTTTCAGCAGATTCACCCACTTTGGCATTTTCATCATGCTATTCAACACACCACTCAGACTCACAGAAGGATAGAAGAAAGAACGATTCTTGCGCGGCAAGGTAGATGACCAGTCATTGCGCCCTGTTATATCCAGGAACAACATCTCCTGATAAGCCAGATTAGCCATGAAATAAAGCGAGTTCACACGCTTCTTGCGAATAGTGGTATCAACCAATGGATTTGAAACTCCATTGGCCAAACTATATACACCAGGCGTATTCAAACCGGTAACAGAAGCTGACAACAAATCATAATACGACTGCATCATGTTACCACCCGCTGAAGCATTCACGTTGAGTCCATTCTCGAAACTGTTATGGTAAGATAAAAGTACATCAGAGTTAACCTCATAGTCAAAGATGTTCTGCTTCTTGAAGAAACCGGTAGGGAAAGCCTTGTCATCCCATGGTCTGTGCTGTTCCTGCTGCTGAGCCGTAGCCTGTAAACCAGAACGCAATTGCAAATCAAGGAAACGATTGATGGTAAAATTGGCAGAAATATTACCATTGAAACTATGCTTCTTTGCAGGGTTGGTTGCCTCGTAAAGCAAAACATACGGATTAGGCAGATAACTGGAGAATGGACGTATCTGCTTGATATTCTCCTTACCCTTGTACCACATTGGCTTAAACCAATCGAGGTTGAAGTTAGGATTCATGAATATCAGGAAATAGCTTAAGGAGTTAGAGTTATAGGTAAGCTGAGGAGTATTCTCCACATCTCTGTAAGTATAACTCATACGTGCATTGATCTTCACACGCTTGGAAATCTGCTGTGATCCGGCGAAAGCTGCAGTCAAGCGCTGATAGCCAGAGTTAGGCAAAATCCATTCACTCTTACTATGAGTCAAAGAGATACGCATATTGCCTGTACCGTTATTACCAGTCAAGGCCAGGGAGTTGGTCATCGTATGCCCCGTTTGGAACAATCCGGAGTGATTGTCTTTATAGGCTCTCCAAGGAGTGGCCACATCAGCACGACCTTCTTTCTCCGGGTCATATTGATAGAACATCTGGCCATCAAACTTCGCACCAAAAGCTGAGCTTGTACCACTGGTGCTAGCCAAACCATCATCACCTGCACCATAGGAGTAATAAGGTTGTCCAGCCCACTCTGTCCCCTTAGAACCGATGTTCTTGGCTACACCCTGTCCGAATTCATACTGATAATCAGGAAAGTGAGCAGCCTGTTCCCAGGAATTATTGAAATTATAACTGATACCTAATCCCTTCTTGGCTTTCTTACCAGACTTGGTGGTAACCATAATGACACCATTAGCAGCTCTTGAACCATAGAGAGCAGAGGCAGACGCTCCCTTCAATACCTGAATGCTCTCAATGTCATCCGGATTTAAATCAGAGAATCCATTACCAAAGTCAATCGAACCTTCGGAGTTGCCACCGGCACCATAAGAGCCACCAGGATTATTCATAGGGCTGGAAAGTGGCACACCATCCACAACGATAAGTGCGCCATTTCCGTCCATATTCATGGAAACGTTGCCACGAAGATTAATCTGGGTTGATGACAGGGGACCACCGGCTGAAATGACATTCAAACCTGCCACCTGTCCCTGCAAAGCTTGAGACCAGTTGGCAGGCATCGTTGCCGTAATTTCAGAACCAGATACGGTTTGGGTAGCATATCCGAGACTTTTTTCCTCACGCTTGATACCCAAAGCGGTAACCACTATATTATTCAGTTCTATAGGATCGTCGCTGAACTTCGACTTCTGTATTTTTTTACCATTTACAGAACTTTTCTTTTCAATAGTCTTGCTGCTATCCTGTGCAACTTGACCATACATGCTTCCTGCAGTACAGCATAATGTGAGCGCGAAGAAACAATGCTTCATACGTTGCTTTTTCATTTACTACCTTTTTATAGAGAATTCATAACTAACAATTTTTGGTGCAAAGGTAGGACTATGATATTACGTATTGAGGTCAATGAGGATACATTCTATTTACTTTCTTGTTGCCAAAGAATTACAAACAAAGCTAACTTCCACATATACAACTGATTGCAAAAAATTGGAGCAAACTAAAGACAACAGTTTGTAAAACTCAGCCAAAGGAAGAATGCTTTGATGCCTTTACTCCATTACCTGTTGCTGTCTTCCTCTAACCTGTGATACCGTTCATATACATCAAGAGCATACTCCTGCCTGAGCAGTTCACCCCGATGAAGCCCTTCAACCACCTCTGCCGTAAGTCCACAATCACTGAAATCAACAAGATAAGTACAAAGCAACTTGTTGATGATAGGAATGAGATCCTTTGCTCCTAAGCTGCAAGCTAAATCAATGGCCGCAGCCACCACGTAACCATCACAACAGTCAGCGGTTTCCAATCTGCCATCATAGAAGACGAGCATGTCCTTCACCCACGCTGTCGCCTGTTCCTTCAAGGCAGGATTCTTTTCAACATAAAACTCCACATATTCATAAACGTTCATGCGGCAGTAATGGTCAAGCTTTGGCGTTTTCAGGAATTTCGTGAATTCAGAGAAAGGATCCGGATTCAACTTGTAGAGGGTTGGGGCAAAGAGATAATTGGTCGCCAGCCAGCTCAACTGATCTAAGAAATCACTTTCAAACTTCAATACATCCATCAGAAGACGGAAAGATTCCATGTTACCCACCTCTGCAAGAAGGATGATGCTATGACGTATGGCAGCAAACAGTTCCCCTGTCGCTTTCAAATGCTGGTATTTGCCCAAGCCATACCTGATTATGTTCTCCAAGTCCTGACGCAACTCCTCGTGATCTATAGTCAGCAAGAGATCGATGATGTGATCCGGCAGGATCCATTTATAGGCATGAAAAGTCAGATACGACATCACTTCGGGATGCAGCAGCTTGATATGAGTTGGATATGATGGCAATTCGTAGCCATACACTTCCTCATGGATTTCATATTCACAACCCTGAAATTCCTCTTCATGCCAATCCCATCCACCGATATATGCCGTACTATCTCCTATTCGGAACTTGAAGTTTCTGCCAAGATGTTCCTGCATGGTAGAAAGATAACAAGATACCTCCAACCTGTCTTCTGCAAGCAGATAATGCATACCATTCAAGCCCCATTGATATTCAATGAGAGGAACGTTGTCATCATCTTCTTCCAGGATATATTGAGTAATGTCCCATGCATCAACAGGTTCAATGCCGGCTTCCTCAGCAAATTCAATGGAACCATAGATCAGATTGTGAGCCACCTCATATGGTATCTCCACCATCCTGTCATTCTCTTTATCCGAGTAGTACTCAACAATTTCTGCCAACTTTCTGGGTGATACGTTGAAGAAATATCTGGTTCCTATCAGACCCCTGCACAACTTGTCGATGCAGAAATCCGCACATGTTACAGTTCCCTTTGGGTGAATACGTGTCACGATGACCATAATTTCATCGGCATCTTTCCAGTTGGCATAAGTATAGCATTTGCCAAGAGGAAGCATACGGGCTTTCTCCTTGATATATTTCTCCGGACTCATCGGCTGAGCACCGGATTTATTGTTCTTTTTCCCCATTCGTTTTAAATTTATCTTATCTATCAATTTTTCCAGTAAACAAAAGTATTGAACACCTGCCGGCGGGAAGCCTAAACTTCTCTCATTTGAACATAAAGGAAAAACATCTGATCAGGAATAGAACGTTAGTTTACCTTATGTCAAATCCTAGAGACTATTATCAATGAAAGAATCCAATTCTTTACACTGCTTATAGTACGTATACACTTCCTTTATAGAACAAATTTTTGACATCATATAGGCAGGAAAGAAATGGGGCGTGAAGGTAGATGGTAAAGTTATCGTGCCACCCCTCTACTGCAGTATAGCGCAACCTGTTGGTGCCTATTGCGCCTTTGAACAGATACCCAAACATTGGGGCATTATGACATTGAAAGGAAAAGTGATTGTTGATGCCAAATATGAGAAGGTGGAGATTCGTGACAATGGAATCGCCGTGGTAACAGGCATCACGGGAAAAACACAGACAAACTTTTAAAGGTAAAAGAGTAAAAAAAGTAAAAGGGTAAAAAGGATTTTTGCTTTTTGAAATGACAATGAAGAAGATCAATGCTGTAAGCATGCAATAAAGCAATAGACAAATAGCGCAATACCTATATAGATATAAAAGTTAAGGGCGCTCTATCCTTTAGGAAGGAGCGCCCTTTTCTTATAATCTGACAGGAATCCCTATCTTGTTACACACATATCAATGCGAGAAAAATGATATATATAAATTATTGCCACAAAAACAACATATCCGATAGCAAAATGTCATTTTTAAGGCTAAAAACAAGTGGTTGACCCATATCAAGAAAAACATATTGCAATGATATTTCTCGGCAAAAGATGCCGTTATTCGATAAAAAAGTGTTAACTTTGCACTCGCATTTAAGGAATAACAAATAATAAATTTTAAAAAGGTTAATAATTATGATGACTATTTTTACAATGGCTTTCGCCGCAGTTATGTTTTCAGGTATGGTTCTTTGCATGGGCATGTTCTTGAAACACGTAGTAGACTCAATTCCAGAAATGGCTAACATGAGCCATTCTGTTAGCTTGAGCAAGTAAGAATAGAACACTACGATATACATATATATATGAATCACTTTAGAAATAGAGAGAGATTTATATAACGATGGGGCGGGTTTCTTTTACGGAACTCGCCCCATCTTGCTTAATATTCCATCGAGAAGGTGATACCTCTTCGCATCATATCCTTCACAGTTGGCTTCAGTCTTGTCAGGAAGCCCTCCCATGAACGGTTCTTCTGGAAACTCCATCTTGCCTCTTCCACAAGAGACACCCATTCTTCCTCTACTCCTCCACAAGCCCATGAAAACTCATCACCATTCGCCCAATTCTGAGCAAGGATATACAGAAAGAACGACTCCTCTATGTTCAAACCATCAGCTTTCTCCGCCATATACGCACTAGCCGCCTTCTCTATTAGATAAGCCATGACCTTGAGCTTACCGCCGGCAGAAAGCCAAATAATCGGAGAAAAAAGCAAGGAAACATCAGTACAGCTTAAGACAAAATAAAAAAAGCCATTGCCTAAGATCCAACAATCTCTGTCAATGGCCAACCCTATCTCTTAGCAGACATTTTACTTAAATGCCTGAATATACTGCTTTAAAGCATCACGTAATATCTCTTCACAACTCTTTTTTGTCTTAATCTTAGTGAGCATAAGCTGCTCATAGTCTTCATCAGACAAATAAGTCTGAACACCATGTATAGTGGCTCTTTTCTTTGCAAGAGACATCTTCTGTTTCTTTACAACAGGCTGTTCATTGCCAGGACGTACTGCCTGATTCATATTACTAAACGCTGCGCGAAAATCCTTTCCTGCCATAATTCTAAATATTTATAGATTAAACAATTCTTTAATTACTAAAGAGTAGTCATTTGCTGCTGTACAATAAGGTGAAAATGAGAACAGGTCAGTCAGCTCTGTCTGCGCTTCATTTACCTTGATGCAACGTCGAATACCATGCGACAAGACCTTATCACCATATATATCTTTAAGAAAACCCAGCGCCTGACGGACAATGCGAGGTCTCTCATCCAGCATTACAGGTAACAGACCTAATAATTCAAGATCTTTATTCAAGGCAAATCTGCCATTCTTTACCTCATTCAATGCTCCAAGAATGGCAGCCAAACCATTCACAGAAAGTCCTTCCATCTGAACTGGTATAAGCGACTGGCAACAACCATAGCATTGTAAGTTGACTGAGACAATGCTGGAGGGCAATCAATGAAGATATAGTCAAAGAAATCTATAGGATCAGTGATACCTTCACCGGTAAAATCAATGCAAGGACTGCTGATGCAAGCTCCTAACACTTGACGAGGAGATCCGGTATTCTGAAGGAAAGGATCAACATCCTGCATTTTTGCAGAACCTAGAACATAATACGCACCTATCTTAGACTTGTATATAGGAAGACCCTTACAAGCAATCATAGAATCAAAAACAGTAGCACAACCTTCTGGAGCATGGTTCAAAAGGGTTAAGTTACACTGAGGATCCAAGTCTATCTCAAGAATTCTTAGATTCTTATCCTTTCGGAGCATACCAGCTGCAAGATTTTGCACTGTAGTCGTTTTACCAACGCCATCCTTATTATTGACGATAGCCAAGATCATTTTCAGTCTATTTTCCATATCTTTGACCAAGAAAAATTCCATGAAATAATAATTTTTTATAAAAAGAATATTATATTGGACCTTTTCTTGCGTAAACAGGAAATTTTAGTTACCTTTGCACGAAAAGCACTACTTGGCATGAAAATTCAAGAAGTAATGAAATGATTTGTGTTCTTCAGCGACCAGATGTCATCGAAGAAACGGATGAAAACGCAAAGTAAATGAAAAACTAAAATGAAAAGAGAATATTAACAAATGGAACAAGAAGAAAAGAAACAGAAATCTCAAGCTGTAGAGAATCAGGCATCCTGCTCGCCTCTGCAGCCAGTTGAACCACATCCTTTTATTTCTGTCATACCGCTGGCAGTCCTTATTACTCTCATTGTCCTGGTTGTCAAAATCTTCCCTGATGATGCCTTGGCTGGTGCCTCTCAGGTGGCCCTCATGATAGCCACAGCCGTTTGTGTAGCACTCGGTATGGGCATCTATAGGATGAAATGGAATATCTTTGAAGAGATGATCAAAAAGACCGTGGGCGATGCCGGAGTATCTATCCTGATCCTGCTGCTCATCGGAATGATGTCAGCTACCTGGATGATCAGTGGTGTGGTACCCACATTGATATATTATGGTGTACAGATCATGTCGCCAACCTTTTTCCTTCCCTGCGCATGCATCATCTCCAGCATCATCTCTGTGATGACGGGAACCTCATGGACCACTATTGCCACCATCGGTATTGCTCTGATGGGAATCGGTGATGCCCTGGGAATACCAGCCCCCTACACCGCTGGAGCTATTATCTCCGGTGCCTATTTCGGGGATAAACTCTCGCCAATGAGCGATACCACCGTCCTTGCTTCGAGTATAGCCGGAGCGGATCTCTTCTCACATATCCGCTATATGCTCTATACTACCATACCAAGCATCCTGCTCTCGCTGGTACTCTATCTCATCATCGGACTCTGTTATGATTCCAAGCCAGTGGATATCAGCCAGTATCTTACCGGTCTGAGCCATGGATTCAATATCTCCTTGTTTACGATGCTGGTTCCGGCTTTTACAGGATGGCTCATCTACCGCAAGACTCCATCTCTCATCACACTTCTGCTTTCAGCCCTTTCAGCATGCATCTGTGCACTCATTCTCCAGCCGGAAGTACTTGTAGGGATAGCAGGTGAAGACAGCATCTCTGCCAAAAGCCTCTTTGAAGGAATCATGACCACCTGCTATACCCATACCCAGGTAGATTGCGGTATGGCGAACATCAATGATCTCGTAGCCACCCGAGGCATGGCTGGCATGCTCAATACCATCTGGCTCATCCTCTGTGCCATGTGTTTCGGTTCATGTATGGTAGCCAGCGGCATGCTCCACGCCATTACCCACATGCTCCTGAAAAGCATCCACAGCACCGTATCACTTGTCTGCAGCACCGTGACATCAGGCGTCTTGCTCAATCTCGTTATGGGTGACCAGTTCCTGAGCATTATTATGAATGCATCTATCTATAAGGATGAATATGCCGAACGAGGCTATCGTCCGGAACTCTTGAGCCGAAGTACAGAGGATAGCGCTACCGTAACGAGCGTGCTGGTTCCATGGACAGCCTGCGGTATGACGCAGAGTACGGTTCTTGGTATCCCGACACTTGTCTATCTCCCCTTCTGCTTCTTCAATATCATCAGTCCTTTGATGAGTTGTCTGGTTGCCATCCTTGGCTTCGTACCCAATTCACAACCCAGGGAAAACAAAGCATCTGCAGCGGAAGAGACTGATATCCATTAATATTAATAGGAGATTCATTGATTCCCAATGACGGCAAGCAGACGCCGATAATCATGTGCTTTATGATGTGTGTACGCAAACAGGTTGCATAAAACGTGCAAACGTTTGCACATAGAAATGTAACCTTTTTGAAACTTTTTCTTGCTTCATATTGGATTTCCTCTTAAATTTGCAGCCGAAAATAGATACCAACTAACAAACGAAGGCTAAGTTTAATATAAACGAAACCAAATATAAAAGTAAAGATATGATGAAGCAAACATTCATAAAATCAGCTATGTTGCTGCTGCTGATCCTTTCAATGGCAACGACGCGAGCGCAGGAGGTCGCTCTGAAGACCAACTTACTGGGATGGGCTTCCACATCTGCCAACGCCGGCATCGAAATCGGCACGGGCAAGAAAACAACCTTCCAACTCTTCGGTACCCTGAACCCCTGGAAGTTCTCGGGCGACAAGAAGATGAGATTCTGGAATGTTATGCCAGAATACAGATGGTACACCTGCCAGAAGTTTGGAGGTCATTTCTTCGGAATTCATGCCTTAGGCGGTGAATACAACATTAAAAACATTGACATGCCCTTCGGCATCCTGCCGAAAACTCTGGAGGGCAGGCACTATGAAGGCTGGTATGTAGGTGGAGGCCTCACCTACGGCTATCAGTGGTTGCTCAATAAGCACCTCAATTTCGAAGGGTCTATCGGTTTGGGATATGCCTACAGTCCTTACAAGCTTTACGGACGATGCGAAAAATGTCTCGACAAAGACCACCGCAACTATGTGGGCCCTACAAAAGCCGCATTATCTCTCATATACGTGTTCTAAGAATTCAATTTAACTGTATTTAAACTGACAATAAAAACACGTAATAACTAGACAGAATACAAAAAATTTAGGCAAATCATAATATGGATAAAATGAAGCTTTATGCGGTCATTTCGCCCCTCTGCATACTCCTTTCTCAGGGCATCATGCCTGCTCAGGCTCAACAGCTGGCAGGGGGTAAGATTCAGGTAGAAAGCGTCTTGGCACGCAAGAACGGCAACCGGATGGACGTTGCCTTCCGTATGAATCTGAACGATTTGAAGATGAAATCAGAGCAGCAGATTGTTTTCACACCGGTAATGGTAGGAACTGATTCTATCGCTCTCAACCCTATCATCATCCAGGGTAGAAACCAGGCTGTAAGATACCGCCGACTTGCCGACAGCAAGAAGAATCCGCAGGCACAGGTTCTTACCCGCAAGAACAAGACCAGTCAACAGGTTTACTTCGCCCAGTCTGTTCCTTATCAAAAATGGATGAAGAAGTTCAAACTCTCGGTGAAAGAAGATCTCTGCGGATGTGGCAACCTGATAGAACAGGACAATACGCCGATTGCGGATATCGACCGTACACCGAAGATTACGAAGGATTTCTTTGTGCAGCCGAAGGCGGAAGCCAAGAAGGTGAGAGCCGAAAAGGGTGAAGCCTATCTCAGCTTTGTGGTTAACAAGAGTTATATTCTTGCCAACTTCCGTGAGAATGCTACTGAGCTGAAGAAGATTACTTCCACCATCGACCTGGTGAAGAACGACAAGAATGTTGAAATCACAGATATTGATATCCACGGATATGCGTCGCCTGATGGTTCGTATGCCAACAACAAGCGCCTTGCCAACGAGCGTGCAGCTGCCCTCCGTAAATATGTGAGCAGCCTCTACACCTTAAACAGCAAGCTCTTAACCTATCAGGCTACACCGGAAGACTGGGAAGGATTCAAGAAGAAGATCCAGGCTAGTCATCTGGCTGATAAGAAAGCAATTCTCGAGATAGCTAACTCCTCGCTGGCTCCCGACGATAAGGACCTGAAGATCAGAAAGCTCCATCCGGCTAGTTACCGCTACATCCTGGATCATATCTATCCTCGTCTCCGTCATAGCGACTATACGGTAACCTACACGGTTCGTCCGTTCAGCATCGAAGAAGCCAAGGAGATATTGAAGACCAAACCACAGCAGCTTTCTCTGCAGGAGATGTTCCTGGTGGCACAGACTTACGAGCCGGGTTCGCCAGAGTTTAACGAGGTATTCGACATCGCCGTCCGCCTCTTCCCTGATGATGAGACAGCGAATCTCAATGCCGCCTGCACCGATTTACAGAAAGGTGATCTTACTTCTGCCGAAAAGCATCTTGCCAAGGCAGGCAACTCGAAAGAGGCAGAGCGTGTAAGAGATGTCTTCAAGCAGATAAAGGAATTGGAATAATAGAAAATTAGAGAATAACGATTATAAACAAGCTTAACTTTCAAAGATTATGAAGATTAAACATTTATTTGGCTTGGCTGTCATCGCAGCTATGACAGCAAGCTGTTCAAGCAATGAGGACCTGGGAACCGCAGGTCCAGGTACTGGTACTAATGAAACTGGTGTTGGTTATGCAACTTTCACCATCAACTTGCCTTCGGTAAGTGGAACTCGTACTGCAGATGCTGGTGGTGCTGAAATGGATGAAGGCACAGCAAAAGAGTATGCTGTAAAAAGCGCAACTGCCCTTATTTTCCAGAAGTATGGTTCAGATGAAGGCTCTTGCAAGTTTGTTGAGAGCGTAGATTTACCAACAGCTGCTGCAGATTGGACTGACGATACTACAGTTGGTATCACAACAACTAAAAAGCTGGTAGCAAAGCTTACCAATGTGGATACCAAGAATCAATATTATGTTTTGGTTTTGCTTAATAATAACAATAAAAATGGTGGAGTAAAGGTAGCATTGCCTACTGTTGGTCAAAGTTATAATGAGTGGAACAGCCAAATTTTGACTCCTTCAGTAGACGATTTGGCGGCTGATAATGACTTCTATATGGCTAATGCTCCGTTGAAAGGAACTGCCTCACCAACAACTTTGGTTACTATTGATAAAGAAAATATTTATTCTTCCAAGGAAAAAGCAGAGGCAGGAACTAGTGCCGCAACGGTTTATGTAGAGCGTGGTGTAGCGAAGATGTCTGTTACTGATCCTGCTACAAAAACAGTTATAGACAAGGCAACAAATAATCCTACAAAGAGTACAGTAGAATTCAACAATTGGGCTTTGGATATCACAAACAAGAAGACATACGCTGTTCATAATATTGATGGCTTGAGCACAGATTTCCCTGACATTTGGACTACTCCTCGTTTCATAGGTACTAACAGCCGTGTTTATTGGGGTAAGGATCCTAACTACAATTTGGATCATCTCAATACAGGTAAAGAGGCAGACAGAGAGGCAGAATTCAATTTCATCAAAGCTACACGTGGAATCAACAAAACCTTCACAGAGTCAGCATATTGCTTAGAGAACACCTTTAACTTGGCAAACATGTATCAGGGTCAGACAACCCGCGTTATCTTCAAGGCAACATATACTCCTAAGGATGGTGCAGGCAATTCCCTTGCAGAGCAAGATGGAACATTCTACACCATCGGTAATATGACAAATATCCTGAACGAAGCAGCCTTAAAGACTGCAGTTAATACTGCAGCAACTTCAGTTCTCCCAGGTTGTACAGTTGACTATACAAATCTCAAGACAGAAGGCTCTCATGTGATTACCTTGGCAGATATCAAGGATTCTACTGGTACAACTCTTGTTGCCGATAAAGTTTATAGTGGTAAGACAGGTACAAAAATCGTTAAAGAGATTAATGATAAACTCGGCTTGATTGATGGAGCAGGACATGCAGAAGCGATGGTTGGTATCAATACATACGCACAGGGTGTTACATATTATATCGCTCGTGTTAAGCACTTCGGCTCATTGACTCCATGGAACTCAGGTGAATCTTATGGAGACAACAACCTCAAGTATCTTGGCCGTTATGGTATGCTCCGTAACAACTGGTATGAATTGACAGTTGGCAACGTCTATGGCCCTGGCTACCCTGGTGTACCTCCAGTAGACCCAAATCAGCCAGATGATGAGAATGAGAAGTATCTTAGCGTCAGCGTGAAGATCCTTTCTTGGGCTAAGCGTTCAGACATAGTTGATTTGTAATCCATTACACATTATTATATATAGCTCAGCCGCTCTAGCGCTAAGGAGCGGCTGGCTATCTCGGAAAAATAAGAATCTATTTATACACTTTACTTTTTCATAAAACAGATAAGCATCATGGCAAACAAGAAGTTTAACAGTTGGATCAAGAATATATGCATGGGATGGGGCTTCATCATGGCCGGCAGCCTGCTAGCAAGCTGCAACGACTTGATGCACGACGACCTGCCTCCTTGTGACATGGGTGTTGACTTGCAGTTCAAGTACGACTACAACGTGCAGCGTGCCGACATGTTCAAAGATCATGTGGGCGGACTCAGCGTATTCGTATACGACGAGCAGGGCAACTTCATTGCTCGCCATGATGCCTATAACGATGCGACATCACAGCCGCTCAAGGACCCTAACTATGCCATGCGAATCAATCTGGAACCGGGCAAATACAGATTCGCAACCTTCGCCTTCCAAAAGAAATACGAAGATGCACTCGCGCAGCCAGGTGCCAAATTCCAGATAGCTCTGCCACAGCAGGGTGACAACATCACCTCCCTCCATGCCCGTCTCGACCGCGAACAGGGCAAGGTAAACAACCAGAGCCAACCGCTCGATACACTCTGGCAGGGACTCAGCAACGAACTGGTTGAAGTAAAAGACCTGCAGGTTACACGCCATACCATCGGTCTGGTTCGTGATACCAAGCAGCTCACCATCAGCCTGCATCAGACCGACGAGCCTGCCAACATCAATGCCGATGACTTCAGTTATCAGATAACCAATGCCAACGGCGATATCAGTTACGACAACTCTCTCCTCCCCGACGAGGAATTGACATATACCCCATACTACACCTGGACCACTGAGTTTAAGGATACCGAGGGCAATGTAAAGGAGCGCACCGCTCATGCCGCCCTCATGTTCTCCCGACTCATCTGGCATCCGGCAGAAGAAAACGACAAGAACGCCATCCTCACCATCACGAACAAGACTACTGGCGAAGAGGTGGCACGCATCAATCTTGCAGACTTTCTGGCTCAAGGCCGTGGCGCCTTCGAAGCCCGCCATTATTCAGAGCAGGAATTCCTGGACCGAGAGTACGACTACAAGCTCGACTTCTTCCTCCAGGGCAACCAGTGGAAGTATGTGCAGCTCAGCATTTCCATCCTGGATTGGAGCAAGCGCATCCAGCGTGTCGATTTCTAACCGTTTCAGGTGTCAGAGCCCCTTCCGGGCATTTAGCTCATAAGAGTATTTGACTTTAAAAATTAGAAACAATGAAAATACGAGATTTCATTTTAAGTTTAGTTAGTTGGTTTATATTGTTGGTTACAGTAAGTTGCTCTGACGAACTTGGAGGCGAGCGCACTCCCATTTCGTCAGAAAGCAACTTGCATGTACTCGTGCCAACCGTGCTCAGCAGCCGCGGCACCAATCCCGACGATGCTTCCGGCCTTCCTACCTATAATGCCACGGTAGATGAATGCCAGATCAACGACTTGACCCTCTATGCTTTCCCTACAGGAAATGAAGGCAAGCTCCTGAAAAAGACGCTCCCTGCCCCACTAGCTTCGATGATGCTGGAGCAGCATGTAGCTAACTATCAGCTCAATATCGAGCCGGGCACTTACCATATCTATGTGGTTGCCAATATGAACAAGGTGTTGAGTGGTAAGACTATCCTAACAGAAGATGATCTCAAAAATATAGTACTGAACTATGTAGCTGGAACAGAATCGGGAATGCCGGTTTCTACAAACATCCCGATGATTTATGAGCCAAAGGATGTGAACGGTAATATCATCGATACAAAAATAGAAAAAAGTGGTGATAAATATACCGAGGTGGCAGCTAACCTGAAGTTTACATGCGTAAAGGTTAAGCTCAACCTGCTCTTCGACCCTACTGCTGAAGGTTCTGCATTCAATGGTAATAGCTATAGCATCAAGGATATTCTGGCTCAAAAGCTTTCTCCTAGCACCACGCTGAGTTGGAATGGAGCATTTAGCAATTCTAATGTTAGCCCAGATTATGCCAAAGGTTTTGAAAATGAAGTTTATGCAACTCCTTCTGAGGCAAGCAATAAGGGTGGTTATTATAAAGCGGGAGACTGGACAGAGAAAGCAGACAATGCCAATGTGAATAATAAGAACATCATCACCCTTGTTCAGGGTGCTACTCCTACAGCTGCTCCACAGAATGCCGCCGATAAGTGGCTTTTCCAAGGCACTTACTATCTGCCTGAGCGTTATATCGCCAATGCCTCTCAGCAGTCTACCCTCAAAGTTAATGGCTTTGTGAATGGTAGCTTTGAGAACAACTATACGATTAAGCTGGGACATCGCCCAACTTCCACCGAAGTTCCGACCTTCCCTCGTGGCACCTATTATGAGATTATCGGCAATATCAAGAGTCTGGGAAACATGACTCTCGACTGTAATGTGAGCGTAAAGGACTGGACTCCTGTAACGATAGATGCCGAATTCAACCATACTACTTTGTGGGTAAGCAAGACGAAGGCGAGCGTAACATCTACAACGACAGACTCCATCGACTATAAGTCGAACGTAATGCTGACAAAGGCAGATTTCGGTTGCGATGAAAAGGTAACAACATCCAGTGGTGAGAAAGATGTGATTGTGTTGAGCAAGCTAGATGCAGTGAAGAATCATAGAATCACATTCAAAATCAACGAGGACATTAAGTTCTCCGACTATAATGGAAAGTACAAGGGTACGGCAAAGGTTTGGATTAAGGCTGGTAACATCAAGAAGTATCTCAATGTAGAGTATGATGCCTCTCCTTATTTTGAGGTAAATCCACAGGAAGTAACCATCTATTGGCGTAGCGACAGTACCAAAGTGGTACAGTTTAAGACCAACCTGGGCGGTTTGGCTTTCACCGGTAACGCCTCTTCCACCGTAGGTAAGTCAACCATTGAGGCATCTTGCGATAAACCTGATACTTCAGAAGGAACCTTCAAGATTAAGGCAACCAGTAACCCTGTTACCACGACAGTACATTACCTCACCGTGAAGCCAAAGGAATCTGCAGAAGGCTTCAACTTTGTCAAGAAAATCAAGGTAACGGTAAAGCCTGCAGTAGGTAACTATCGTATCAACTTCAGAGCCATCAACGACAGAATTCCATACGCCGGCACAAGCGACCCGAACAAATCTAACGTGACAGGAAACTTCTTGGGTGTTTTAACCGAGGGAGGCAATAACAACTGGAACGACGGATGGTTTGAAGAGAGATGGACAGGTGACAAGAATCAGCCACAAACAAAAAACCATTGCATCTACGTATATACCCAAATAGGTGAAACGGAGAATGCCATCACAGGAAAAGGATGGATATATACAGAAAAATGGGGTGGCAAAGATGATTCAGGTTGGCCAGGAGACTATATGGAATACGACCAAACCAATACGGGGTGGTACTACAAAGACTTCAGTGTAAATGCTGTGCAGAAACATACACAGCACGGAGCCACTGGTGACAGAAAGATAAAACCGGGCGAAACGCTGATAATGTTTAGCAACAACTACAACAACAGCGTAGGTTACTCTGTGCATCGCTGCCCACAACACTTGGAACCAGGTATTCCACTCTTCGACTATGAGGACTGCGAGGGTTGGATTGTCTATGATCCTACATCAGACCCTACTTGGAACATATATGATGCCATGCCAACTATTGAGAACATCAAGTTTACCATTTACACCAAATTCCAGACTTACGGATGGTTTAAGGTATATGGTGTCGCCCACGAAAACAATGGCAAAAGAGAACAATTCACTATTTTCGACAAAAATGGAAAAAGTTGGAGTTGCACTAATGCCGGCAATGGTTGGTATGAGACTGTGATTACCCTCAAGACTGTTAAGGGAGACCACGAGAAGGACATCAGAATTATGAAAGATAAAAAAATCTCTGACGACAAATCCATTCTCCTTTTCAATGGCAACAGCTATGAGAAGCATAATGACACAGGCTATTACGATGGCTCCTCTTGGCACGCTGGCAAGCCATATGGTGTGGATTAAATAAGATTAGAATCAGATTTGAACACTGTTATAAATCAGTTTAAGCAATGAAGAAGATCAAACATTTAATGATATGGATTGGATTGCTCCTAAGCCTTGTTTCCTGCAAGGATACGATGGAGGCTATCGGACTCGGCGGGGATGAAATCCCTGCCGAGGGACTTGTCTTGAACCTTCAATTGACTAACTTCACCAAGCAACAGATTGGTACAAGAGCGGGGGCCTCGGAGACATTCAATTCGCTCTGCGCTGTGTTCTATGGAGATAAGGACAAATACTTAGACCAGACAGATTGCTATTCTACCTTATCACAGCAGTCTGATGGCAGCTACAAGGTAAAGATAACCAATGTACCTGCTGGTACCAAGAATGTACATCTTGTAGCCAATGCCAGCGACATGACGCCGAGCGAGGCACAAGACTTGCAGTCTCTCACTGCTGCTAAGGAGAGAGACCCTCAGCTTGATGCCCCTATCTGCTGGGGTAAAATTTCAATAGATAAACTTTTGGAAGCTAATCCTTCAGTGACGATGTTGCGCCAATGCGCCAAGATAAGTTTGGAGATAGACAATAGCATCCAGAGTAATTTCACTAATGCAGGCTTGTATGTCTATAACACGGCAACCAAGGCAGCCATAGCTCCTGCCAAATATATTGAGCCTACGACCGATAACTTGGCAGAATCTACCGTTCTCAGAACGGAAGACAACCCATTGGGCGGCGGTACCGCAACCACCGTGGCAGTAAATGAAACTTCTGCAGGCAAGGCAATGGTGATTATCAAGGCGAATTATAAGGATAGTGTAGGATATTATAAGGTGGCACTCTACAAGGATGCTAAAGAGAAAATCCAATATGCCTTGCTCCGTAACCACCATTATACCATCAAGGTAACCAAGGTAAACGACTATGGCTTCTCTACGCTTGAAGAGGCTAAGAAGAGTCTGCCAGAGAATAGAGTGGAAGTAGAGGTGCGGGACGATAATCCTGAAATCACCAGAATGATAGCTTGCAAAGACTATGAACTGGGAGTGAGCGATTATCAGGAGATAAATGCAAACACAACAGAGGCTACCGTAACCATTGTTACTACCTTGCCAAAGGCAACGAGTAGTGATAGTGCGCTATATAGTGTCAAGATAAATAATTCTTGGATAACCGCTTGTCAGCAAGAGACCGTGAATGATATACCAGAGACAAGCAGATCTTCTAAAGGCAAGAAATATACCTTGAAGCTTACGCTTGAAAAGAATGACCAATCAGAGAATCCACGTACAGGAACCATCACCGTTACTTCTGGCGACCTTTCTCTTGATATAACCATCAAGCAGGCTGGTTTTGATTTTAGAAGAGAGGATCCTGCTAGAATCGTAACCATGCAGTATAATAACTCCACCGTAGCTGCCAACTATTTCTACTGGTTGGACAATGGTGTGCAAGGCATCACTCCTGAAGAAATGCAAGGGGCTGTGAGAAATGATGGTTTGCATTTCTGCGTGGGAACAGCCGATATCACGTATCTTATCCCTAAACTTAATGGTGATCAGATTACTAAAAAGGATGATAAAATCAAAGTGGAAGAAGATATAGGTAAGTGGAAGGTAAGCCTTGCCAATACTACGGTAAATGAAGATTTGTGGAAGTCTTCATTTACCATCACCAACCAGGCTGGCATCGAGATCACTTATCCTGTTTATCATACTGGTATCTTCCATAAGATAGATGAGAATTCCAAGGTATATAAGGATTATCAGTTGGCAGAAAACGGAGATAACGAGAAGAAGGTGAAGGGCTGGTTCTATTATGGTGTGGTAAAGGTAGAGGGAAAGAAGGCCGATGAAACCACCACTACTTATTATATGTTAGACCGCAACCTAGGTGCATCCAACAATGGTTACTATGCCCCAGATGTGGTGGCACTGGCAAAGAACAAGAAAGCCATTGGTGGCTATTTCTGTATCTCTGAAAAAAAGAGCACCAGCGATGCCACTCAGGATCTCTCCAGCACCTTGGCACCAACAGGCTATACCATTCCAACTGATGCCGTGTTCGAAGAATTAGTTAATGCAGGCAATCTGGAGGTGGTACCACAGTCCACATCGTTAGGAGAAACCTACAACTGCGTGCGTATCAAGACGGTGGATTCCGAGTTGCCATACATCTATCTGCCTATGGGTGGATTCTTGGATGGCGAGAGCCATAAGAACCCTATCCATGTAAATCTCTGGACCAAGACTTTGTTGTCAGGTACGCAGGGCTTCGGTACCAACAGTCCTGAATATGGTTTCTGGTATAGATACTTTGATGTTTACAACAAGAGGAAAGGATTATCCAATATGAGATTCGTGAGTGGTAGCAACGGCATGAACAATGGCCGCTACAAGGCGATGCCAATACGCCTGATTCTGAAATAAACATCAGATAAGTGATAAATACAATAACATCTTTTATTTATATATAATTAAAGTATAAAAAAACAGCTGTTTTACAAAGAAGAGGGTGTGTCATAAGCCACACCCTCTTCCTTGATTCTTAGCTTCACTCAAATCTGCAACTTCATTTCATCAATACGAACGCCAAAATCATCCATATAGCGCTTGTATATATAAGAGGCAACTTGTAATATTCCCATCATAGTCATTATTCATTTTATAGTTTATTGCCGCAGAGTTCCGCTTTTTTATTGAAACCGCCAAAGAAAATCAAAATAAATCTGCAAGTTATCTGCAAATTACAACACCAAGAAATTCACAATAAATCAACAAAATCCCCCGAATATAAGTTGTAAACAGTAAACTATTAACTGTAAACTATAAACAGCTGTTCCCTACCTCAGCAAGCTTTCCCCAGGCGGTCCCATCCCGCAAAATATGGCGAGACCTTTGATGGTCCGCCAACCTTAGAGCGTAGCGGTTCCGAGCGACGA